>Ga0302140_10003254_pt1 | contig 20866 bp, 20 predicted proteins | sample I_Bog_E1_1_FD_202095 | JGI IMG/M metagenome (GOLD analysis project Ga0302140, IMG submission 202095) | Peat permafrost microbial communities from Stordalen Mire near Abisko, Sweden - I_Bog_E1_1 | ecosystem: Environmental > Terrestrial > Soil > Wetlands > Peat | place: Sweden: Abisko, Stordalen... | reverse complement strand
GGAAATGCGCTAGGAAATAAGCGCCGGCCATGAAGCCCGACAGGACGAACGCCACCGGGCGGGTGAACAAGCCAAGCACGATCAGCGCGCCGCCGATCAATTCAACCGCACCGGTGAAATAGAGCATCCCGGTCGGCATCTTGTCGAGCGACGGCAAGATCGGAAAGCCGAGAAGCTTGCCCGATCCATGCTCAAGAAACGCCAGACCGGTGACGATGCGCAACAGGGAAAGCAGGGTCGGCGCGAGGGAGCGAGGGAGTATGGTAAAGTTCATATTTTGTTCTAACCGATTTGAAGAGGCCAAGTCCAATGGACCTAGCCTCTCGAGAATTCGAGACTTCAGATGATCTTGGCGATCTGGTCGAACGCGAAGCGCGGGCTGCGCGGGAACAGCTTGGACTCGTCCCCGTAGCCGATGTTGATCAGCACGTTCGACTTCACATGGCCTTCCGGGAAGAACTCGGCATCGACCTTGGCGTTGTCGAAGCCGGCCATCGGGCCGGTGTCCAGTCCGACAGCGCGCAGCGCCACCAGCAAATAGGCGACTTGCAGCGTACCGTTCTGGAAGGCGCTGCGGCTGGCGAACGCTTCGTTGCCCACGAACCAGGACTTCGCGTCGGCATGCGGGAAAAGGAAAGGCAGGTGATCGTAGAACTTCTCGTCATAAGCCGTGATGGCGACGACCGGCGCGGCCATCGTCTTGTCTACGTTTCCCGGCGAAAGGAAAGGACGCAGACGCTCCTTGGCTTGCGGAGTGGTGAGGAAAACGACGCGCAGTGGAGATTGGTTGGCGGCGGTCGGGCCGATTTTGGCCAAGTCCACGGCTTCCTTCAGCAGCGCCGCGGGGACGGGCGCATCGAGGAACCCGTTGTGAGTGCGGGCGGCGGTGAAGATTTGCGCAAGGGCGGCTTCGCCGATCGACTTATGTTCGGGAGAATGAACGGTCATGATAGGTACTCATCGATTAGAAAGCGTCGCAACATAGATGGACGCTGGCATTCATCATTGCAACCGGCAAAATTCTGCGATTATGTATCGGCCGAGGTGATGGATGATCGACCCGCTGACCCTGGATCAAATGCGCGTACTCGTCGCGGTCACGGAAACCGGCAGCTTCTCCGCGGCGGCGCGAAAAATCGGCCGCGTTCAGTCGGCAATCAGCCAGGCGATCCAGACCATGGAGGCGACGCTCGGCTTGTCGCTGTTCGACCGCTCGTCGAAAACCCCGGTTCTGACCGACGCGGGCGCCGCGATCGTCGCCGATTGCAAGGCCTTGCTCATCCAGGCCGGAGCGCTGCGCGCGCGGGCGCACAGTATATCCGAGGGAGTCGAGCCGGAACTGACGTTGGCGGTCGACGCGATCTTCCCGATGCCGGTATTGCGCGAAGGCCTGGCGGCGCTGAAGGCGGCATTTCCGGGACTTCCCGCGACCGTGTTCACCGAGGAACTCGGCGGCGCCCTGGAATCGATCCGTGCGGGGGCGGCGCGGGTGGCGATCTGTCCGTTGCCGGGCGGCCCGGAACCGGACCTCGCCGCCGAATTCCTGGCGACCATTCCTTTCGCGCCGGTCGTCGCTTCCGACCATCCTCTCGCCGATACGAAGGGGCCGCTGCAGCGCAATGACCTGGAACCGCATGTGCAATTGGTGCTCACCGGCCGCACCCCGTACGCGCGGAACTTGAGCGGCGGCATCGTCGGGCCTCAGATCTGGCGTTTCGCCGACCTCGCCACGCGCCTAGATTTTCTGCTCGCTGGTTTCGGCTGGTGCAACATGCCCTTGCACATGGTTGAGGCTGACATAGCCGCCGGCCGCCTGAAGCGTCTCGTACTTGCCGATCAACAGACGCCGGAATTCCGCGTCTACGTCGTCTCCGAACGGGGCCGTCAGATCGGCCGAGCGGCGCGCTGGCTGATCGACGACCTCGCCACGCGGATCACGCGTTGCCCGAGTTCACATTTCGGCGGGACTGTGGCCCAAATGTCGCATCCTTAAGAAACCGTAAAGCAGGGACTTGCCTGCCCCCGTTAACCCCGCGATAACCCTGTTCGGTAACAGGGGCTTAAACTTTGCGGCGATGGATCATGGCGGGATTTGGGCTGCTGTGCGCCTTTCCGGTGATGGCGGACGATTCTTACGTACACTACAGCGCCGTCGGCAAGGCCTCCTGGTATGGACACGAGTTGCAGGGACGTCGAACTTCTGATGGCGAGCGCTTCGACATGAAGTCGATCTCGGCCGCAAACAAGTCGATGCCGCTGCCTTGCTATGCCCGGGTGACGAACCTGGGCAACGGCGCATCAATGATCGTTCGCGTCAACGATCGTGGACCGTTCGTTCGCGGACGCATCGTCGATGTATCGCAACGTGTCGCCGACCTGTTGGACATCCGCCGCTATGGCGTGGCGAAAGTCCGCGTCGATTACGTAGGCAAGGCCGCGCCTGTGGGCTCGGACGAAAATTTCCTGCTCGCGAGCTTGAGCTCGGCAGACGCGCCCCTTGAGGGCGTCAACGCCGTCGCCCGCATGGCCTACGCGGCCGAACCCGTGGCCCCTGCGCTCGCCGCGCTGGTCGCGGCCAGTCGCGCCGCGAACGCTGCTCCTGCCGCGCCCGCCTCTCCGTTCGGCGATTTGGCGCATTCGCCGTTTCTCGAGGCCGAGGTGGCGTCGAGGTAGGGCGGCGATTCAAAAATGCGCGGAATAAGCTGAGGATTCGGCGATCGAGGGGGCTGGCCCGATGTCGACGATGAAACTCAGCGATGACACGCTTTTGGCTTTTTTTCAAGCACATCGCGGAAACGCCTGAAGCGCGCGCCGCGGATCGACAGCCTGAACGGCAATGGCGACGCCTTTGGGCCGCGCTCGCCGCAAACCCGCCCGCCGCGGCGTATCACGAAATGCTACCGCTTAAGTACACAACTTCAACTTGCATCCGACCCGCCGGGACCGGCTGGACAAGCCTCGTTCCTAAACCTAGGATGGTTACTCTCACTCGGGGGATCGGGAGCGCCAAAGAACAGGGCTTCGAATACAATTGGCCCATCACGGCGTTCTCGTAATCGGGGGTACAACATAATTGACTCTTTTATCGCAGGCGGATCGCCAGCTCCTGGATCGGACTGTTCAATCTCGGACTCGGCTGAAGGCTGGGTTGGACGCGGGCCATGCCTTGTCTGAAAAGTCGATGAATCGCGCTTCATGGCTCGATTTCACGACTCTTCCGGGTTGGCACGATCAAAAGATGCTGCGCTCGACCGCGTCGGCGCTCGGCCTACGGGATCCTTATTTCCTGATTCATGAGGGAGATGCGGGGGCATCGACGACCGTCGACGGCCGAAAGATGCACAATTTCTCGTCCTACGACTACCTCGGCTTCAACCAACATCAAGCGGTGCGCGCCGCCGCTAAGGCCGCGATAGACCGCTATGGAGTTTCCGCGTCCGCCAGTCGACTTGTCGCGGGCGAGCGGCCGGTGCATCGGGCGTTGGAAGCCGCGCTCGCCGACCATTATCATCAAGAGGACTGTCTGACCTTCGTAAGTGGCCACGCGACCAACGTTGCGGCCATTGTGGCCTTGCTCGGCCCCAAGGATCTGGTTCTGCACGATGGCTTGGCGCACAACAGCATCGTCATGGGCGCAGAGATGTCGCGAGCGGAGCGCCGCTCCTTTCCGCACAACGATCTGGCGGCGCTCGAGGCGATCCTGAGATCCGTTCGGGGGCATTTTGAGCGCGTCCTCATCGTCGCCGAAGGCCATTACAGCATGGATGGCGACATATGCGACTTGCCCTCCCTGGTCGCCATCAAGGAGCGCCATCATGCCTGGCTGATGATCGACGATGCCCACGGGCTCGGCGTGCTTGGAGCGCAAGGCCTCGGAATCTTCGAGCATTGCAACGTGGATCCGCGCAAGGTCGATATCTGGATGGGGACCCTGTCCAAGACCTTGGCGGGTTGCGGCGGCTACATTGCCGGACCGACAGCGCTGGTCGATTTCCTGAAACGCTCCGCCGGTGGTTTCGTTTACAGTGTCGCGATGCCGCCGGCTGTCGCCGCCGCCGCCCATGAAGCCCTTCAGCGGTTGCGACAGGAGCCCGAGCGGGTCCTGAAACTGCATGCGAACGCAACCGCTTTCAGAAAGCTGGCGGTTGATGCCGGCCTGGATGTCGGGCTGAGCATGGGCGGGGCCATCGTCCCGATCATGACCGGAAGTTCCATCCGCGCAGTGACTCTGAGCCAGCGTCTTTTCGACCGCGGCGTCAATGTACAGCCCATCATCTATCCCGCCATACCCGAGCGGCTCGCGCGCCTTCGCTTTTTCTTGAGTTGCGAACACACCTTTGCGCAAATCGAAGAAGTCGTTCCGTTGATCGCCGAGGAGTTGAAAATCGCCAGCGCGTCGTCGCTCACCGGCCTTGTCAGGCGCAATGAACCTCTATGAGGGCATTGTGTCGGCTTGATGGCAGGCAAATCGCGGGATCGCCAATTGGTAAGACCCTTGACGGGCGGCGCTGAAAATGGCTGAGACCAAGCCGGACAGACGAAGGTCTACACCATGAGTGATGCGAACACAAAAATCAGGGAGACGATCGTTCAATGCCTTCAGCAGGAGAAGCCGACATTCGCGGATAAATTCCAAGAAACAACGCTATGCTCTGCGATAGAGATGGACTCAATCGATATCATCCAGATCGTGTTCCGGCTGGAAGACATTTTTAAGGTCTCAATCGACGTTGACCCGTCAAATCGATTTGAGACCATTGGCCAGTTACTGGATTTCTTGGAAAATATGATCGTCGAATCGAGTCAGACGAAATCAATTGCAAGTTGAGATGGACGAGAGATTTGTCGAAATTACGGGACGAGGCGCCGTTTCTTGCTTAGGCGTTACCGTTCCGGAGCTGACCCGCGCGGTGCTTGCCGGGAACTCCGGCATTGTCGACGTTTCCGAACTGCTGACGGGTCAGAAATTTCGGTTTGGCGCCCCCGTTCGAGGATTTGACGCGGGTGCGCATTTCGATGCGCGGGCGCGCACCACACTGGATCGTTTTGCCCAATTTGGAGTTGTCGCGAGTCGCGAGGCCTGGTTGGAGGCCGGGCTCGAAAAGACCAACTTCGACGCCAGTCGCGTCGGGGTGGTCATGGGTTCAGCGGCGCCCGGTTCCGATATTCTCAATGACGCCTTCACGCGGATCCTTCGGGGCAACGGTCGTCCGCTGCCGACCACCATCCCGATGGCGATGGGGAATGCGACCGCCAGCCGAATCGCCAGCGAAATAGGCGCAAAGGGCCCGGTATTCGGCATTACCGCCGCCTGCGCTTCCGCGGCAAACGCGATCATCATCGGACATCAGTTGATCCGGTCCGGGCTCATCGATGTCGCCGTGGTCGGAGGCGCCGACAGCAGTTTCGCCGATGGCTTTCTCAGGGGGTGGGACGAGTTGCGCGTCGTCTCATCCGACACGTGCCGTCCGTTTTCCGTCGGTCGCCGTGGCTTGATCATTGGCGAAGGAGCCGGAGTGTTCGTGCTCGAACGCGCGGGTCGGGCGCACCGGCGCGGCGCGGCGATTCATGGGCGCCTATTGGGCGGCGGCATGACCTGCGACGCGGGCGAACTTCTCAACCCGGATCCCTCCGGAATGGCCGCCGCGATGCGCGCGGCCATGGCGGACGCCGGGGTGGAAGCAGCGGATGTGGATTATGTCAATGCCCACGGGACGGGCACGATCGCCAACGATGCCGCGGAGGCCCGGGCCCTTCGAGAGATTTTCGCCAGCCGTCCCGAGCCTGTCGCCGTCTCTTCCACGAAGTCGCAGATCGGTCACGCCATGGGCGCTTCAGGCGCGCTGGAAGGTATCGTCACGATTGCGGCGTTGGCTGCGGGCGTAGTCCCGCCGACCCTGAATTTTCTCGGCGTCGATCCGGCTTGCGGCCTGGAGCCGACGCCGAACGCGCCTTGCCAGCGGCGCATGAACGTCGCGCTTTCCAATTCGTTCGCATTCGGCGGCCTGAACGCGACTTTGGCTTTCTCCCGCGCGGTTGCTTGGGCGAGCGAGGCGGATAAGGATTGATCGCTCTGGATTCATCGCGGCGTCGCGGGGGCAGGGGCAGGGTACGGACTCGGCGTCGTCGTTGTTTCGTTTTCATCTCAGCGCAACTACCCAATCTGTTCCCTGACGTTGCGCGCGGCGCAAAGCTTTCCGACGAGCCCCTCCATGCGCCCACTTCCCGTAACGATCGAACTTGTGGACAATCGACGCCGGCGAAGCGACTGGTTGCAGTTGCCATACGCCGTTCATGCCGACGATCCCGCGTGGATTCCGCCGCTGATATTCCAGGAAAGGCTGCGAACGTTTTCGCGCGCGAATCCGTTCTTCGCATTTGGCCGGGCGTCCTGTTTTCTCGCTTATCGCGGCTCTCGAGCCGTCGGGCGCATCAGCGCGCAAATGAACGATCGCTACCGCGAACAATATGGGCGAGCCGTCGGGCATTTCGGCTTTTTCGTCTGCCAGGATGACGAAGAGGCCGCTCGCGCGCTGGTGGACGCCGCGGCGGATTGGCTGAGGACGGCGGGCGCGGTCGAAATGGCCGGCCCGTTCAGTTTCTCGGTGAATGAGGAATGCGGTTTGCTCGTCGAGGGATTCGATACCCCACCCGCCTTCTTGATGAACCACGCGCGCCCCTATTTCGGACGCCTGCTGGAGGCCGCGGGCCTGATCAAAACGATGGATACATTCGCCTACCGCATGTCGCCCAAACATATCCCGGCGCCCATTCAGCGCCTCGCCGATCACGCGCGAAGGATCCAGGGCGTGAGCATCCGTAAGCTGAACAAGGCGCGCTTTGACGAAGATATTCGAACCATCATCGACATTTACAACGACGCATGGAGGGACAACTGGGGGTTTGTTCCGTTCGCGGACGCCGAAGTCAAAGGGATGGCGCGCGAATTGAAACCATTCCTGTCCGCGGGATATGGACGGATCGTCCACATTGGCGACGCGCCCGTGGCGATGCTGCTTTGTCTCCCCGATCTCAATGACGTCCAGCGCGATTTTGGCGGACGCCTGCTGCCCTTCAATTGGGCCAAGCTTGCCTATCGGCTCTGGAAAGATAAAGCGCGAAGCGCGCGGATCGTCCTGCTCGGAACGCGCAAGGCCTATCAGAGTTCGGCCGCCGCCGTCGGCGTTCTGGCGCTGATGGTCTCCGAGTTGCTGGAAGAATCGAAGACCCACGATTTGGATTGGGTCGAGTTTTCCTGGGTTCTGGAAGTCAACAAGTCCATGAACGCCCTGGGACGTCTGGGCGCGGGTGAGCCGGTGAAACGATACCGCATCTATCAAAAGCCGCTGAGCTGACCGATCAACGCCCCGTCGCCGCAGCCCGTTCGATAGTGGCGATCGCCTGGGCGAGCCCGTCTTCGGCGCGCACGCGTGCGCTCAGCGCCTCGGCGTTCGCGCGCATCCGCGGATCGCTCACGGCCGTCACGATCGCTTCGGTCAGTTTTCGGCTGGTGAGGCGTTTGTGGGGAATGGGTGGCGGCGCGACGCCCCGTTTGTGCAACTGCGCGCCCCAGAAGAATTGATCCAGGATGAACGGCACGACGACGGAGGGCTTGCCCGCATGCAGCGCCGCGCCCGTCGTGCCGGCGCCCGCGTGATGCACGACGGCCGACATCCTCGGAAACAGCCAGTCGTGCGGCGCGTCGCCGATCAAGCATATGTTCGCTTCGACGTTCTCTGCTTGAAGCCGGCCCCAACCCGCGCTGACGACAGCCCGGGTCTTGGCTTGGGCGACCGCTTCGAGAACCTTCGACATCGTCGCCTTCGGGTTCTCCATAGCCATGCTGCCAAACCCGACATAAATGGGCGGGGGGCCGGCGTCGAGAAATGCTTTCAGCGACTCCGACGGGCGCCACGACGAGCGCTGGTCGAGCCGCCAATATCCCGTCACCTGCACGTTGGCCGGCCATTCGCCGCTGCGCGGCAACAGCGCCTCGCTATAGGGCAGCAGCAACGGTGCTCCCCGATTCACGGCGCGCCGCAAATCGGGCGACAGGCCGCTTGGCGGCAGGCCCAAAGCAGTGCGCATATGGTTGACGATGGGGCGCGCCAACATCCAGATGATTTGGTCGCCTGCCAGGAAAAGCGCGCGATTCAGCCATTTTGGCAGATCGAGCGGCATCGGTCCGGTCAGCGAGCAAAGAAAATCCTCGCTTGCGATGCCCGGCCAAAACCAGACGCTGACGAGAGGCGCGCCCCAGAGTTCGGCGGCCGCGAGCCCCGGGGATTGCATGAATCCGGCGCCGACGATGACATCCGAGCCCTTCGTATAGTCCCGGACCTCAGGCGCGATCCTCTGGGTGATCCTGGTTGCGGTGGTCAGGAGCCAGTTCGCGTAAGCGATGAGATTGCCCCCCGCCCCGAACAGCTGGCGCGTCGCTTCGCTCCGAAACTCAGCATGAACATCGACGCTGATCGGTCGGAAGTCGACCCCGCTGCCGGCGACGAGACCGGCGTAAGCCTCTGGGGCGATGAGGCGCGCGTCATGCCCCCTTGCGGCAAGCGCCACGGCGAGCGCGGCGGGGGGTTGGACGTCGCCGCGCGAGCCGATGGCGAGAATGCTGACGATCATGGTTGACGGGAGTTTGGCGCAAGCGCGGGGAAGTGAAAACGTCCTTTCCTGAGCGCCCGGCCGCTGAAAGTCGTCCGCCGAGGAGGGCGACGTTCAAGCAACGGAGGCAGCCGGTCGGTTCCGTCGCGCGAAGATTGAGAATGACGGCCCATTCTTGTGTTTGGGCTCATCATGGGCGGTGCGGATATCGTCGAAGCCGAGCGCGCGCAGCAGGGAAATCATGTCGTCCCGATCGATCCAGCGATGCAAGTCGTTCATGCCGCCGCAGAAAGACTTGCTTCTCCAGGCTCCCCAGTAGCTGCGTTTGTAGCAGCGCACCCTGACGCCACGACATTCCACGGTTTCGGGCTCGCCCACGAAAGCCATGCGACGCTCGTCGCCTTCGGGCATCGCCGCATCGCTCGCATAATGGGTCCAAATATAGAGCGAGTCGGTGCGTTCGCCGAGCAACTCCAGCAGGCGAACTGGATCCGCCATGTGGTAGAGCACTCCGGAGGCGACAATGAGGTCGAACCTTTGGTCGGTCGTTGCGAGCCAGGGCGCAAAATTGCCGAGCTGGAATTTCGCAATGCGTAAGTCCAGCAATTCCTTGACGACGAGGCAGCGCAAGAAGGACAGCCGATTGGCCTCGATGGCCAGCAGCGATCCCGGCTTCATTTGCTCGATCATATAGGTGTGAGAGGCTTCCAGCGGACCCAATTCGAGCACGCTGCGCCCTTCCAAGGAGCCGAATTGGTCTAGCGCCCAAAGAATGCGCGGGTCGTGATAAAAGGCCGCAGATCCCGCGACCGCTCCGGCGCGCTCGGGCAGCGCCATGTTCCATCCCGCAAGCGCATCCACGGCATTCTGCGCGCTCGGGGCGGCCACCACATATTCGTCCAGCACCGCCGATGGCGCGGGATTTCCGACGGATTGCGCTGCGATCGTCTCGAGGGAGTCCGAAGCCCTGCGCAGGCCGCCCGCGACCCATCGGGTCAGATTGGTTACAGAAACCGGCAATCTCATCATGACGCCTTGTATAGCCGCCGGCGCCGCTGATCCAGTTTGAGCCAGACCGGACGGGAGGCAAGAAATAAAGAGTTCAGGGGAAGGCCAACGGGAGCCGACCGGAAATTAGCGGCCATGCGCGGAGCTTGAAGCGCCTGAGCTTCCCGGGCGCGCCGGGGGCAATCGCGTGAGCCGGACGATTTCAGGATACGAATGATCTCGTGAATACCAGGGGTTGAAGCCGCGATCGTCGTAAACGTCCGTGCGATGGCGCGCCTTCAGCTGCGCCTTGTCGCGATTGAATCGTTCGATGTTGGCTTGCGTTTCGTCGCTGCCGCGCGAGGCCGATTCGTGGTGGATGAGCGACGCGAACGGGGTCCATGCGACCCGAAAGCCTTGCTCGATCGCACGAAGGCAGAAGTCGACGTCGTTGTAGGCGATAGGAAACACGGATTCGTCAAACGGCCCTGTGGTTCGCCAGCACTGTCTCGACACGAGCATGCAGGCCCCCGTCACTGCGGACAGAGATTGCCGGACCCAAAGTCGCCCCATCGGACCCGGGAAATCGCCGTCACGCCCTATGAACCAATGACCCGCGTAACCGCCTAGACCCGTGATCACACCGGCGTGCTGCAAAGTTCCGTCGGGATAAAGCAGCTTGGCCCCAACAACGCCCACGTCCTCGAACTGAAAGCATGACACCATTTCTTTGAGCCATCCGGGCTCCACAACCTCAATGTCATTGTTGAGAAGCAGCAGGAGGCTACCGTTCACCGTCTCCGCGCCGCGATTTATCGATCTTGAAAAGTTGAATGATTCGCGCTCGATCCGAGCCGAGAACGGGATCGGCCCCGCCTCGAATTGCCGATAGAGCGCCAAGACCCTTTCGTCGTCCGAACCATTGTCGACGACGATGATTTCCATTTTTGGATAGTGTGTATGACGCGTTAGGCCATCGAGGATTTTCGCGATGAGTTCGTATGAATTTCGGTTGGGTATGATGACGCTGACAAGCGGCCATTCCGTGATCGAGCGGTCAAAGCGGACGCGGTGGAGGTCCTGTCGCAACCCTTCGCCAATCTCGATATCGGTGAAGGAACGCGCGAAATGATCCTTGAGAGCACGCCTGGCGTTGGCGACCGCCGTGTCGGCGAATTTCACCGAATGCGTGGCGCCGTCGCGCCGCCACAAATAGGCGGGGTAGGGCAAATGGAAAATATCGTCCGGCATCAGACCCCTGGTATATCGAAGAACGAGATCGTAATCCTGCGATCCCTGGCGCCCATCTCGCAAGCCGCCGATTTCGAGCAGTCGCGCCCGTCTATATAGGGATAAGTGATTGATATAATTCACTCCCGACAGCAGGATAGGATCCCAGGCCGGCTTGAGGAAAAAATCCAAGGGCCAGAGCTTGCCATCGGTCACCACTTCGTCCGTATACATGAACTTGCAATTCGGGGAGCTTTGCAGAGCTTTCAATATTCGCTCGATTGCATAAGGAGCGATGGCGTCGTCGTGGTCGAGAAGCCCAACCCAAGGCGTTTCCGCCATCTCGATCCCTGCATTGGTCGCCGCCGCGATTCCGCGATTCTCGCCATTCCATATTATGGTTACGTGGTTCTGTCCTTCCGTTCGGGATAGCCATGCTCGGGTCCCAGGGTTGGTCGATCCGTCGTCGCTCAGAATCAATCGCCAACTTCCGGCGACCTGTCGCCGTAAGGACGCGAAAAGATCGTCGAGGTAAGCCGGCTTCGTGTTGTAGATGGGAACGACGAATGTAATTTGTGGGCCCGCGAAATTGTCCGCCGGCGCCGCCGACTGCGACTCCTTGGCCGCCAAGGCGACGACGTGATTGAAAATCTGCGACGCATTGGCGCCAGAATATCGACGCCGATACAAATCCCTCAACGCAGCCAAGCCCACCGCCGTGAAAGCGATCTTGCGAAGACGTAGCAAGATTCGCTTTGTCGCGGCGGCGCTCGGCTTACGCAGGGAAATAAAAGTCAAAGCTACGCTCCCAACATTCGGCCTCTCAAGGACGCTGGCGATCGACGTCAAAACCTACCCTCTACGGCGGATTTACCGCGCAAGGGCGATCGAAAGACGTCCGGTATTTGCGGGCAGCCCGATATCTTGCCATTCCGCGCCACGACAGGGCGACTCGAATGTCCCCGATACAGCAGCGCCACAATTGCGCTATACAGATGCAGGATACCAAGTTCAATGTCGCCGAGCGCCGCAAGGGTTTCGAAGAAAGATACTCATTTCGCCTTATACCCGGCGCCGCTTGGCTGTCACCGATTGTCGAGGCGAACGAGTCGCAATGATTGAGTTGGACCGGGTGTTCAAATTTTACAAAACCGACGGATTTCGGAAGATCGTATTGGACCATGTCTCGACGGTCTTCGAGACGGGAAGGTCCTATGGCCTGCTCGGCGTGAACGGCGCCGGAAAATCGACCACTTTGCGCCTGATCGCCGGTACGGAATTGCCTAACGCAGGCAAAGTGCGGCGGAAATTGCGGGTGTCGTGGCCGCTCGGTTTCGCCGGCGGATTTCACCCGCTCATGACAGGGCGGGAGAACGTCAAGTTCGTCAGCCGGGCTTACGGGGCGGATCCTCGTAAAACACTTAATTTCGTGGAGGATTTCTCCGAACTCGGAGACTATATCGACGTACGCGTCAAGACGTATTCTTCTGGTATGATGGCGCGGCTAGCCTTCGGACTGTCGATGGCGATCGACTTCGATTGTTATCTCGTCGATGAAATCACCGCGGTTGGGGACACGCGATTCCAGGCGCGCTGCAGGGAAGCTTTCGACCAACGTCGCAAGAGTTCCGACCTGATCGTCGTCTCGCATTCGATGGGAACCATCAAAGACTATTGCGACCGGGGCGCCGTACTGGTGGACGGCCACATGATCATGTTCAGTTCCGTAGACAACGCCATAGAAATGTACAATAGATTGAATCGGTGATTTGTAGATGGCTCTGATTGGGTTAACGTTGACGCCTCGAAAGGAATGAGACCACGGGCATGGGTTTTGACGATTCTGGATTGGATCTCGAGGACGACGAAGCCGAAAACCGAAAGCCGGGAACGGCCTTGGAGCGAATTCGGCAGGTCTCCCAATCCTTGTCGGACGCGGCAAGGCGTTCGCGGATGTCGGCGCGCGCACGCAATGCCTACAGCGGCGGAGGCTTTCAAGCCCGCCGAGGAGCCAAAGCGTCGCGCTGGGCATTGGTTTTGAGTTTCGTGCTTTTGGTCTTGACGCCCGGTTTGGCGTCTGCCGTTTATTACGGTTTCATAGCGTCCAATCAATATGTGTCGGAGGCCGAGTTCACCGTGACCGGCGGCGAGGCTCCTGCCCCGGACGGACTTGGGCTGTTGAGCGGAATACCGTCGTTGGCGATCGTGCAGGACACCCAAGTCGTGGTGAATTACGTCCACAGTCGAGCCGCCGTCGAGGCCTTGGACAAGAGCGCAGCGTTATTGAGCGTTTACTCGACCTCGAAGGCCGATTGGCTATCGCGCTTCGACGCCAAAAAGCCGATCGAAAAATTCGTCAAATACTGGGAGCGCATGTCGGACATTTCGATCAAAATGCCGGCAGGAATCGTCGACTTGAAAGTGCGCGCGTTCAATGCCGAAGACGCCCGCCGCGTGACTCAAGCCTCGCTCGATTTGTGCGAGGGCCTGATCAACGAAATGAACGATCGAATCAATGGCGACGCCGTAACCAACGCGGAGCAGGAGCTTCAGCGAACGTCGCAGCGCCTGGCTAAGGCATTAGCGGCTCTGGAAAAGGCGCGCAACGCCTCAGGGATTCTCGACGCCACCCAGACTGCAGCCAGCCTGGAGAAACTGTCCGACGAAACGCGCGCCGCACTTCTGAAAATGCAGGGGGAATACGCGACGCAGCTCAAATATGTGACGGAAGCCGCGCCCCAGATGAGGGAACTGAAGTCGAGGATTGACGCCACGCAAGCCCAGATCGCCGAAATCGAGTCCAAACTCACCTCCGAGCGCGCGAGCACGAACGACGAGACCACGGTCTCGGGGGCCATGACGACCTTCGGCGAATTGGATCTGGAAAGGCAGATCTCGGAGCGGCTTTACGCGGGCGCTGCGGCGTCGCTGGAGTTGGCGCGCTTCGCCGCCGAAAGAAAGATGATGTATCTCAAAGCTTTCGTCTCGCCGGTCGGGGCCGAGGAACCTCAGTATCCCAAGCGCGCGCTTTACCCGGCATTGATTTTCGTCGGCTGCCTTGCTGGGTGGGGTTTGCTGTGCGCTTTGGCGGTCACCGTGCGAAACCACATGGCATAAGGCCGGCCCGGCCCGGACACGAGTGAAGACATGCTTTTCAATGTCGAGGTGGATTCTGGCGACGCCATAATTCTGTATGTCGTGCCGGACAATGTATCCGGCGTGGCGACTGTCGTGGCGCGCAGTGATGGGCAAAGCATCTTCTCGACGCCAGCCAACGAATTCCGACAAGCGCTGGTCGACGCAGGTCGCCACCAGACCGGAGAGTGCGGTTTTCGTATACATGAGGGTGCGCTGCCCGGACTATCCGCGATTTCCGACCTGGAACTTTATGACGCCGACACAGCTCTGTTGCTATACCGGCGACCGAGATCCCATTTCACGCAAAGGAAACTTCTTCGCATTGAAACCCATTTGTTTCCGCTCTGGCGAATCGACGAGGCGATGAAGTCGAAGTTTCAATATTACTCCCGGGGCATAGACGCCCTGGGTCGGGAAACAACGACACAAATGTTTCTATTGAACAACATACGATCGGTATATTTATCCGGTCGGATACTGTTTAATAACTATCGGCATTATGTCGATTCGAATTTTGATACGATTTTTATCATGCATCATCCCTTGGAAGAAATGGCGGAACGGTTGCTGCTGTTGAGCCAGATCAACAGCGCGCCGATCGACACGCTCGGCATGCGCGACAGCATGAGTCTTCAACCCACGATCGCTTTCGCCCAAGCTCTCCCGTTCCATGACGAGGACGCGATGCGCAAAGCCGTTCAGAAGATGCCGTCGAATGTCGCCCAGGCCCTCTCCAATCCGATCGTCCGACAACTGACCTCGCGTACGCCAGACGAAATGCCGTCCGGCCGCGCCGTTTCCATGGCGCTCGATCATTTGGCCTCGTTCGCCATCGTCGGACTACGCCGCCGTCCCGAAACCGTGGTAGACGCGATCGCGGAGTGGATCGGCGTCAGTTCGCGCGAACTCCCCGCGTTGAATAAGATTCCGCGGGTGGCGGCCGTCGCTCGGATGCTGAAACGCGGCCGGGTCGCGGAAATCTTGTTGGAGAAGGATCTCGAGCTTTACGAACATATTGCCGCCGCATTTAAAAAGTTGGCCTAATCGGACGTTGAACAGCTCAATGGCCGAGGCTCAGCTCGACAGCGTCGCGACCAGGAAATGGCTTTGCGCAGGAATAAGTATGGATGTTGAGGGTGAAGTGACAGTCGAGGCGCCTCGAGGGGGCGCAAAGGGTTCCGTCGAACCCATTGCGCTCAAGCCGGGCTTTGCGCCTTTGGCGATGATTCGTCGAATCGTCGGGCGTCTTCCGTTGCCGCAGACGGTCGTCGAGGGATCGCAGGACGAGTTTGCCGAAGTCCTGCCGCGCAAGCGGATCCCGTTCTATCTCCTCAGCTTCCTCGGATGCGTCGTGATTCCGGCCTTCGCCTGCGCGATCTACTTTGCGTTCCTGGCCTCGGACCAATTCGTCGCGGAAACCCGCTTTGCGGTGAGGGAAGCCAATAGCGAGTCGCTGGGAGACAAATTGAAATCGGCGCTTTCGTCGGTGTCAGCGACCGTGTCGACGCCCGTAATGTCCGGGCAAGACGCCTATATCATCGCCGATTATATTCGTAGCCGGGCCATCATCGACGATCTCTCGAAACAGATGGATCTGCGCGCCGTTTTTCGTCGCCCTGAAGCCGACTTCTGGGCCCGCCTGAAAGACGGCGCCAGCGCCGAGGAATTGCGGAAATACTGGCAGGGCATGGTGACCGTCTACGTGGACGCGCCTTCCGGCGTGGTGACGGTTCTGGTACGCGCCTTCCGCCCGGCGGACGCGCTCGCACTCTCCAAGGCCATATTGACTTCGAGCGAGGCGCTCGCCAATTCCGTCTCGGAGCGCATACGTTCGGACGCCATGAAACGGGCCGAAGGCGAAGTGCGGCGCAGCGAGGCCAAGGTCGTCGCCGCGCTCGCCGATTTACGCGCCTTCCGCGACAAGGAAGGCCTGATCGACCCCGTCAGTTCGGCGACGTCGACGTCGACCTTGCTGACCGGCGTGATGGCGCAAAAGATCAAGACGCAAAACGATTTCTTCGTCGCGACGCGCGCCATGTCGGCGGAGGCTCCGACCGTCAAGGCCCTGAAGGACCGGCTCGAAGGGCTCGATCATCAGATCGACGACCTCAAGTCGAAACTGACCAGCAACAGTTCGGGCGCATCGCCCCTTTCGGGCGTCATCAGCGGCTTTGAAGCGGTCGAGCTGCAGCGCATGTTTGCCGAAAAGCTCTACGAAATGTCGCAGGACGGCCTCGAGCGCGCCCGGCAGAAAGCCGAGGCGCAAAACATCTACGTCACCGTCTTCGTGCCGCCGGGTCTGCCCGAGGAGGCGAAGTATCCGGAGCGCCTGGAGTACTCGCTACTGACCCCGGTCGGCCTGACGATCCTCTGGGGCATTTTGGCGCTGGTAGGGTCCGCGATCAATGATCATAAATATTAGGTCCGAGCCCAGGCGAGTCGATGCAAAGTGAAACCGCGACGCGACGCGCTGGCCCGCTAGCCGTTCAGATCCGAATCTTGGAAGCGCTGATGTTGCGCGACATCAAGACGCGGTTCGGCGGCAGCGAATGGGGCATTGTGGTCGCTGTCGGCTGGCCGCTGTCGCATGTGCTCCTGTTGCTGGTCATCAACGTCGGCTTGGGCCGCATCGCCCCCTATGGCGACAGCGCCGCGCTGTGGTTCGCCACCGGCGTCGTCCCGTTCATGGCTTTCAATTACATGTCCCGTTTCATCATGATGGGCATCGTTCTCAATCGGCCGCTGCTTGCCTTTCCTGTCGTCAAGATCACAGATATTCTGTTTGCTCGCGCGATGGTCGAAGTTCTCAATGCGGGAGTGGTAATTCTGATTATATTCGGCATATTCTGGGCTTCCGACATCGACTTCATGCCCATCGACGTCGTGCAAGCCTCGTTGGCTCTGCTCTCTATGATGTTACTTGGAGTTGGCTTCGGTGTCATCAATGGGATCATCGCCGCCGCCAGCCCTTTTTGGATCACCGGCTATGCGCTGTTCATGATAATTTTTTGGGTGGCGTCCGGCGTTTTGTTTGTGCCTGATGCGCTACCGGAAGCCATTCGCACGCCTCTTTCCTATGTGCCTATGCTGCAAGGCGTGGAATGGATGCGCTCCGCCTATTACGAAGGCTATGGCACGACGATCCTCGACAAGTCCTACTTGGTTGGTTTTGGCGCGATCACCTTGTGCCTCGGCCTCGGGCTCGAGAGGTTGGTCCGAGGCAAGATGATGGAGTGAATACTTTCGCATTGCGCCGCGAAGACGATGATGGAGTGTAGCGTCACTGCGCCTTGCCAGCGGAAATTCTTGCTTGTATTCAATGACTTAGAGATTAGAGGCGTCGAAGATGAGTGAGAGCTATTGGAGAAGAAAAGCGCGGCATCGCGCGCATGAAAAGGCGTAATTCATCTGCGCAACGGACAGTCCCTCCCAGTCACCGGGGCGGCAATTGTTCCGCATAATAGGCCGCAAGCTCGTCCCAGGCCGCCGCTTCGCTCCAACCTAGCCGTTGCGCGTCAATCGGGTCCGTATTGATGCGGACCATGGGCTCGGAGAAATCCGTTTGGACTCCGATCTTCACCGGACACAGAGGCATCACCCGCCCACTCATCTCTTTCGCGAAGCGCTCCGCGAAGGCGCCTTGGCTCTCGACATATAAAGTTGGCGCCAAGCGCGCCGACCGCTTCGATTCAGCGATCTCGATGACAAAATTCGCATAGGCTTTGGCGAGCAACGAAATATGGATGTTGTCGCGCACATAAAGCGGCGTCCGGACCTCCGGGGTTTGGCCTGCGACCCAAGTTTTCACGAGATAACCGCAAAAGCGCGGTTCCTCGAACGGCCCGAAGGGGTTCGCGATGACAAATTTGCCCAACGGCAATCCCGTGATATCGCACCAATAGCGAATGGTCTCAGCTGTCAGCGCCTTTGACAAACCATAGGGGGAAAAAGCCCGCAACGGCGCTGTCCCGGCGCCCTCGTTGGGCTCAAACACGCTGCCCGTAAGCATGACTGCGGCAAAGGCCGACCCAGCGAGCCGTTCGCTTAGCGACTTAAATCCACGTGTGTTCTCGGCCAGGGCTAAGGTCACGTCGAAGTCTTGGCTGCGGTAATCGGCCACTCGCGCAGCGTGGTGGCACAAGACGTCGCATCCCGAGCGATCAACGAGCCCTAAGAATTCCGTCGAGCCAAATTCAACTCTCGGCGCGATCTCGGCATATTTCGCGAGGGCCAGCACGCGCGCCTTTCGGACACCCGAATAATCGTCAATCGCGCCGCGCAGAGGCGCCACCACCGCGACTCCGCGCTCGACAAGCGCTTTCGCGAACCAATGACCGGTAAACGAGCTGGCGCCCGTCAACAGCGCCTTCACTTCACGCCCCTCAGGCGTTCGACGCCGTGAAATTGCGGATCGAACAACGGCCAGTTGCGATCCTTGGCGGAGACCTCCAATGGTTCGATCGGCCATTGGACGCCGAGCCAGGGATCATCGAAACGCACGCCGCGTTCGGCCTCCGGGTTGTAAAAATTACTGACGAGATAGAGCGCCTCTGCGTCATCGGTAAGGGTCAGGATCGCATGGGCGAAACCGCGCGGAACATACATCATCAGCCTGTTGTCGTCATTGAGTTCGGCGCCGAACCATTTGCCGAAGCTCGGCGAATCCGGACGCAAATCGGCGATGCAATCCCACAAGGCGCCCTTCAGGCAGCGCACGACCTTGACTTCGGCCGAAGGCGCGAGCTGGTAATGCATGCCGCGTAAAGTGCCCTTCTTGGCGCTGAGGGAATTGTTCGCCTGAACGAAATGCGTCGCCAGACCCTCGGCGCCGAATTCGCGTTCGCAATAGAAGCGGGCAAAGAAGCCGCGATCATCGCCTTTGCGCTCGAGTTCGATGAGACGCGCATCCTGAAGCGGAGTCTTATGAAATTTCACGCGGCGAAACCTCGACGTTGCGTGGTGGATATCAATCATAGCTGAAGGCGCTGCGGACTCAAGCGTCCATCGCAATTAGACGAATTGCCGGCTCGGGCGCGTCAGGCCCAACGCAATTGTTCATCGAGGCGTTTTTGTTCCATGTGCCGCTCCAGAACCTTGAGGCGGATCAGTTGCGATTGGCGGAAATCGCGATCCGAAAAATTCACCGCGCGCAGACCGTCACGCAGAGCTGTGATTGAAGACTCGAGCGTTTCCTTGGGCTGGTGATTGGGCGCGAGTTCGCGGAACAATTCGAAATCGACCTTGTAGGATCGTCCGTCGGGAGGCGCCGACGTGTTGATGGAAACCTTTGTGCCCGGGACCGCCGCCGCCACCGCGTGGGCGAGCTCCCTCACCTGATAGTTCCAAGCCAGCGAGCCTGCATTGACGGCAAGATACCGGCCGCCGTTCTGCGCAGACCGCGCGATCGCCCATTCTATGGCGCGCGCCATGTCGCGCACGTCGATCAGCGGTCGCCAGGGGGTTCCGTCGCTGAGCACGGTGATCTCGCCGGAAGCGAGGGCGCAGGCGACAAAATCGTTGAGCACGAGATCAAGGCGCAACCGGTCGGACATGCCGCACGCGGTCGCGAACCGCAGCGAAGTGGCCGTCATGCCCTTGAGATCAAGTTGGCGCAGCGATTCCTCGGTGGCGATTTTCGAGCGCGCATAGGCGGTCAGCGGATTGAGCGCATCGGACTCCGTTCGCGCGCGGCCGTCGCCGGCAAACCCATAGACGCTGCAGCTAGAGGCGAAGACGAAGTTTTTCACCCCTGCAACTGCGGCGGCCTCGGCGATGGCCACGCTGGCGCGATGATTGATCGCGTCGGTCACCGCCTCGAAGCGGTTGCCCATCGGATCGTTCGAAACCGCGGCGAGATGCACGACGGCGTCGAACCCCGCAAGGTCCTGGGAGGTTATTGCGCGCACGTCGCCGAAGCGCTGCGCATCCAGCCGCCGCTCCGGGAAATCGCTCGTCGTGGTCAGGCAATGAGCGAAAAAGCCGCTGTCATAGCCGGCCAGATACGCATCGGGCAGCGCCTTGCGCAAATGTCGCGTCACCATGGGGCCAACGTAGCCCATGTTCCCGGTTATCAATATTCTCATCGACTTCACCACGTTTTCCAGGGCGCTTTGCCGGTTTGCCAGAGTTCTTCGAGTTGACGCTTGTCGCGCAACGTATCCATCGGCTGCCAAAAGCCATGATGGTAATAGACCGACAATTGGTTGTCGTCGGCGAGGCGTTCGAGCGGCTCGCGCTCCCACACGGTCGCGTCGCCTTCGATATAATCGCCGACTTTCGGGCTGAGCACGAAGAAGCCGCCGTTGATCCAGCCGCCGTCGCCGACCGGCTTTTCGCGGAAGCCAAGAACGCGCGCGCCGTCCGCTTCCAGCGAACCGAAACGGCCGGGCGGCTGCGTCGCGGTGACCGTCGCGAGCCGACCTTCGCGCTCATGCAGCGCTATCACGGCCTTCAGGTCGACATCGGCCACCCCATCGCCATAGGTGAGGCAGAACGCCTCGTCATTGGCTACATAAGGAAGAATGCGCTTGATTCGACCGCCGATCATCGTCTCGGCGCCGGTATCGATCAGCGTCACTCGCCACGGCTCCGCCTTGGCGTGGTGGACTTCACGGGTGTTGTCGCGCATGTCGAATGTCACGTCGGACATGTGGAGGAAATAATTGGCGAAATATTCCTTGATCACATAGCCCTTGTAGCCGAGGCAGACGATGAATTCGTCGATCCCCTGAGCGCTGTAGATCTTCATGATGTGCCAAAGAATCGGCATGCCGCCGATCTCGGCCATCGGCTTGGGCCGGGTCGCTGTTTCTTCCGAAAGGCGGGTACCGAGGCCGCCGGCTAGGATGACTGCTTTCATCAAATCTCCTCGCGTTGCTGACGTGACGTCCCTATCGCAGCG
>Ga0302140_10003237_pt1 | contig 20946 bp, 16 predicted proteins | sample I_Bog_E1_1_FD_202095 | JGI IMG/M metagenome (GOLD analysis project Ga0302140, IMG submission 202095) | Peat permafrost microbial communities from Stordalen Mire near Abisko, Sweden - I_Bog_E1_1 | ecosystem: Environmental > Terrestrial > Soil > Wetlands > Peat | place: Sweden: Abisko, Stordalen... | reverse complement strand
TAAGGAGGTTACAATTGTTTTCTTAATTAGCTTATTCTTAAAAAGAAAATAATAAGCTGTTAAATAAAATGTGAAATCGGTTATGCATTCTAATTGAAGAATAGGTGCATTAGTTTTGTATCTGGCAGAAAAAATAGGAGATAATATATTGTATACCAAAATAGTAGGTACAGACCAGGTTAATACCCTAAATGGCATGGTTAGTTTTCTGTAACGGACAATACCGGTACCCGAAACTATGATGAGTAAGATACAGTAGGAGATAGGTACTATTGACATTCAATATTTAATATAAAATTTGTTGTTTGCTAATAGGTTTTTCGAAAACTGATTGGAAATTAAATTAAAAATAACAAAATACCTCTGTCAAATGAAAGAGATATTTTGTTATTTTATATGAAGTTTGTGATAAAGTTGTACGACCGAGGTTAAAGTTAACCTTTTCATCCTTTTAGGGGCGTAATTTTTTTTGATTAAACGCGTGTCATCCTCCTAAATTATTACAATAAGTTGGGCAAGGTGGCGGATCACTGTAAATTTCTCCGGTATTTACATAGGGAGTTGTTGGGTTGGTTGCGGTATTAGGTTCAGCGCCGGCATAAAGCACTGTGAAATGATGCCCAGCATTGCCTTTAAAATCCGGGTGTTTTGCTAAGTGTAAACTTACCCCTGCTACTTTTGGGTTACTTAAGATGGATTCTAAACTTTCACGGTCCAGAAAATAACCGTTAAGTAATTTGTCATCCGGTGTTTTTATTGCGTGACCTCCGGAAGCGCCATTCTGTTGCTGATACTCCTGAATCAGGCTCTTAGCCGAAGCAGGATCAATTTTTTTAGCCATAGTTTTTTTGTTTAGGAATTAAGTTATTGCATTTTCAATAATACATTATTTTAATAGAATTTTCTACCGTGTTTTCACGGTATTTGTACCGTGAAAACACACAATTACTGTTTGCTGTTGTTTATAAAAAATGCGACGTTTTTTCCAAAACCTTTTAAACAAACCTATTGCCAAATTTGCAAACCGGGTATCATCCAGGCCTGATAAAAAAAGAGTAGATAAGGCATTAAGTGCGTTGTATAAAGAAATAAAAACAAACCCCGGAAATAGGGGCCTTGTTTTACCATTTGATATTTATAAGGAAAAATTTATTATACTTTCGGACCAGCATAAAGGGGCAAGGAATGGTGCCGATATTTTTGCCAAAGCGGATAAAAACTACCTCGCTGCACTTGAACATTATTACGAAAACAATTTTTTTTACATAAACCTGGGAGACAGCGAAGAACTTTGGGAGAACTTTTTTGTCACAGTGAAAAAGCATAATAAAGCAACTTTTGAAACAGAAAAGAAATTTCTGGATAAAAAATCATTCATCAAGATATTTGGCAATCATGACCTGTATTGGGACAATGACCCCCTGGCATCGATAAACCTTAAAAAGGTTTACGGGCAGAAGATACCTGTTTATGAGGGACTGGTCCTTAAATGCAACAATAATAAAAGACCTTTGGAAATTTATATGACCCACGGCCACCAGGGCGACCTGCAAAGCGATGGTAACTGGTTCAGCAAATGGTTCGTATCTAATATTTGGGCGCCATTTCAGGCTTATTTAAGAATTAACCCTAACACCCCCGCAAATAATGATGAATTGAAAACAGCCCATAACCGTATGATGTACCAATGGAGCTCAAAATGCAATAATATGCTGCTAATTACCGGGCATACCCATCAGCCTGTTTTTAAATCGCTAACACATCTTGAAAAACTAATTGAAGAACTGGATACGGCGAAAAAAGAAAACGATAACAAAACGATTACGGAGCTGCAAAAGCAAATAACCAGGCGTGAAAATAAGGGTGATAAAATCCCCAGGTTTACTGGCTATCTCGATACTTATTTCAACAGTGGCTGTTGTTGTTTTGACGATGGCGATATTACCGGTATTGAATTAGAAAATGGTTTTATCAGGCTGGTGAAATGGCAATACGGAATACTTAAAGATAGCGAAAGACTTGTTCTTGAAGAGAGCGAACTGGGTGATTTAAAAGTTGGATGATTTTTTGAGGTCAGAGGTCAGAGGTCAGAGGTCAGAGGTCAGAGGTCAGAGGTCAGAGGTCAGAGGTCAGAGGTCAGAGGTCAGAGGTCAGAGGTCAGAGGTCAGAGGGACATTATGTTAAGCAATCCGATAAAAACGCTATCAATTGATATCCATCACAAGCAATCAGACTTCGGATGCCGGACTTCCGACTTCCGGCTTCTTCCCGTCCCCGTCTAGCAAAAAAACAAATAACTCCTTCGGGCCGTGAGCGCCTAAAACCAGTGTTTTTTCGATATCTGCAGTACGGCTCGGCCCCGAAATCGTGCTGATCATTGAAGGAAGGTCATTAGCGTATTTATTTTTTATGAGTTTAAAACCATCTTTCAGATCCGTTACAAGTTGAGATGAATAAGCTAAAACAATGTGCACCGGCGGGTAAATACTTAGCCGGCGGCCTGCCATATTTGCGTTAGAAACTAAAATACTGCCATTGCGCGCAATTAACGCCTCGCAAAGGGTAAAACCAACATCTGCATTTTCGAAGTTTTTATCAGTTTCGTAATATGGGTAGCCGAAGCGGCTCAATATTTCCTGTAAGGGAGGCTCCCAGCAATAAATTTTTCTCCACTTACGGTCTTCGGCCAGTCCAAGCAGGTGCTCGATAAATTGCACCTCGTTTTCGCAAAAAATAAACTGCCCGGATATAGCTGTAAATTGCTGGGCGAAAACGACTTCAGGCAACTCATCAATTTGCGGATAATGAGGCAAGTCTTCCAGGTTTGGATAAGGGTTATCACGCTTTTCAAGAAGCGCCTTACGTATCTTTTTTAAAAGTTTTTCCTTGGATGTTGTAATGTCCCTCATTGTGGTGAATAGTGATTGGTGAATGGTGAGTAGTGAACAGCACTTTATTACTCACTATTCACTACTCACAACTCACTCTTTTAGTCTTTTCCGGCGGTTGCATCCTTTTCTTCAGGGTTGCGTTCAAATGTACCGGAATGATCTGCGACACCTTCAGGTATCAGATTTTTGGCAGCCGGTTCCTGGTTCGCATCAGGACCGTTTACAAACTCATCATAGGTGGTGCGATGATCAAAGGGACGCTTACCCAATATTTCTTCAAGGTCTGATTGAAACAGTATTTCCTTTTCCAGGAGCTTATCCGCTAATTTTATCAAGCCATCCCGCTTATCTATAAGTAGCTGGCGCGTACGTTCATATACCTGTGTAATCTGGTTGCGTACCTCCTGATCAATCAGCTCGGATGTTTTTTCTGAGTAGGGCTTGTTAAACTGGTATTCGCCTTGAGTATCATTAAATGAAACATTGCCCACCTTTTCATTCATGCCATAAATAGTTACCATTGCATAGGCAAGTTTGGTAATTCGCTCAAGGTCGTTTTGCGCGCCTGTCGATATTTTTCCAAAGGTAATATCTTCAGCAACACGGCCCCCCATTGTCATACACATACCGTCTTCCAGTTGTTCAGTCGTGTATAAAAATTGTTCCTTTGGCAGGTATTGCGCATAGCCTAAAGCGGCTACACCCCGGGGTACGATAGACACTTTAACTAATGGGTCGGCATGTTCTAGAAACCAACCAGCGATAGCATGCCCTGCTTCATGATACGCTACGATACGTTTTTCTTCAGGAGAGATAATCTTGTTCTTTTTCTCCAGACCACCAATTACACGGTCAATTGCATCCTGAAAATCCTGCATGTCAACTGCTTCCTTATTCTTCCGGGCAGCAATTAATGCAGCTTCATTACAAACGTTTGCAATTTCGGCGCCCGCAAATCCCGGAGTTTGGGCTGATAATTTTTTAGCGTCAACGCCTTCAGCAAGCTTAACCGGTTTTAAATGAACTTTGAATATTTGTTCCCTGCCAATCAAATCTGGCTTATCAATTGATACCTGTCTGTCGAAACGTCCGGGACGCAGCAAAGCCGAGTCGAGCACGTCCGGGCGGTTTGTAGCAGCGAGGATAATGATTCCGGAATCAGTTCCGAAACCATCCATTTCAACCAGCAATTGGTTCAATGTATTTTCGCGTTCATCATTGCCGCCAACAATATTGTTTTTACCACGGGCACGGCCAATGGCATCAATTTCATCAATGAATATGATACAAGGAGCCTTATCTTTTGCCTGGCGGAAGAGGTCGCGGACACGTGAAGCGCCTACACCTACAAACATTTCCACAAAATCAGACCCTGAGAGCGAGAAAAAAGGCACCTGGGCTTCACCTGCCACAGCTTTCGCCAGTAAGGTTTTACCTGTTCCGGGCGCGCCGATCAACAACGCTCCTTTAGGAATTTTTCCACCCAGGTTAGTATATTTTTTCGGATTTTTTAGGAAATCCACAATTTCCATAACTTCCTGTTTGGCTTCCTCTAAGCCTGCAACATCATTAAATGTAACTGACACCTGGGCTTCTTTATCAAACAAGGTAGCTTTTGATTTGCCGATATTAAATATTTGCCCGCCCGGACCGCCACCTGCACCGCCAGACATACGGCGCATAATAAACATCCACACAGCAACAAGCAATACCGCCATAATAATGCATTGAACAAACCAGTTTGATAACAGGCTTTCATGTCCCGCTTCAATCGAAATGGGGACTTTATCAGCATCAGGGAAGTCTTTCTCTGCAGTATTTATTGATAGTTTTAAACTTTCAAAAGTAGCGTCATTAAAATAATATTGAGGTCCGTCAACCCCGCTTGGGCTAAAAGCATGGTCCTCTTTTTTTGCATCAGCATATTGAGGTTTATTTAAACTCTCTTTTTTAATATAAACTTCTGCTACAACAAGGTCGCCGTTGCGGTAAGCTACAACACGGTCTACATCATGCTGTTTAAGCATTTCTTGCTCAAACCGTTGAAAAGTAATGGGACTAGAAGTATTTCCATTTAATAACGTGGCAACTCCCAGCAACACCACAACAATTATGGCATAAAACCACATAATATTTGGTTTTGGCGGTTTGGGAGCAATTTTTTTATTCGGTATTTTCCGTATAGGTTTTGGTTTTTCCAATTGATTATCTTTCATTTTTTACAAGATCAAACTTACAATCTTTAATTAACATTTGAATGGATTTGATAACGTGACGTCTTTAATGCCCGTTATGTGACTAAGCGCTCTTAAAAAACTTTATTTCAGCATCTCCCCACAGGTCTTCCATTCCATAATATTCACGTTTATCGGTCCTGAAAACGTGCATCACTACATCTACATAATCCAGCAGTATCCATTCGCCAAATTCCAGGCCTTCTTTTCGCCACGGCTCCTGCTGCGTGGCTTTATAAATTTCTTCTTCTATACTATTTGCTATTGCTTTTACTTGTGTGGCTGATTCGGCGTGGCAGATGACAAAATAATCTGCTACCGAACTAAATATATTACGAAGGTCCAACCTGATAATATCATTTCCTTTCTTTTCCTGTATACCATGTATGGCAAGTTCAGAAATATAAGCCGATTCACTTTGCGCTTTGTTTTTTACCATCAAAAAGAATTAATTTTGAACGTTTTGGGTTTTAAATTTATATACTTTGCAAAATAACAAATTTTCGGGCTTATTTGTTGGACAAAATTTTATTACTTTAAAAGAAGTTGACTCAACAAATAATTTCCTAAAAGAATTACTGTCAAATTCCACGCCACTATTCGAAGGTACGGTCATTATGGCAGATTACCAATTTGCGGGGAGAGGGCAACAGCAAAAAAGCTGGTATACCGAACCGGGCAAAAACTTAACATTCAGCCTATTGTTAAACCCGGTTTTTCTATCTGTTTCCAATCAGTTTGATTTAACGCGTGTTATTAGTCTCGGTGTTTATGACGCGCTCGAACCGTTCACCGGCGGAAAATTAAAAATAAAGTGGCCAAATGATATCTATTACATGGACTATAAACTTGGCGGCATATTGATTGAAAACATTATACAGGCAGGGCAGATAAAAAACGCTGTTGTCGGTATTGGTATAAACGTTAACCAGGAGAGCTTCCCTCTTTATTTAGTTAATGCGATTTCTTTGCATCAAATCTTACATGCAGATTATGATTTGAAAACTTTATTGTCCGAAATTTGCCGGCATATTGAAGTATGGTATTTGACTTTAAAGGCGGGAAAAACGGCCGTTGTAAGGGAAACCTATTTGTCCCGACTATACTGGTTAAATGAGCAAAGAAGTTTTAAAACATCGGATAAAGTATTCGCCGGTACAATAAAACATGTAAGGGACAATGGATTACTCGTTGTAAACAATAATAATGACGAAGAATTAGAGTTTAGCCTTAAAGAAATTGAATTCGTTCGTTAGTGGATATTGTTAAATATTGTTAAAGAGATTTGGCGATGCCAGGAGTTCAGAATGAAAACAGAAACTAACGCTATTTTTGGATCAGTTAAAACTAATGAATTCCCGATAGCTATGGGGATCACCCAGTGAAGAAATAAAAGATATATGAAAAAAATAATTTTGCTATTGGCTGTGTTTTTGATAAATGCCGGCGCTTACGCACAAATTGAAGCACCTGTAAAGTGGGCCTACGGGGCAAAAAGAATAAGCCGCACCGAGGCAGTTGTATTTTTAAAAGCTACCATTCAGGACGGATGGCATATTTATTCGCTCAATTTAAAAGACGGCGGCCCTATTAAAACCTCGTTTACTTTTTCGCCGTCAAATGAATATTCCCTTACCGGGACTACTATTGAGCCAACCCCTGTTACAAGATACGAAAAGTCATTTACTATGAATGTTACCTATTTTGAAAAATCGGTAATATTTCAGCAGAAAATCAAGCTAAAAACCGCCAGCGCGACTGTTGTGAAAGGGAAACTGGAATACATGACCTGTAATGATTTGAAGTGCCTTCCACCCGATGACATTGATTTTTCTATTCCAGTAGGTAAATAATAAATGGCAAAAATGATAGCGTTCGTCAAACTAAACCGTACCAGGTTTTTGTTAATCCTGTTTTTATCAGTTATTGCCTTTTTTATGGCAGGTTTAAGTCCAGCCATGGCAACGCAAAAAAAAGCGGCTGATTCTGTTTCCACAAGCGACGTCCAATTTACGAGTATACCTACTGCTGCGGACAGTTTGACTGCCAGAAAGAAACACCTGGACAGCCTGAAGGAAACTAAAAGTATTGTAAAAGCCGCCGACAAGGCGAATGGAAAACCAAAGACACTTTGGGAGATTTTTATTGCAGGCCTGTTAGGGGGCTTTACAGCGATATTACTACCCTGCATTTATCCACTATTGCCATTAACAGTAAGCTTTTTTACAAAAAAAGCCGGCTCGCGTGCTAAAGGTATTATGCAATCAATAATATACGGACTATCTATTATTGTTATTTACGTGTCTCTGGGCATGCTTATTTCAATTCTGTTTGGCTCAGATGCACTTAACGCACTTGCAACGAATGGGATATTCAATTTATTTTTCTTTTTGTTGCTGGTTGTTTTTGGAATATCATTTTTAGGGGCTTTTGAAATTACTTTACCAAGTTCATTTGCCAATAAACTGGATGCCAATGCAGATAAAGGAGGCCTTACGGGAATTTTCTTTATGGCATCAACATTAGTAGTTGTATCATTTTCATGCACCGGGCCTATTATAGGAACTTTACTGGTAGATGCGGCGTCAAAAGGTGACCGGCTTGGCCCAGCTGTTGGGATGCTTGGATTTTCGTTAGCGCTGGCATTACCGTTTACAGCGTTTGCTTTATTCCCGTCAGCATTAAAGAGCCTTCCAAAATCAGGGGGATGGCTTAACAGTGTAAAAGTAGTGTTAGGGTTCCTTGAACTTGCCTTTGCATTGAAATTCTTATCAAATGTAGACCTCGCTTATCATTGGAACTGGTTTGACCGTGAGATATTTTTATCATTGTGGATCGCAATTGGATTGTTAATGGGATTGTATCTCATTGGCAAGATCCGGTTCTCGCATGATAGCGACTTACAATATTTATCGGTACCGCGTACATTTTTGTCCATCATTGTATTTTCATTTGTTATCTATATGATTCCGGGTTTATGGGGTGCTCCGCTAAAGTCGATAAGCGCGTTTTTACCACCGATGGCAACACAGGATTTCGATCTTTCGAGAATACCTGACGGATCAGGATCCACAGAAGCCCGGCAATCTTCTGTTAAAACAAGGAAATACGCTGAAAATTATACGCGTATAAGAACCAGGGGTTTAGATGCCTGGTATGATTATGAGCAGGCATTGCAGGTTTCAAAAGAGTTGCATAAGCCAATAATAATTGATTTTACAGGCTTTAATTGCGTCAATTGCCGCAAAATGGAAAGTAATGTATGGTCGGACCCGCAGGTATTTAAGCGTTTAAAAAATGATTTTATATTACTGCAACTTGTTGTTGACGACAAAGCCGAGTTAAAGCCTGAAGAACAATTCACTTCGGCATACAGCGGGAAAAAAATCACAAATTTAGGCGGCAAATGGAGTGATTTAGAAGCTTCAAGGTTCAATGCAAATTCTCAGCCGTTTTACGTAATGCTTGACAGCGAAGGTAATATGCTTATTGATAGGAACGGCAAGGTTATCGAACCTTCGCCTGCAGATTATGACATAAGTAGCTACCTGAAATTTTTAGACAGCGGAATTGAGGCTTACCATAGTAAGGGTTAGAAAAAAAATGTATTTTTGCGCGGCAAAATATAAGGGTTGCGAACAATTAACGTTTATATTTTGTTTTGGTGATTAATTATTTTTTTTTATGGCAGTAAAATGCCTTTCATAAAATGGCCCAAATTAAAAATATAGGAATATTTACATCAGGGGGAGACTCGCCGGGAATGAATGCTGCCATAAGGGCTGTTGTTCGCTCGGCAATTTATTATGAGTTAGAAGTTACTGGCATACGCAGGGGTTATGAGGGAATGATCAAAGGTGATATATTTCCGATGAACCGTAAATCGGTTTCAAACATTATTCAACGCGGCGGAACTATATTAAAAACAGCAAGGAGCGAACAGTTCAGAACCTACGAAGGCCGCAAACTGGCTTACGAGCAATTAAAGATTAACAATATAGACGCGCTGGTTGCCATAGGTGGCGACGGCACGTTTACCGGAGCGCGCATTTTTGGACAGGAATTCGATATACCGATTGTTGGCCTGCCAGGCACTATTGATAATGACCTTTGCGGAACAGATTTTACCATAGGGTATGATACTGCTATTAATACGGTGATTGACGCGGTTGATAAGATAAGGGATACTGCAGAGTCACATGACCGGTTATTTATTGTAGAAGTTATGGGCCGGGATTCCGGACTGATTGCTTTGAGAACAGGTATTGCCGCCGGCGCTGAAGCTATTTTGATACCGGAAAGTAAAACGGATCTCAACGCTGTTTTTGAACGCCTTGAAAAAGGAAGGAAAGACAAGAAATCAAAAATTATCATGCTGGCCGAAAATGGTGTGGCCGGTGATGCTTTTGAAGTAGGAAGACTGATAAAAGAGAAATTTCCAAATTACGACACACGGGTTTCTATATTGGGCCATATACAACGTGGAGGAAGCCCATCCTGTATGGACAGGGTTTTGGCAAGCCGCGTAGGTGTAGCTGCCGTTGAAGCACTGCGTGATGGCCACCGTAATGAAATGGTGGGACTTATTCATAACGAAATTGCCTTCACGCCATTTGAAAATGCTATAAAGCACTATACAGAAATTAATGCTGATTTTTTGAAGATAGTAGAGATTTTGGCGATATAAAGGGAATTGTTTTTTTAACACCCAACGTTGAAATTTCGTCACCTATCTGATTAAATTAACGGACAAATCAGTGATGCCCTACTGTATTCCCGTCTTTATCTAAATCCACGTAGGGATTATACCCTATTTCCCAGATGTTGTCCTCAACATCGGCTACATAGCCAATATAGCCGCCCCATGAAGCCTTCTTGGGTGTTTTAATAATATTTACCCCTCTGGCATACAAGGTTTTAAAAACATTGTCGACCTCTTTTTCGGAGGGATAATAAATGGTGAATGTAACCCTTTTAAAGCCGGTGCCATCTTGCGTAATCCCTGGCCCTGCCTCCATATCCGCAGATGGATACAATGCAAGAATAAAACCATTCATCCTAAAAAACACTATTCCACCGTTACCGGGCAGCGGGTCCCAGCCAAACTTTTCAGTGTAAAATCGTTTGAGCTTGTTAAGGTCTTTTGCCCCTATTGTAACAAAGCTTAACCTTTGTGCTATTGCAGGGGTTATTTTTTGTCCCTTATTAATATTGCTATCTGGAGCGCCGGTTTGAGCAATAGCATTATCCCCAAAAAACACCAAAAGCAAACACTTAAAAAATACACCTGTAATATAGCCGAACGGTTTTTTCATAGGCCTGAGTTGGTTTACTGTATCTTAAAATTAACGATTGGCTCCGCAGATGCTTGGTCGCGAAACCCTGCAATATTTATGCAGTTTCGGTGGCTATTCAAAACTTCATCAACTTCAGGTTCAGAAGTATCATCAGTTCTTTCCTGTTATTGGTGAGCGGGTAAAATAAAATATTTGTTCACCTTCAACCATTTTAGTAATATATGGGTCAATCTGCGTGATAGTATAGGTTTTTACAGTACCCTCGTCAGAATTGAATTGAATTTGATCAGTATTAATTTTAAACGTACCGTATGTTTTTTTCGATCTTATAAACGGTGTTGTCACCTCGACTTCCGAGTAGGTACCATTGGCATTCAGATTTATAGTTAAACTCCCTTTTTCATTGCCACTATAGCGTTGTTGGCTGTTTAAAGCTGTTTTAACCAAAACGCATAAACTTAATTGAATTGGTGGTTGTTCCTGCGCGTACGCCGAAATACAAAAGAATAACAAAAAAAGGAAGAGAGCAGACTTCATCATAGATATTGTTTTTTTCGAAATAAAGATAGAATTATTCGAAAAAATTTCACAATTTATCGGTTAACATTTTACAATCTATAGATGAAGCGCTCTGTTTTAGTTAATTAAATCACGTATATTTTGATTTAAAAAGCCCCAGTACAATTGTTATCACGGGTATGCTAATGTATTTAGCCCCAATCTCGCTCATATATTGAGAAAATTGCATTTGCATCGGGCTTTTTGGCAAAAATAAAATCAGGTCAAACGCAAGGTTAATTATAAGCCAAAGCAGGCCGAGTTTAAGCCCTTCTAAAACCGGTTTTGAAATTTCCTTTTTTAGATAGAGGGTGGCAAACCAAATGGCGGCAAAAACCATTATGCCGGTCATCAATGACTCGAACAAATAATAATTGCTCTTTTTTAAGGGGTAAATTAAAAATGAAACAGCAAATGGCAATAACCAGTCAAAAAACCCCAGTAACAAAGCTGATTTAATAGATTTCAAAACAGTAGGTTTTAATTGGAATATTTGAATACATACAGTAAAGTTGATATTAGAAAAATGAGTGGAAAATGACCCGGCTCATTTTTTGATATGATCCTCGTCAGTCGTTTTGGGTCCAACTAATACCAGGACGCATTCAGAAACTATTCCCGACGCGATTTGCAAGCCACGAAGAGTTTCAGGTTATAAACCATTGGATATAAATTACATATTTTTTTCGCTGCACAGTTTCGGTTTGGCTTTGGGTAACCTAAATAATTTGTATGTAAAAAGTGACGTAAATCAACCCGGAGAAGGGCAGAACACTTACATTTGTTTCGTAATAAAATCGGATTGATGGTGTATTTTCCGGGAACAGCTAGTGATAAATTTGCGTGCTAAGGATTACATCTTATCGAAAACGGTTAAGGGGTATTGTCAAAAATTAATTGCTTAAATACATTTACATAAAATATGGGAAATATTATATCTGAAGGCACAACACCGAATTTAAACGGTGAAGCAAAGTGCCCGTTTCATGGTGGCGCGCTAAAACAAAGCGCAGGCAGTGGTACCAGGAACCGCGACTGGTGGCCTAACCAGCTAAAATTGAATATTCTCCGCCAGAACTCTTCATTGTCAAATCCAATGGGAGGGACATTCAACTATGCTGAGGAGTTCAAGAGCCTCGACTTGGATGCAGTAAAAAACGACATCTTCGATTTGATGACTACATCGCAAGATTGGTGGCCTGCTGACTTTGGTCATTATGGGCCTTTATTTATCCGGATGGCCTGGCATAGCGCGGGTACTTACCGTATCTCCGATGGCCGCGGCGGTGGTGGATTTGGTACACAGCGCTTCGCCCCGCTTAACAGCTGGCCCGACAATGCGAACCTCGATAAGGCGCGCTTATTGCTTTGGCCAATTAAACAGAAATACGGCAGGAAAATTTCGTGGGCCGACCTGATGATCCTCACCGGCAACTGTGCCCTTGAGTCAATGGGCTTCAAGACCTTCGGCTTTGGAGGCGGACGTGCGGACGTATGGGAACCTTCAGAAGACGTTTACTGGGGCGCTGAAAAGGAATGGTTAGGCGACAACCGATATTCAGGCGACCGCGAACTGGAGAACCCGCTTGCCGCTGTACAAATGGGCTTGATTTACGTGAACCCGGAAGGGCCTAACGGAAAGCCTGACCCACTTGCTTCAGCACGTGACATCCGGGAAACCTTTGGCCGTATGGCGATGAATGATGAAGAAACTGTTGCACTGATTGCTGGCGGGCATACCTTCGGCAAAACTCATGGCGCTGCCGATGCTGGCAAATACGTAGGGCGGGAACCTGCTGCTGCGGGAATTGAGGAACAAAGCCTCGGCTGGAAAAACACCTTCGGCAGCGGTAACGCAGGCGACACTATTACCAGCGGCCTCGAGGGAACATGGACTACAACGCCAACAAAGTGGAGCAATAACTTTTTTGAAAACCTCTTTGGTTATGAATGGGAGCTTACCAAAAGTCCCGCCGGAGCATTTCAGTGGAAGCCGAAGGATGGCGCAGGCAACGGTACCGTACCAGATGCCTACGACGCATCAAAGCACCATGCGCCTACAATGCTTACTACCGATATGGCCTTGCGTTTGGACCCTGTATATGAGCCAATTTCAAGACATTTTCACGAAAACCCGGATAAGTTTGCCGACGCTTTCGCGCGCGCCTGGTTCAAGCTTACGCACCGTGATATGGGCCCGCGTGCCCGTTACCTCGGTCCGGAAGTACCCGAAGAGGTATTGATATGGCAGGACCCTATCCCTGCAGTTACACATGAACTGATTGACGATAATGACATCGCCGCGCTGAAAGGCAAGATCCTTGCTGCGGGACTTTCGGTTTCCGAACTGGTATCCACCGCATGGGCGTCAGCATCAACATTCAGGGGTTCCGATAAACGCGGCGGGGCAAACGGCGCACGTATCCGACTAGCCCCGCAAAAAGATTGGGAAGTAAACAATCCGGCCCAGCTTGCGAAAGTATTAGCAGCGCTTGCAGCTATCCAAACAGAGTTTAACAACGCCCATACCACTGGCAAGCAGGTTTCTTTGGCTGATTTGATTGTTTTAGGTGGAAGTGCCGGTATTGAGCAGGCAGCCAAAAATGCCGGACATGGTATAAAGGTGCCTTTTACACCAGGTCGCGCGGATGCTTCACAAAAGCAAACCGATGTGGAATCATTCGGCGTACTGGAGCCGAACGCCGATGGTTTCCGCAACTACTTTAAACCCAAACACAAGGTTTCGGGCGAGGAAATGCTTATAGACAAGGCACAACTGTTAAACCTGACTGCGCCGGAGTTAACCGTGCTGGTTGGCGGCATGCGTGTGCTGAACACCAATTTTGATCATTCAAATCACGGCGCGTTCACCAAATACCCCGAAGCGCTTACAAATGACTTCTTTTTGAATCTGCTTGATTTTGGCACCAAATGGAATGCGACTTCGGATACTCAGGACGTTTTTGAGGGTCACGACCGTAAAACCGGAGAACTAAAATGGACCGGCACCCGTGCCGATCTTATTTTCGGTTCAAACTCCGAGCTGCGTGCAATAGCCGAAGTGTACGGCAGCGAAGATGCAGGCGAAAAATTTGTAAATGACTTTGTAACCGCCTGGACCAAAGTGATGAACCTTGACAGGTTTGACCTGGTCTGATTTTAGAACGGTAATGTTTTTTAAAAGGGTGGTCCGTTTACGGGCCACCTTTTTTATTATGTGCGGTACGGCGGTTTAATTTTTTATTCAGGTTTGGACCGGATGCCAGGCTTATTTGTATAGGGTACCTATAGACTCAGGAAAAATGTTTGACCTGCGTTTTTGACGCTTGCTTTTAATAACATTAAAAACCATTTGACACTACCATTCAGAATAGCTACCTTGTATTTAGCCAAACCGGCAACCCTTTATAAATAATGAAAAAAACATTGCCGCTACCTTTAATAGCCATATTACTTGTTATAGCATGTGGTAAAAAAAATGATCCACTTGCTATGCATGTTGGCCATACAACTTTAATCGTAACTGTAGCCACTGTCGCAGGCAGCGGCGCCCAGGGAGCGGCAGACGGCATCGGGACTGCTGCCTCTTTTTTTGAACCTCTGGGGGTAGCGACAGACGCCGCCGGAAATGTTTATGTTGCCGATTTGGGAAATAACAAGATCCGTAAGATAAATTCAAACGGCGTAGTGACGACGCTTGCAGGCAGCGGCGCCTCCGGATACGCTAATGGCACGGGCAATACTTCTACATTTTTTGAACCTTCTGGTGTAGCAGTTGATGGTGCCGGGAATATATTTGTTGCTGATTTCGGGAATAACATGATCCGTAAGATAAGCCCGGGAGGGGTTGTCACTACTTTTGCGGGCAATCGCGTTCAGGGAAGCGCCAATGGCGCGGGGACCGCCTCGTCGTTTAATGTGCCTACGAATGTAACAACAGACCATGAGGGGAATATGTACGTGGCTGATTTTGGCAATAACCTGGTCCGCAAGATAACTTCAAATGGCATAGTGACCACATTTGCGGGCGGTGCAGGGACTGTTGGTTCTTTTAACGGCCCATCGGGCGTAGCTGTTGACACCGCCGGTAATGTTTATGTTGCTGATAACGGAAATAACCGGATTGCCATGATAAATCTAAATGGCGCAATCATCCAACTGGCCTTTGTAAATTATCCTTCATCTGTAGCTATAAGCCCTGCCGGCAACATTTATGTTGCAGTGCCTCAATATAACCAAATTTGGCAGATAAATCCAAATGGAACAGCCGTGGTACTTGCCGGAAATGGCAGCCCGGGATCTGTTGATACAAATGCAGGAGAAGCTTCTTTTAATTCCCCTTCCGGAATCGCGGTTGATGCAGCCGGGAATATTTATGTAGCTGATACAGGAAACAACCTGATCCGAAAAATTATTGTAAATTGAGCTGTGCGGCAATACAACAACCGGAAGCATTTATTTTTCCCAAAAAGCCCCTCTTACTTCTTTCTTTGCGGAAAGGTTGCCATCAGGAACAATAACCGCCACCCAGGGTGTTTCTTTCATCGTTATCCGCCCAAACCATTCAAAATTTGTGATTTCTCCTGCTTTAAGGCTGACGGATTTTTCTGGCGATGAAACGCTAAGGTTATCTGTACGGATATTAAAATGATGGATGCCTTTACCCCGCACTTTTAATTTAATTGTTATGTCGCCGTTTGCAGTAACTTCTTTTGAAACCTCATAGTTCAGCAAAAGGTTGGGGCGGCATTCCAGGTGGTAAAAAGAACCGGGCAAAAAGGTTTGTGTTTGTTGCCCGCCATCGCTCATCACGATATATTTCCCTTCGGGCATGGTTGATTTAAAATGGCCTGTTGACTTATTGGGGGACACAGTAATAATTTGCCCGGCGCCAATTTCTTTAAATGTCACCGTTTTACCCGCCTGTCCTTCAACTGTGGCAGGGCCCTCAATATCCTTTAACAGCCAAATCCAATTAGTTACCGGGTGCCCCCAAATCTCTTTATAGGTCCACATACGCTGAACGGGCCAATAAGGCGCGTCGTTTTCGTCTTTGGTTTCAATACCAACGGGCAGGCCGCCTACCATATCTCCGGACGATGGTGTGTAAAGCGGGACAAAATCGTACCCTTCGCCGTACATGGTACTTGCGGCAAACGGATTTCGGCCTATTATCCACTCCAGTTGATGCGTTGATAATTGTGCCGAAGCCAGGTCGCCGCGAAGCTTTGCAGCACTTGCCAATGCCTGCGCCTGTGGTAAAATAGTGCCAAAATGCCCGCGATAATCCATCCATACCGGGAACATCCGCAGATAATGCCCTTTCCCTAACGGAACCCCGGTAAGCACCTGTTTACGGAACGGTTCTCTCCGGCTTTCGGGTACCGTAGTGTATTCGGTATCGGTGTATACAGATGCCGGCATTACGTTATAAGGAGCGGTGTATTTGGCAATATTTTTCAGGTATTCCGAGTAAAGCGTAACAGTTGAATACCATTTCATCCAATCAGCATTATCAGGAAAAGCATCGCAAAGTTCGGTGAGGGCCATAATTGGCGCCTGTTCACGCCCCCGGTGACAATAGTGTAATATTCTGTCTTTTGCTGTGGAGGTATAAAAAAAGCCGGTAAGCGGGATATTCCAGTCGGGCAGTTTACGCTGCTGGGCGTTCATTATCAGCGGAGCCAGTGAAGTTGCCATCACCTCATACTTATTATCGCTCGTTGCCTTCCACATTGCTACAGATGAAAGAATAGCTTGCGACGGCAGTTCATCTTCTACATTGTTCGAATCAAAATTACCTCTCCATAAGTCTTTAGGCGGCTTCACCGAAGGCATACCATCCGCAGCAAACTTCCAGTCAGCTTCAGCCGTTTTAAGCGCATATGCTGCAAAGTCAGGGTCGATGTCTTTAAATACACGGTAACCTATTGCTTCAACGGTTGCTGCTTCAAAATTTGCCATCGGACTGTTTTGAGCGGTAGCAACAACATCGTCGTCATCACCAATAATATTGTCAGTCCTGCGGCTGTTAATGGAGCCTACGTCGCGGTAACCATCGCCGAAGCGTGTTTTTAAAACCCAATCAAGCCCCCATTTAGCTTCCTCCAGCACTCGGGCATATAATTTCGGGTCATTGTCTCTTTCATGAAGCTTTTCAGCCATGCCCAATAAGGCATAAGTAATTTCTGCACTGCCTTCAAAGCTTTGCGAAAGATCCCCCGCATCATGCCAGCCGCCATTAATAACCATTTGTTTGTTCCCATGTACACATATCCAGTCCTGGTGTTCGGCGCCATGAACGCCCGGGACCGCTATTCCGCAACGTTCGGCATAGAAAAAATTGAGCGCCTTCCAAATGGTCCTTTCATAAACATCGGCATCAATTCTAAACGGCCTTGTTGTTACATTTCCTGCCTGCAATACATAAGTTCCGGGCGTTCTTATCTCTGAAAAATCCATCACCTGGAAATTGCCGATATGTGAAGTAACCATTTCAATCGCTTTGGTTAATACTATATGACCGTTATCCTGGTTTATCAGCCTGAATTCCTTTGCATTAATGTTATTGGCGATGGCGCTTTTTTGAGCGCCGGTTTGATAACCGGTGTGCGCGAAAGAAATATGCCCTGGCCCGACATCCCATCCCTCAACTTTATCAGGATCAACTTTTTCAAGTTCAAACTTGTCAAAATAAAAACGGATTTTATCAGCCTCCTCCGGGTAGTTGCCCGACAGGCCGTAGGACATTTCAAACGCTGTTATTTTATCCCTTGCCACATTGCCAATCTCCCAAACCACATGGTTCCACTCATGATTTTTTAGGGTCAATGAAGTCTGGCCCTCCTGTCCAAAAATAGCAGGCAATTTTACAACACCATCATTTGATAGCTGGCAATCCAGTGCCGTAGTATAAAAGCCCGGCAAGTCCGGATATATCCAAATGGAAATGCGGTTATAGGCGGTCCAGTCTTCTCCGTTAAATAGCCTTCTCACGCCCGATCTGCCCCATCCCCTGCCGTTTTTTGGGGCCGGGCCGGCTAATCTTACAGGCGTAGTCATCAGCATCGATGTATTGCCCTCATGAACAAACTGCTTTGATAGCTCAATATTGGCGACCGAGCTGCTTGAATCAAGCGTTTTTATCACTTTGCGCGCATCAACCATTTGTACGCCCGATGAGGTGAATGTGCGCCAGTTATCGAGGTTTTCCATGTTGTCGAGTGTACGCTTGTTTAGCACCTTTTTATTAAGCCAGCGGTAGGCCGCGGAGTCTTTAAAATTTGCTTCCATAGGCACGCGACCGAAATAGAAACCCGAAAATAAAATAACAGCCACGGGCAGATAAAAATATTTCATGGTATTATTTTACGCCAACCTCTGCTTTATTAAATATATTTTTCATGTAATAAAATTTTAGTTTTAGTTATACCTGTTATTGCACCAAAAGTCCATTATTGTTTAAAAGTACATTGTTAAATTTATAATGCAAAACCGTACAGCTTTTATTTTGCGACCTGTCACCCGGGCAAACAGGGTTTACACAGGGTTTACACAATATGGCAATTTATGCAGCTAAGTACTTAATAATCAATAATTTAAAAAAACACAGGGTTTACACTTTCCGCCCTTATTGGAGGTGAAAACACCAACAAGGGCGGAATTTAACAGCATGGTTCTTCGCAATGTCGTCTTCGATGGTACAGGGGGGCAGATAACAAGCCCGGGACTCAATTGAAATTCTGGTTCGCATATTCTTCGAACGTTTTATCACCCACCAGCGGTGCTATGGTATCATGTTTCATGACTTCTGTGAAGAAAGCGAGTTTATCAAACATGTTTTTGTCAAAAATTTTGATAAGAGGCAATGAAAAGTTGATCAGTGCTAAAGGGACGGTCATGATTTTCTTGTTTTTGTCTGCATGGTCCTGGATAATTCTATTAAGCTGCTTCCTGGTATAAATAGTTTTACCACCGGCCTCTATTGTTACGTTTGTTTCATCAATGGAAGCTAAACAGATTTCGGCGAGATCCCCTTCGTATATCGGGTTAGTTTTTTTGTCACCTGACCCTATATTAATGAGTCTGCCTTTCTTTGCCATCTCCATGATCTCCTTAAATGCACAGAAAATTGCGGGCGGCTTTATAATAATAAAATTAATCCCCGATTTTTTTAGCTGCTCAGAGAATTCATGATGGGCTCTGAAATAGTCTAAATGAAGATATCTTTCTGCATGAAAAGCCGAGAAATAAATGAATTGTTTCACCCCACTTTTTATAGACTGATCAAGAATGCTTAGATTACCCGTTAAATCGACCTCGATGAAACCTGGTTTACTCCTGTCAGTTGGGGAAACGCTTTTCCCTAATGCCGAAATAACAATATCCTGGTGATCACACACATTGTCTAACGTATGCGGTTTGCAAACATCAGCAATCATGTATTTTGCCGTAAGGTGAGCAAGTGATTTTGCCTTCTGTTCACTACGAACAACTATAGTCAAGTCGTAACCCTTATTGACTAATGCTGTGGCGACTTCCCGCCCCAGGTTGCCAGACGCGCCAAATAATATGACTTTCTTCATTTTTCAACTTTACTAATAGGTAGTACCGCCATACAGCTCAATGGAATAATGGATCAATGTTAACAAAAACATCCGGGGATAGCAATCCGCGTTAAACTTTACCGCCTTTTCCATGACTTCCGTCTACGGATCAGATAAGCCCATAGCAGTATATGCCCATGTTCCCAAATTTACTTTTGCTTATACACGTATTCACCGGCCCAATTTTCGGGCGGGGGATTTTTTTCATATTCATCGCACCTGCGAATAAATATTTCGCATGCGATATCCCCCGGTTTTGATTCCAGTAATTGGGTGAACCGGCCGCGGGCGCGGGACCAATCGCGGTCGACATAATAATTTACGGCTTTGCTGAATAGTTTCAAAAATTCTGCGTCCAGCGATGTGATATCTCCCTTGAGGGCAACCAGCTCATAAATGGGCACAAGCTCGGTCTTTCCTTTTACCACTACAATATCGATAAGCCGAAAGGCAAAATCAGCTGGCAATTCTTCGAGCGTATTCTGGCCTATAAGTACGGAGGTATTGTACTGTTTGTTTAATCCCTCCAAACGGCTTGCCAGGTTAACCGCGTCGCCGAGTACGGTATAGCTAAGCCGTTGTGTTGAGCCAATATTGCCAACGACAATTTCGCCTGTATTTATCCCGACCCGCATCTTAAAAATTGGTTTGCCCTCTGAAGCCCATTTTAACGCCAGTTGCCTCGCGCGTTGCTGGCAGGCCAGGGCGGCGAGACAAGCTTTATTCGCATGGTCGCCCATCTCTATAGGCGCCCCCCAAAAAGCCATTATTGCGTCACCGATGTATTTATCAACTGTGCCTCCATGAGCAACAATAATTGATGTCATCTCACTCAGGTACTCAGAAAGTTGGTCGGCCAATTCGTTTGGCGTCATTTTTTCAGAAATGCTGGTGAAGTCGGCGACATCGGAAAAGAAAACCGTCAAATTACGTCGCTGGCCGCTAACTGTTGCTTCCTGTTTACTTTCGATTAACTGCCTTACCAACTGCGCAGGGATAAATTTTCTGAACGACTGCAGACCAATTTTCATAGATTCCATCGAGTCGATTAGCCCCTTCACTTCTGTCAGCGAGCTTTCAATTTTAATGGGCTCGTCAAGCTGAAATGCTTTAATTTTATCTGTTTCAATAATGAGCTTTTTTATCGGGCTGGTTATCATTTTAAACAGCGCGTAGATAATCAGGCTGGATAAAATCAATCCGATAAGACAAATGGTAAAGGCATTATTACGTGCCCCGGCTAATTCGTCAAAATAATTTGTCGCAGTAACATATTTGATAATCAGCACAATATCGCCCTGGAAATTTTTGACGGGTATATAAAGCGATACTGTCGACGTTTTTTCATTCAACTCAAACG
>Ga0302140_10003236_pt1 | contig 20952 bp, 15 predicted proteins | sample I_Bog_E1_1_FD_202095 | JGI IMG/M metagenome (GOLD analysis project Ga0302140, IMG submission 202095) | Peat permafrost microbial communities from Stordalen Mire near Abisko, Sweden - I_Bog_E1_1 | ecosystem: Environmental > Terrestrial > Soil > Wetlands > Peat | place: Sweden: Abisko, Stordalen... | reverse complement strand
TGGAAGAAGAAAGCCATGGATTTAGCCTTGACGGAACGGCTCAGGGGTTGCGATACGGCAGGCTGGGAAGCCTGCGCTACAAGGGTTTGCCATGGTTTTGCCGGTTTCACTATGAAATATCCGGGCTAACCATGAATAATAAATCATCAGACTCCGGTCTTCCCGAGGAAGTGCTCGGGTTATTGAGCACTCTTTTCTTCGTTCCGACGATCGCCGTGCTCGCCGCCGCGATTTTCCCGGTCATTGCGTCGGCGGGGGGCCTTACCTACTTGTATTGGGGCGGGGTGGTGGCCGGGGTGGTCGGCATGGTGCTGCTATTTTTTGCGCGGCTTCCGTTTTATCGGCAGCGGCGGTTTCTGGTCTTCGGCCCACGTGAACTGGATCGTTCCCATCGCCGGCTTTACTGGCTGGCTTATGCCGTTTTACTGGTCAGCACCGGATTATTTGGCATGGTCTGGCTGGGGACGAAATTGACGATGCGTCCATAATGGCTGTGGTTCACATATGTTCGCACCGGATTAAACATGAATGGGATGGTAAACCGTGACCCGCGAGCGTGATTGGCGTATGATTTTGACATGAGTCCTCCGCCATGAACGATGTTCTCATTCAGGCCAGCCAGTTGACGCGGCATTACCAGGTGGGCAAAGCCGTCGTCGCCGCGCTGTCGGAAGTGGAGCTCACGGTGACGCGGGGCGAATTCACCGCGCTGGTCGGGCCTTCCGGCTCCGGCAAATCCACCTTGCTCAACCTGATCGGCGGTTTGGACCGTCCGAGCCGCGGCGAGATTCAGGTGAATGGGTTGTCGCTTGGCGCGGCCGCGGAACCGGAACTGGTGCGGTATCGTCGTGAACGGGTCGGCTTCATTTTTCAAAGCTTTAACCTGCTGCCCACGCTCACCGCGCTGGAGAATGTGGAGGCTCCGCTGATGCTGGCCGAAATCCCCCAGCCGGCCCGGCGCGAGCGCGCGACCGCCTTGCTCGAATCCGTGGGCCTCGCGCCGCGTTTGCAGCATAAACCCAACGAACTTTCCGGCGGCGAGAAACAACGGGTGGCCATCGCCCGCGCGCTGGCCAACCGGCCCATGCTCCTGCTCGCGGATGAGCCCACCGGCAATCTCGATTCCCAGACCGGCGGCGCCGTGCTCGATTTGCTGTGCCGCCTGCTCCCGGCGCAGGGGGTGACGATGATCATGGTCACGCACGATCCGGAGATCGCCGCGCGCGCCGACCGCATTGTGCATTTGCGCGACGGCCGCATCCAGCATATCGAAACCCCGTCCCGCCGGACGCCCAACCCATGACGCTTCAGGATCAAATCCGCACCGCCGCGGCCAATGTGGGGCGGCGCAAATTGCGCTCGGCCCTGGCGTCGCTGGGCGTGGTGGTCGGCACGCTGACCTTGGTGATCCTGGTTTCGCTGGCCACCGGCGTGCGGCGGCAAATCAATCAACAATTTGCGTCCATTGGCCTGGATCGCCTGACCGTTCAGCCGCCGGGCGGCCGGCGGGGGCCATTTGATCCCGGCGGCGGCTTTGATCCGTTTGGTGGCCAGGCCCGCAAAAAGATCATCACCCAGCAGGACGTCAACCGGTGGAAACAATTGCCGGGCGTCACGCAGCTGGTTCCCGAAATCCGGCTGCCCGGCGCGGTCGGGTTGGAGGTGCAATGGCACGGCACGAATCAAGCCGTTCATATAGCGGGCGGGGAACCGATGCGCGGCATGTTTTTTCAAGCGCCGCCGGAACCGCTGGCGGGCTCGCTGGAACTTCCCGAGTCGGGCGGCATGATCCTCAGTCAGGGGACGGCCGAAGCCCTCGGCGTGGCGAGCAACCAGTTGGCCGGCCTCATCGGGCAAAACCTGGAAGCCGTGCTGCGCACGTCGCGGGGGGAGACGCAACGGTTTGCATTGAAGGTGCAGGGCATCACCCAGCAAAAGTCGCGCGACATTCAGGTCTCCATCGCCGACCGCATTGCGATGAAGAACTGGTGGTTCAACTCGACCAACACGATCGCCAGCGAAGGCTACGATTTGGTGAGCCTCCGTTCCATTGACGTGACGCGGGCGGTGGCGTTGACGGCGCAATTCCGGAAGGAAGGTTTTCAGGTGCAATCGCTGGAAATCGTGGTGGAAGTGGCCAACCGGATTGTCACGGCCATCACCATCATGTTCGCGCTGATCGGCAGCATCGCCTTGCTGGTGGCCACGATTGGCATCGCCAACACCATGGTGATGGCGATTTACGAGCGCACCCGCGAGATCGGCATCCTCAAGGCCATGGGCGCGTCCAGCCGCGAAATCCGGCAGCTGTTCATGCTGGAGGCGGGTTGCATCGGGCTGATCGGCGGGGTCATCGGGTTGTTGCTGGGCTGGCTGGCCGGGGTGGGGTTGAACCAAGTCATCCCGCTCTACTTGCGGCACCGGGAGTTGCCGGTGCATGGTGATTTCTTCGTGGTCAACCCGGCGTTGGCGCTGGGCGCGATTTTGTTTGCGGCGTTCATCGGCCTGGTGGCCGGCCTGCTCCCGGCGCAACGGGCCGCGAAACTCGACCCGCTCCAGGCCTTGCGGCATGAGTGAACGATGGAATCCCTTTGGGATTCAAGCTCGGAATTTCCGAAAGGCATTAGCCCGGATATTTCATAGCCATTTGGGAAAGAGTCGCGAAAAACCCCATGAACAGAGGGGTGCAAACACGTGCGAAGGCGTGGTTGAAACGACACGGCACGCAGGTTGGGAAACCTGCGATACGGCAGGCGGGGAAACCTGCGCTACGACTTTGGGATGCTGGCGTGTCAGCGCAAGAATGGTTGCGCGCTTACAGCGCTTGATGGCAATTATGGCATCAAAACCCAGGGCGTTGCCCTGGGCTGTCCTGTGGCGGCCTTTCAGGCCTTGTATTCGCACCGCCATGCTGGAAAAAGAAGGCCATGGATTTACCATTGTCGGAACGGCTCAGGGGTTGCGATACAGCCGACTTGGAAGTCTGGGCTACGACGATTGGCCGGGCTAATCCCAAAATCGCGGGTTCCCGGCCAGGCGGGGTCCACGCGCGGAGGCGCGCGTGGGCGCGGTTGACGAGGCGTCAACCGCCGCACGCGAGGGCGCGTGCGCTCCCCGAGACCAACCCGTCAGCGAATGGTCGTAGCCCGATTCCACTGGAAATAGCAAAGAACCATGACTGGAGCCGGGTGCTTTAACCCGAATTCTGAAGTGGATAACCACGAAACACACGAAAACAAACGTGGGGCGAGAAATGGAAGCCGGGAGCAAAATCGGGAGCCCCAGGGGTGACGGTGCGGGTGGCCGTTTCGTCGGGCCAGTGGCCCGACGAGACGGGCGGGCCGCCTGTGCCACCCTTTCCGTTTCGGAGTTCGGCTTGAAACTTCCCCGTCCCGCCCGCGAAAAAAGGAGTGGTCCACGCTTTACTTTTCGCGGCGGGATTGGGAGTTTAATTGAAATCAAGAGTGATGGACCAAAATACCATGGAAGATCGCCCGGGCCAATCTGCGCCTTTGCCATTGCACATTTTACATCTCGAGGACAATCCCGATGATTCCTTGCTGGTGCGCCACCAACTGGCCGAGGACGGGCTCCTGGCGGAGGTCCAGTTGGTCGGTGACCGGGCCGGCTACCTCCGGGCGCTGGAGACGGAGCGCTGGGATCTGGTGCTGGCGGATTATAAATTGCCCGATATCAACGGGCTGGAGGCGCTCAAGCTGGCCCGCGAAAAATGGGGCGAGCTGCCATTCATCCTCATGTCCGGCACCATCGGCGAACCCGCCGCGATTGCGAGCCTCCAGGCGGGGGCCACGGATTACATTCTCAAACAGCACCGCAAGCGGTTGCCCGCCGCCGTGCGCCGCGCCGTGGCGGAGGTGACCGAGCGCGTTCGCCGCGAGGCTGCGGAGGCGGATTTGCGCCGCAGCGAAAAACAATACCGGCTCCTGTTCCAAGGCAATCCCCATCCCATGTGGGTGTTTGACCTCGAATCGCTGGCCATCCTGGAGGTGAATGAGGCGGCCACGCTGCATTACGGTTATCCCCGCAACGAGTTTCTGCAAATGACCCTCGCGGATCTGCGGGTCATGCAAACGCCCGGCGCGGAGGAGGAGATCCCGGCGGATATCAAGGCGCAGGGGCTGGTCTGGCGGCATCACCGCAAAGACGGGAGCGAAATGGACATGGAGCTTATCTGGTCCCCGCTGACTTTCCGGGGCAAACTCGCGGCCCTGACCCTGGCCACCGATGTCACCGTCCGCCGCCAGATCATCCAGCGCAATTCCGTGTTGGGCCGCCTCAGTCACAATTTAAGCGTGATTACCACGCCGTCCGAAGCCGCTGCCTCCATTTGTGCGGCCGCTGATGAGCTGTTTCATTGGGACGATTTCGCGCTGGATCTGTATTCCATCGCGCGGGACGAGGTGACGCCCTTGTTGACGATCAGCACGGTCGAAGGCCGGCGCGTGGAAATCCCCTCGTCCCCGCAGCCCAAGTCGGCCAACGCCCTGGTGCAACGCGTGATCAGGCACGGCGCCGAACTGGTGGCCGGGGAAACCGGTGGTTATGAAGGCAACACCATGCTGGCCCCCATCCGCAAGGGGAACCGCGTTTTGGGCCTGCTGTTCATCCGGCGCCAGCAGTCCCACAGTTATGCCATCCGCGACGTGGAAATCCTCCAGTCCCTCGCGGATCAGTGCGGCGGCGCCCTGCAGCGCGTGCAGGTCGAGGAGGAGTTGCGGCAGAGCCAGCGGCGCTTCCGCGATCTGTTCGAAAATTCCCCGGACGCCATTTTTGTGGAGGACTTGCAGGGGGACATTCTGGACGTCAACCGGGGAGCCTGCCAGTTGCATGGTCTGTCGCGGGAACAATTGATCGGCAATAATGCGGTCGAGAACCTGGTCCCCCCCCGGCATCGCGCGGCCGCGCGCGAGGAATTCAAACAGCTGGCATCCGGCCAGATTTCCTGGGCCGAGAGTGAGGCCCTGCGGACCGATGGCCAGATCGTTCCGGTGGAGATGCGGGTCGTCAACATCGAGTTCGACGGCCAGCCCGCACTCCTGTTTCATGTCCGCGACATCTCGGGCCGGCGCGCCGCCGAAATGGCCCAGCGCAGTTCCGAAACGCTCTTCCGCTCCGTCTGGGAAAACTCCGTGGATGGGATGCGGCTGACCGATGAGCACGGCATCATCGTTGCCGCCAACCAGGCCTTTTGCCGGCTGGTGGAACTCCCCCACGACCAAGTCGAGGGCAAGCCGTTCACGGTGGTATATGCGCCCTCGCAAGACTGGGCGGGGATGCGGCAGCGGCACTGTGAACGGTTTCGCACCGGCGTCATCCGCCAGAAAGAGGAATGCCAGCGGATTTTGCACAACCGCCGCACCGTGATCTTTGAATTGACCGATTCCTATGTGGAATCCGGCGGCAAGCCGCGGCTGCTCCTGACGTTGCTGCGGGATGCCACCGCCCACCGGCGTCTGGAGGAACAGTTCCGCCAATCCCAAAAAATGGAGGCCATCGGCCAGCTCGCGGGGGGCATCGCCCATGATTTCAACAACATCCTGACCATCATTCTCGGCCATGCGACGCTGCTCACGCTGGCCAAAATGGATCCCAAGTCGCTCTTCTCCGCCCAGCAAATCAAACAGGCCGGCGAGCGCGCGGCCAGTCTGACCCGCCAGTTGCTCGCCTTCGGCCGCAAACAAATCTTCAACCCGCGCCCGCTGGACCTCAACCGGGTGGTTGGCAAAATGACCGACCTGCTGGCCCGCTTGCTGGGCGAGGATGTCGCCCTGCAAATCAACCTCGGCCAACCTGCCATCATTAATGCCGATGTCAGCATGCTGGAGCAGATCCTGCTCAATTTGTCCGTCAATTCGCGCGACGCGATGCCCCGGGGCGGCCAGATGATCATCCGCATTGAGGCCTGCGAAGTGGACGAGGAACACACCCTGCGGGTCGCGGAGGCGCGCGTGGGCAAGTTCGTCCGGCTCAGCCACTCGGACACCGGCGAGGGCATTCCGGCGGAAAACTTGTCCCGGATTTTTGAGCCGTTTTTCACCACCAAGGAGCTGGGCAAAGGCACCGGCCTGGGCCTGGCCACGGTGTTCGGCATTGTCAAACAGCACGAAGGCTGGGTGGAAGTCGAAAGTGAACCTGGTCAGGGCACCCGCTTTTTCATCTATTTCCCGGCCTCGGTGGAATTGGTCCCCGATTCGGAGCCGGGGGAAACCCAGTTTCCCATCCGCAAAGGCACGGAAACCATCCTGGTGGTGGAAGACGAACGGGACCTGCGCGAAATCGTCACGCGCACTCTTAATCTCAGCGGGTATCGGGTCTTTCAGGCCGTGGATGGCCAGACCGCGCTCCAGGTGTGGGCGGAATACAAGGACGCCATCGACCTCCTGTTCACGGACGTCATCATGCCCGGGGGCATCAATGGACGCGAACTCGCCGACCGGCTCTGGGCGGAGAAACCCGGCTTGAAGGTGATCTTCACCAGCGGCTACGGCGCGGAGGCCATGGGCAAAAATTACAAGCTGGATCCGCAACTGAATTACCTGCAAAAACCCTACGTTCCGCAGACGCTCTCCCGCATGCTCCGGCGCTGCCTGGACGGCGAAAACATTGACTAATTTACGCGTTGCGATTTAGGCGCCTGGGGGATTCAGGAAACACCGCCAGGCTGGTGCCTGGAAATCGCCCGGCGGAGACCGTTTCCCCCCATTCCGCCCGGCTCCGCTCAGCCGGGCTGGTAGCCCGGCAGGACGGGCCAGTGGCCCGTGCCACCCCAGCATGGTCGATGCGTTTGCCTTTTGGCGGACTTGCTTGCGCGCCTTGGGAAAAACCTCGCGCAACAAGATTTCGGAAACCTTGCCCGCCTCAACTTCCCCCCACCCGCTGGCAAAAGAGCGCCTCACCCGTTCCGTCCGGCGGGTCGCCGGACGGTACGGGCCAGTGGCCCGTGCCACCCTTGTTTGCAAACGCTCATGGTGGGAGAGGTTTGTGATTTGAAAGGTCGGACCCACTCGGCAGAGCAGAGGTCTGCCGGTTCAGGGAGACTCTGTCTCCCTGAATTCTTCGACTGGCTTGCAGAGCAAGCCAGAACCGGCAGACCGGAGCTCTGCCCCACAGGGTCGGCTCCGGTTGTTAAAGCATCAACCCCGATGCCAGCAACCCTTCCCGCAACGCGGCCTTTTTTAAGTGCGGAGTCCGGGTTTATCCCAGATATTTCATAGCCATTTGGGAAAGAGTCGCGAAAAACCCTATGAAAATAGGGGCCAGCACGTTCGAATACGTGGTTGAAAAGCCACGGCACGCAGGTTGGGAAACCGGTAACGACGATTGGCCGGGCTAATCCCAAAATGCGGGTTCCCGTCCATGCGGGAGCCACGCGCGGAGGCGCGCGTGGGCGCGGTTGACGAGGCGTCAACCGCCGCACGCGAGGGCGCGTGCGCTCCCCGAGACCAACCCCGGCAGCGAACGGCCGTAGCCCGATTCCACTGCAAATGGCGAAGAATCCAGAAAATTCGGGAAATGCCGTGATCGGCAACGGGTTGGGAAGGCGACGTCGGGGGGAAATTTGCTCATGCTGGTGGCAGGCGCGGCGCGCATGGAGTGACGCGCCCTACCGCGCTGGGCGCGCGGCAGGTTCGTTCGATTTCATGGCCCACTTAGGAGTTCGGGTTGAAAGGTCGGCCCACCCGGACTGACTCTGACTCCTCAGCCAGGCAGAAACAATGATTCACGACGACATTCATGACAACGGATTTGACGCTCCGCTTCGCTCCGGTCAATTCCATCCTTTGGTGGTTAGGCCACATAGCCTCACTTCTCACTCATTTTGGTGATAGTTCTTCGATAGCTTTCGCCTTATCAAGAGAATCGCACTCTAATACCAACCTCACCGGTAGCTCCGAGCCTGTCTGCTTCGGCATTCGTGTCTCTGAAATAATCCGAGAGTCAACTACGAAATCGGTCTCAAGACCGGGATGCTGCTTCGCGAATTCCAAAAACTCCGCCGCCTTTACCCTGGAGAGGTTGATCTGGACGCTATAAACAACATGCGCCCCATTGTTATCGGTGACTTTATTGGTGAATATCTGCGGTGGTGAAGCCAAATCACCGCTAGCAAAACCAAATCGTAAATGGCTCGTGCCCTCCTTTTTGGAGCATCCGAATTCAAATGCAACTAAAACGAGTATCAGCGATATTATTTTCATAATGGGGTTGTGTTTTTGTGGTGCAGTCAAGTGGCATAACTTGACCTAAATCCTTGCGCAATAATTTGTACCCGAGGAATTTTCGCATGTAATCGTGGCGGGCTGCGATTTCACATTCAATATAGGTTGTCTTTTGGCACAGGATTTGATGAGTCAGAAAATATTGGCTGGTATTTGGATTCCAGAAAATTACGCGTGGATTTGGGCTTGTTATTTATCGACGACCGGTTCGTTTATTGAAACCGGCCTTCCCAGCGAATGCAAAAGTTGCAATTTATTCATGGTCAACAGCTTGCTGATCCGCGCTCTCACCGCCGGATCGTTTATCAAAACAGCTTCAGCCCAAGACCCAAAAAATGCAAGCCCTTTATACTCAACGCAAATCCTCGCCTAAGCGCTTGGCGACAAAAAAATCGCGGGGACCCTGTCCATGCGAATTTCGGTTTCCAACCCAACTTTCAAAATCCTCGGCGTTACCGAAAAAAAAGGTTCTTCGCTGTTTTCAGTGGAATCAGAGGAGGAAGCCAGTGGCTTGCGGGGCGCATCCACGTCCGCATCCGTTTCTGGAAGACCACCGCACGCAGGTTGGGAAACCTGCGCTACGACGATTTGCCGGGCTAATCCCAAAATCGCGGGTTCCCGGCCAGGCGGGGTCCACGCGCGGAGGCGCGCGTGGGCGCGGTTGACGAGGCGTCAACCGCCGCACGCGAGGGCGCGTGCGCTCCCCAAGACCAACCCCGCAGCGAATGGCCGCAGCCCGTTTCCACTGCTAATGGCGAAGAATCCGGAAAATCCGAGAAATGCCGTGATCGGCAACGGGTTGGGAAGGCGACGTCGGGGGAAATTTGCTCATGCTGGTGGCAGGCGCGGCGCGCACGGAGTGACGCGCCCTACCACGCTGGGCGCGCGGCAGGTCTTTTCGATTTCATGGCCCACTTCGGAGTTCGGGTTTAGTTTAACCGGGGACGTTGGACATCGGCTGTCCAAGGTGATTTGTATGCAAAAAGTCCAGCCCTGGCGAGTATCGAAAAATCCTGGCACTAGTCTTCGACTGGCTTGCAGAGCAAGCCAGAACCTGCAGACCGGAGCTCTGCCCCACAGGGTCGGTTCCGGTTGTTAAAGGGCTTGGAAAGCGGGTGGTTCTCAGGTAATCAAGTTGGGTTAGTTGGGTTGATAATCCCAATTGGGTTATGCCAGATCAATTTTTGGAGTTCAGGCTTTGAGAATATTGGGCAATGCCCGACAGTTCAGCCAAAGCGCGATTGCGAAGCGGCCCGGCTGGAAACTGACCGGCCCAATCCGAAGCCGCTTGGTAATCCTGCATGCCCCACTGTTGCAGCACGGACATGGCGGCCTCGTCCTGGGCGGGACCGGGCGGAATCTGGGTGACAATCAAATTAACGGCGGCCGCCGGTTCACTGTGCGCCTGTACGAAGGCGATGCGGGACATGATTTGGTCCCGTTGCTCCCCGGCGGGCTGCTGGATGGCCCAATCCAGAGTGGCGGCGAAATCCCGGCCGGCCCACTGTTGGGCCAGATTTTCCAACGTGCCGTTGCGGCTGCCAAAATCAAGTTTCTCCGCGAGCGCAACGGCGGCGGCAGGGTCCGCTTGGGCGATTTGAAAGGCCACATCGGACAGGGTGCTGCTTCGTTCCTCGACATCGGTCAGGCCCGCAGCCCAAGCGGTGGCGCCAGCAGGATCCACCGCCGCCCAACCCTGGGCCACCCGGCGGACAAATTCCTGCCGCACGTCCCCCGGCGCCAAGCTGGCGGCCAGCCCGCCCGCCATCGCGGGGTCTTCCACAATCAGCCCGCGCAACAGGTTCGTGTAAATCAGATCGTGATCGGCCTGATTGGTCGAATCCAGCAACGGCTGGATAAGCGCCAAATACTTGAGCGCCAGTTCGCGCGGGGTGGGCTTGGGCAACAGAGCGACGGGCGCAACCGCCGGCAGCGATCCAGTCAATCCGGATTTTTCCGCGTTCGTGGAAACGACGGCGGACGTTCCAGACGGCGGCATTTCCCGATTCACGGCGGCCACCGGCGGCGCGGAGCTGGGGGGCTGATGGTGGACAAGAAATACCCCCCCTGCCGCCACCGCGAGGGCAAGGATGAGCTGGGCCGTGTACTTTTTCATGGTCGGTGATTGTTGTGGTGATTATCCGCGCGCGGGAGGATCAGTCCGGCGGAGAACACCTCCCGCCAACCCGGCGTTTGATCGCAGTCATGAGGTGGGTTCAAATTGTATCGAATCCTACCATCGTGATCCAGGAGAGCCAAGTCCATAATATTTGCTCAAGGTGCTTGGAAGCTCCACTGCTGGCTGTTGCCGCCACGATAGGCCCAGATTTCCAGCAAGGCTCCCCTGGCTTCTTGATTGACTTACCCGCCGGTTCAAATTATGGTGGCCACAACACAAAAAGTGGCTCAAATGAAAATTACCTTTGCCTTGGCTGGCCTCGTTATTCTTGGTTTTTGTGGCTGCAAGACCCGTCCGCAAAATGCCGATACCAGGCACCCGATTCCTGCCGTGACTAATGCCATCACCCAGGTTTTGATTCACAAACAGCGTTGTGGCACGGATTGCGCGCGTATTTTGATGGACAGCGGCAAGATCGCCAATGTTTCGATTTATGGCTGGCAGTATTGCTCGGCCTTAAAAAACATTGAGCTGCAAGGCTGTCCTGAAGAATTCCGGCAGGCATGGTCTGATTATATGGCGGCTTGGAACCATAAATTGAGCCAGGAACACGCCACCCGGGATACGCTGGATGCGGTATCCATGTGGAAGGGCAATTGGGATGATCTGCCGGCCACGGTTCGAAGCATTGAGCCTTATGACACCGCCGCCGCGTGGCAGCACTGCGAACAAGTGGCGGCAGAATACGGTGCGGCCACTCCAAAATAGAATTCCAGCCGGAAAATCTGGGGAAGGCGTCCCGCCATCATTTTGGGCGGTGATCCTATTTCAATTATTTCAAGCTGGACCCATTGGCGGCATTGGTTGATTGGCCTTGAATGGGTGCCCCAGACCATTGACGGCGTGACCTACAACGTTTATACGGGCACCGGTGCCGGTCCGTGCATATCCTGGCTGCGGACGAGTCAGGTCAGTTCCGGCACCCTCAACCTCACGACAGAAGGGCAGTTCAGCGTTCACCCCCACTTACCACGGCGCGCGCCATCACTTCGTCTCGCAGGAACATCACGCGACGTTTGCCAACGCCCCGGCGAAATACGCCTCAAAGGGTTGTAAGGAACGTTGCGCCAACACGACCAACTTGAACATGGAATCAAAACCCAATGATAAAGTATGAACACCCCGCCCACGACCGACGCCCGCAATGCACCGATGCCAGCCGCGCATGAGCAGTTGATGCAGCAGCATCTGCGCGACGAAAATTTGCCCGAAGCCGTCATGCCAGCCGTGCCGGTGGCCAAGGTGCTCAAGGGCCAGAAGGCGCTCGTGACGGGCGCGAACTCCGGCATTGGCAAGGCCGTCGCAATTGCGCTGGCCCGCGCGGGCGCGGATGTGGTCGTCAATTACGTTTCGCGTCCCGAAGCCGCCGAGGAGGTCGTCAAGGCATGCGCGAGCTGGGGGGTGAAGGCCATCGCCCAACGCGCCAATGTTGCCAAGGAGGACGAGGTGCAGGCCATGTTTCAGCGGATGTTGCAAGAATTCGGCACGATTGACATCCTCGTCAACAATGCCGGTCTCCAGAAGGACGCGCCGATTGACCAGATGACGCTCGCCGACTGGCAGTTCGTGCTCGACGTGAATCTAACCGGACAATTTCTCTGCTCGCGCGAGGCGATCCGCGAATTCAAGCGGCGCGGCATCCGCAAGGAAATTTCCTGCGCCGCCGGAAAAATCATTTGCATGAGCAGCGTGCATGAGGTCATCCCCTGGGCGGGCCATGTGAATTACGCCGCGAGCAAAGGCGGAATCATGCTGATGATGAAAAGCATCGCGCAGGAGGTCGCGCCGCACCGCATTCGCGTGAACTCGGTTTGTCCCGGCGCCATTCGAACGCCGATCAACATGGAAGCCTGGGGCACGCCGGAAGCGTATCGTGAGTTGATGCGGCTGATTCCCTACAAGCGCATCGGGGAGCCGGACGACATCGGCCGCACCGCCGTCTGGCTGGCGAGCGATGATTCGGATTACATCCACGGCGCGAGCATTTTCGTCGACGGCGGCATGACGCTCTATCCCGGCTTTGAAACGGGGGGCTAAAAGGCGTGCTGAAGGAAGAATAATCCGGCGATTAAACCCCGTTCCACGAGCCCGCCCGCCCATCCGTCCCCGCTGAATCAACATGAACACAGAAAAACAACGCCTCGCCGACGAACACGCCGGGAAGGCAAAGTGGAAACTATTCGGACCTTATCTGTCCGAGCGTCAATGGGGCACGGTGCGCGAGGATTATTCCGCGCACGGCGAGGCGTGGGAATATTTTCCGCACGACCACGCCCGCAGCCGGGCGTATCGCTGGGGCGAGGACGGCCTCGCCGGCATCAGCGACGACCAATCGCGTCTCTGCCTGTCGCTTGCGCTGTGGAACGGGAAAGACCCGATTTTGAAGGAGCGCATTTTTGGCCTCACGAATTCGGAGGGCAATCACGGCGAGGATGCCAAGGAACTGTATTACTACCTCGACGCCACGCCGACGCATTCGTATCTGAAGCTGCTTTACAAGTATCCGCAGCGCGAATTTCCCTACGCCCAACTCGTGGAGGAAAACGCGCGGCGCAAGAGCGATAACCGCCTGCCGGAATTTGAACTGCTCGACACCGGAATTTTTGACGACAACCGATACTACGACGTGTTTGTGGAATACGCCAAAGCCGGCGTGGAGGATATTTTGATGCGCGTCACGGTCCACAATCGCGGGCCGGACGCCGCGACCCTTCAGCTGCTGCCGCAACTTTGTTTTCGCAACACGTGGTCCTGGAAACCGGATGCGAAGAAACCGCAATTGTCCGCCGGCAAACGCGGGGCAATTGCGGCGGAACATGACGAACTCGGGGAATTCAATCTATATTCCGACGGCAAACCGGCACTGCTATTCTGTGACAACGAGACGAATTCGCGCCGGATCCACGGCCTGTCCGGTGCCGCCGGATTTTACAAGGATGCGTTCCATGAATATATCGTCAGCGGCAACCAATCCGCGGTTAATCCCAATCTGACTGGCACGAAAGCCGGGCTGCTGCATAAGCTGACCATTCCCGCCGGCAGTTCCGCGACGGTGCGGTTGCGCCTGTCCAACGCGACTGCGGCCAAACCGTTCGCCGATTTCGATTCGGTTTTCGCCACGCGCATCCGGGAGGCCGATGAATTTTACGCGGAGTTGCAACCCGGCATCCCGTCAGCGGACGCACGCGACGTGCAGCGTCAGGCGTTCGCTGGGATGATCTGGTCGAAGCAGTTCTTTTATTACGACGTGCCGGAGTGGATTCAGGGCGACCCGAACCAGCCCGCGCCGCCGCCGGAACGCAAGCACGGTCGCAACCACGAATGGTCGCATCTCAACAACGCCGACATCATTTCCATGCCGGACAAATGGGAGTATCCGTGGTATGCCGCGTGGGATCTGGCGTTTCATTGCATCCCGCTCGCGCTCGTGGACGCGGAGTTTGCCAAGCATCAGCTCGTTCTGCTCACCCGAGAATGGTATATGCACCCCAACGGCCAGTTGCCCGCTTACGAGTGGGCGTTGGGGGACGTGAATCCGCCGGTCCACGCGTGGGCGACGTGGCGCGTTTTCCAGATGGATCGCAAACAGCGCCGCACGAAGAATCCGGCGGATCATGGGGACCCCGCCTTCCTGGAGCGCGTCTTCCACAAGCTGATGCTGAACTTCACCTGGTGGGTGAATCGCAAGGACACGCAGGGCCGGAATATTTTTCAAGGCGGCTTCCTCGGCCTGGATAACATTGGCGTCTTCGACCGCAGCGCGCCGTTGCCGACCGGCGGTTTCATCAACCAAGCCGACGGCACAAGCTGGATGGCGATGTATGCACTCAACCTGATGCGCATTGCGCTCGAACTCGCGAAGCACAATCAGGTCTATGAAGATATCGCAACGAAATTCTTCGAGCACTTCCTGCACATTGCCGAGGCGATGAACAACATGGGCGACGAGGGAATCGGCCTGTGGTGCGACCAGGACGAATTTTATTACGACGTGCTGAACCTGCCCAATGGCCAGACCACGCCGCTTAAAATCCGCTCCATGGTGGGCCTGGTTCCCCTGTTTGCCGTGGAGACGCTGGAGCCGGAATTGCTGGAGCAACTGCAGGGCTTTGCCGGCCGGCTGGAATGGTTTCTCAACCGCCGGCCCGACCTCGCCCGTCTGGTTTCCCGCTGGCAGGAATCCGGCATGGGCGAGCGCCATCTGCTCTCGCTGCTGCGCGGTCATCGCATGAAATGCCTGCTGCGCCGGATGCTGGATGAGACGGAATTTCTTTCCGACCACGGCGTGCGGGCGCTGTCCAAGGTCCACGAGCGCGAGCCGTACCGCTTCAGCACCAACGGTCATACGCTGGAGGTGGGCTACTGGCCGGCGGAATCCATGTCCGGCCTCTTCGGCGGCAATTCCAACTGGCGCGGGCCAATCTGGATGCCGGTAAATTATCTGCTCATCGAGTCGCTGCAAAAATTCCATCACTACTATGGCGACGACTTCAAAATCGAATGCCCAACCCGCTCGGGCAAATTCATCACCCTCAATGAAGTGGCCGATGAACTATCACGCCGGCTGGCGAAATTATTTTTGAAAGGCGACGACGGCCAGCGACCCGCCCTGAAATATCACCCCAAACTCGCGACTGACCCGCATTTCAAGGATTACGTTTTGTTCCACGAATATTTTCACGGCGACAACGGACGCGGGGTGGGGGCGTCGCACCAAACCGGCTGGACCGGCCTGATCGCCAAGCTGCTCCAGCCGCGGGAACCCAGCCATTGACTCATGCGGAAGGCCCTCCAAAAACACTGGCCGGAGTATCTCATGGAAGCCTTCTGCCTCGGCTGCTTCATGGTTTCGGCGGGCGCGTTCACCGTCCTGTTCGAATATCCGGGTTCCCCGGTGCATCACGCCATCGCCAATCCGGATCCTTCAACGGCTGCAATGATTGCCGGCCATCAAGCGAGATCGCATCAGCCACCAATTTACCAACCAAACTGAACCTCTATGATTATAATTATCACGGGCACAAATCGCCCAGGTAGCAATACCCGCAAAGTCACCACGCATGTCGAAAAGGCCTACCAGGTGCTTGGCGTCCCCACCCAAGTCCTTGACCTCGCGGATTTGCCGCCGGAGCTCTTTTTGCCGTCCGCGTACGAAAAATCCCCCCCCACGTTCAAGAAGTTCATTGACGCCATCCTGGCAGCCGATGGGCTCGTGGTCGTGACCCCTGAATATAACGGCAGCATTCCCGGCGTGCTGAAGTATTTCATCGACATGCTGCCGTTCCCGGAGAGTTTTGATCAGCGACCGGTTTGTTTCGTCGGCCTGGCCGCCGGGTTGTGGGGCGCGATGCGCCCCACCGAGCAGTTGCAGCAGATTTTTGCCTACCGCAACAGCCTGGTCTTTCCTGAACGCGTCTTTGTGCCGGGGGTCAACAACCAACTGGGCGAGAATGGAACATTGAATCCGGTCATGGAAAGAAACCTCCTTCAGCAGGCGACAAAGTTCGTGAGCTTCGTGGAAAAAGTGCGGGAGAAAAAATTCCCCCGGGCGAACTAGCCCGGATAGTTCATAGCCATTTTGGAAAGAATCGCGAAAAACCCCATGAAAAGAGGGGCGCAAACACGTGCGAATGCGTGGTTGAAACGACGCGGCACGCAGGTTGGGAAACCTGCGATACGGCAGGCTGGGAAGCCTGCGCTACAATGGTTGGCCATGGTTTTGCCGGTTTCACTATGAAATTGCCGAACTAGCCGGATTGCTTAAACCATGCCTTAACCCACCTAAACCAAGGAGTTGCACGGCGGGTGTCATTTTCGAGGTGGAATTCATGTCGAAGCCCAGTATTCTCAAAGCGTCATTATGATTGCAGCCGTCTTTTCAATTTTGCCCGGACCATATCTGGCGTGGGGATTTTTGTTTACCATTCCGCTCATTTTCATTGGCGTCAACAGAATCGACACAGATGCGGCGCACAGCTCTTGGGGATTTCGACTCTTCATTATTCCGGGAACGCCGGCGTGCTGGCCGTTGCGGCTGCGCCGCTGGCGGAGAGGAACTCCCGCACCGCCCGAGGAGCGCCATGCCCATCGCCAGGCAACAAAAGGAGTCGCGCCATGATCCGGCCACTGCGTCAACGCCATTACCAGACGTTTGTTGCCATTGGGTTTTTGCTGCCGATTGTTCTCGCGTTCGGCCTAGTCGCGCGGAAACCCTTTCCGACCATGGACACGCTACCCGGCGGGTTGTCCGCTCCGGTTGACACATTTCCGGTCTGCGAATGGGAACGCAACGACCTGTTTGTGAAGTCGCCCATCCAAGTCCGGCTCGTGCGGGAGAAGCGCGACAGCGGTGCTTTGGCCGTGAGGTTTTCCACCGCCAAAGGTTATTTCATCCAACCGGATTTGATGGTTTATTGGAGTGCCGGTCAACCCACGTTCAACAACAAATTGCCGGGACCGGCGAAGCTGTTGGGTGGATTTAATTCCGGTACTTTGCCGTTGCCGGGGGAAGCCGCCGCCACGAATGGCGTGCTGGTGCTTTACAGCCTCGCGGACAACGAAATCGTGGATGTTTCCAAACTGATCCAGTTCCATCAGCCAACCAAGTGAGCGTTTAACGAACTCATGAGCGTCGAATACAAAGCCGTCCAATGGAACCGCCAGAAGCGGCGCTATGACTTTTTGCTTGCGGGCGGCGTCGCGGCGTATCTTTTGATTTTCGGCGCGGTCACGGAATACTATTTTCCCTTCGTCACCGAGGAAATCCTCATCATGCGCGCCTTCGGCACGGCGGCGTTTCTGCTGCTCCACATCATTTTGTGCATCGGCCCGCTGTGCCGGTTGAATCCAAAATTTCTGCCGCTGCTTTATAATCGCCGCCACGCGGGCGTGACGTGCTGTTTGCTGGGGCTGATTCATGCGGTGATGGTGGTCGCCACCTATCACGCCGGCGCGGACACGAATCCGATTTTGAGCATTTTCATCACCAACCGGCTGACCGGTTCCCTGGCGGGCGTGCCGTTTCAACCGTTCGGTTTTTTCGCGCTCGTGATTTTATTTCTAATGGCGGCGACGAGCCACGATTTCTGGCTGGCGCATTTGAGTGCGCCGATTTGGAAGGCGCTGCACATGCTGGTTTATGTCGCCTACGCGCTGCTCGTGCTGCATGTCACGTTTGGCGCGTTGCAAGGCGAGACGGACGTGTTGTATGGCGCGACGATGGCCGCCGGCGTGTTGATCGTCATTATCCTGCACAAAACGGCGGCGCGCATCGAAAGGCGGCATGACCATGAACCGGCCGCTTTTTCCGCCGATGGTTTTGTGGATGCCTGCGCCGTGGCCGACATTTTAGAAAATCGTGCGCGCATTGTCTGCGTGTCCGGCGAGCGCGTGGCGATTTTCAAATACGACGGGAAAATTTCCGCCGTTTCGAACGTCTGCCAGCATCAAAACGGCCCGCTCGGCGAAGGCAAGATTGTTTTCGGCTGCATCACCTGTCCGTGGCACGGCTATCAATACCAGCCGGAAACGGGCGCATCGCCGCCGCCGTTCGTTGAGAAAGTGCCGACGTTCAATGTGCGCGTGCAAAACGGTCGCGTGCTGGTTCACCCCAAACCCAATGTGGCCGGAACCAAAGCCGAACCGGCGCGCACTGAAAAATGAACGACGACTTTTACATCGGCTGGGAAGACAAGGCCGCGCCGGGCATCAAACGGTTTGTCCGCCGAATCGTTTCGCTGCTGTTGGCCGGCTGCCTCGGCGGCGCACTGGCGCTGGCGGCGCGGCAACGCACCATCGGCGTGAGCGTTTTTGAATGGGGCAATGTGAAAAGTTTTTCCGGCATCTTGAAACTCGCGCCGTATCCACATGTGCTCGTGCCGCGACCCGGAACTGCCGGCGCACAGAATGCATTTTCAACGTATTACCTCGTTGCGCCGTTCAAGCACGGACTTGACCTCCAAAACTTTTACCCGCTCGACGGCAAAACCGTTTCATTGAAAGGCACGCTGATTTATCGCGGCAACCAGACGATGATTGAGGCGGTTCCCGATTCCATTAAAGTGGCCGGCCGGCAACTGCCACCGCCGGTTGGAATCGAAACCGTCAGCCTGGGCCGGCAGACGTTTATCGGCGAGATCGTGGACAGCAAATGTTGTCTCGGCGTGATGAATCCCGGCCAGCTCATCCCGCATCGCGACTGCGCGATTCTTTGCCTCAGCGGCGGTATTCCACCGATTTTGTTCGTCCGCCAGAGAATCGGCCCGCCGATTTACCTGCTGCTCGCCTCCGCCGACAACCAGCCGGTCAACCAGGAGGTGCTGGATCTTGTGGCAGAACCAGTGCAAATTACCGGCGAAGTCGAGCGGCAAGGCGAACTCCTTATTTTGCGTGCCGACCCGTCAACTTATCGGCGGGTCAACTAAAATAAGCTCCCCAACCAAGGCAAACTGATTGAAGCCAGATCGCCCACGTCGCTTGTCCATCCCAGGCTTTCAACCCCCGTGGTGAGGCGGCACAGCGTCCGGCGTGAATCACTTCACCCCCGGTATTCAACTGCCAGCGACTAAAATGGCGGCGAATCAATCCGCGAAAAATTCCAGCCAGCAATGAATCAATTCTCTGCGTGACGGCATGAACCATACGCCTTGGGTTCATGTTCCCGGCCTAGCCCTAGGCGCAAACCAAGGCAGGCAGAACAATTTCCACGAACGGCGGAAACGAACGGCAAATGAAGGACACGCGGGCACCGTATCGATTTTGGCCACGCTATCCGGCAAACAAACCCAAGGTCTGACTGTGGCCGAGGGTCTTGGCGTTGGTGGTCATGCCATGCGCGTAGCCGTTGATGTCGGTGAGGATCAGCAGCACCGGTTCGGGCGCGTCAAGGGGTGGATTCATGACGTACAATCGAGCCATTTTCACTCTGGCGATTCAATTCCGCAGGTAATGACAGTTGTAGCCGCCGGGATTTTTCTGCAAATAATCCTGGTGATATTCCTCCGCCGGGTAAAACACCGTGGCCTTGGTGATTTCCGTGACGACAGGCCGTTTCCATTTACCGGATTTATCCACCTGCGCTTTGACCTGTTCCGCAATTTGCCGTTGCGCATCGCTGGTGTAGAAGATGGCCGAGCGGTATTGCGCGCCGATGTCATTTTCCTGCTGGTCGCGCGTCGTCGGATCGTGCATGCGGAAAAAGTAGCCAAGTAACTGCGCGTAACTCAACTGGCCGGGATCAAACACGATTTCCACCGATTCCGCATGTCCAGTGGTATGGGAGCAAACCATCTCGTAAGTGGGATTCGCCACGGTGCCGCCGGTGTAACCGACGGTCGTCTTGATGACGCCGGGGATTTTGCGGAGAATTTCCTGCATGCCCCAAAAGCAGCCGCCGGACAAAATCGCCGTCTCGGTTGGGGCCGGCGCCTTGATCAATCCGGCTTTGACAAACGGCGCGAGTTGGTCGCCGTAACCGGCGGCGGCCATCTGCTCCAGCGGCACAAATTTCAGGGACGCGGAATTGATGCAATACCGCAGATGCGTCGGGCCGGGGCCATCGTCGAAGACATGACCCAAATGCGAATCCGCATCCGCCGAACGCACCTCAGTCCGTTCCATGCCGAACGACGAATCGGTCTTCGCGACAATGTCTTTTTCATCCACGGGCTTGGTGAAGCTCGGCCAGCCGCAGCCGGAATCAAACTTGTCGAGCGAGCTGAAGAGCGGCCTGCCCGAAACGACGTCCACATAAAGTCCCGGCGCATGATTATTCCAGTATTCATTGGCAAAGGCCGGTTCCGTGGCGGCCTCCTGCGTGACGCGATACTGCATGGCGGTGAGTTTTTCTTTGCGCTCGGCGGGCGGGATGGGTTGGTAATGGTTCATGCTAAAATCAGTTGGGGTTAAATTTGAGCGCGTGCTTTCACCGGGGCGGCAGCCGACCAGAGCCAGAGTCAGGGCAACCGCACTGCATAATCCAACGAAATATGGTTTCATGCTCATAGGTCGGGTGCCGCGACCATTCCTTACAACGATTCCAAATCGTGTAAGGATTGATGCCGCCCGCCGACCAACGGGCATGAAAAGAATAAAACTCCTTGGTTTGGCCGCGTCAATCGGTGTCATGGCATACGCCTCGCTGGTGGTGAGCGGTAACCGTTCCCTCGCCAGTGACGCCAATCAACTCGAAAGGCCAAAGCCGGCGCCGGGTTGGGACCTGAAGGATATTGACGGCCAAACCGTTCATTCATCCGATTTCGCCGGCAAGGTGGTGGTTCTGGATTTTTGGGCGACCTGGTGTCCGCCCTGCCGCGCAGAAATTCCCGGCTTCATTGAATTGCAGAGGAAATATCAGGCCCAGGGACTCGCGGTCATTGGCGTTTCCGTGGACCAGGCCAGTGCCGGCACCGTAAAGGAATTCGCTGAAAAGTTGATGATTAATTACCCCGTGGTCCTGGGCGATACAAAAACGGTTGATGCCTACGGCGGTATTGCTGGTCTGCCGACAACGTTCGTCATCGACAGAAACGGGCG
>Ga0302140_10003235_pt1 | contig 20952 bp, 11 predicted proteins | sample I_Bog_E1_1_FD_202095 | JGI IMG/M metagenome (GOLD analysis project Ga0302140, IMG submission 202095) | Peat permafrost microbial communities from Stordalen Mire near Abisko, Sweden - I_Bog_E1_1 | ecosystem: Environmental > Terrestrial > Soil > Wetlands > Peat | place: Sweden: Abisko, Stordalen... | reverse complement strand
GCGATCACAGCGACGATTCCCGCTTTTGGGGATTTGTTCCGAGGCAGCAGATCGTGGCCCGGCCGCTGGTGATTTACTTCTCGATTGTCCGGCCCTCCGCGACGGATGTGCAGCAGGCCGCGGATGATAGACTCGGACACGATAGAGAACTCTCGACCAAACTGACAGGGTTTGCGCGCTGGAAGCGCATCTTCCATGTGGTTCACTAGAAGATAGTGGTCAGTGATCAGTAAGACCCTGGATTGCTAACCGGCCTTGCCTAACGCCCAACCACTGACCACTGTTCACTGACAACTGACCACTGATAACGAGCGACAGAATGACGAAGAAAACTCCGCCCCCCAGAATGACGTCAGAGGCACAGCCAGTTTCCGTTCCCGAGCCTGTTGAAGACAGGGTGGAAGAGACGCCTGCTGAGGCAGTGGCCAGCATCTGCTCGGTATTGGTGGTGGGCCTGTTCATCCTCACATTTCTGGGACAGAACTTCGTGATTCCCTCGGGGTCCATGGAGAAGACACTGCTGGTGGGCGACCATCTAGTGGTGGACCGGATCACCCTCGCGCCGCCCACGAAGTGGATGCCGTTGGTCCACTACCGTGAGCCGAAGCGCGGGGATGTTGTCGTTTTTATCAAGCCGGTCCCTGACCTGGACCCGATTACAGGAACGCCAGATTACCTGTTCCTGGTAAAGCGGCTGGTTGGCGTCCCGGGCGACCATATCCGCCTGCGCAACGGCATCGTCATCCTCAACGGAGTAGCGCAGGATCCGCCGAAAGAAGGGGAGATTTCTCCCTCCGGCGATCGGGAGTTCCTCGACGAGTTTCCATCGACTCCGCCTAGCCCGGAGCGTGGCGCTACCGAGGCGTGGAGCGTGGACTTTCCCAACCACATCGAGAATGGCGAGTTGGTGGTTCCTCCCGGCAAGTACTTCATGATGGGCGATCACCGGCATAACAGCCTGGATTCGCGCTACTGGGGTTTTGTACCCAGAGAGAACATCGTGGGAAGGCCATTGTTCAACTACTGGTCGTTCGAGACCCCGGAGGACGAGTATCAGCAGGCCGGAATCGGCAACAGCCTTGCTTGGATGGGCCATGTCGCGCTGCACTTCTTTACCGAGACACGCTGGTCGCGGACGCTGCATCTGATTCGCTAAACCGCCAAGGGATCGCAACTCGCCCAGTGTTTGCTTTATGGGAACAGCACAGGCTAGAGATGAAGAAGAAAGCACTGCCGGAATGGCCCGTCGTCGCTCAACAGAGGGTGAATGAGACGCCCTACGAGGCGGTTGCAGGCATTTGCTCGGTTCTGGTGGTGGGCTTGTTCATCCTCACATTTCTGGGTCAGAACTTCGTAATCCCTTCGGGTTCGATGAAGGACACGCTTCTGGTGGGTGACCACCTGGTGGTGGAGCGGATCACACTGGCCCCACCCACTCGGTGGATGCCGCTGGTTCACTACCGCGAACCGAAGCGGAACGATATCGTGGTGTTTCGGAAGCCGGTGCTGGAGCCGAACCCTTCCACCGGACAGCTTGAATACCCCATCCTGGTGAAGCGGCTGATCGGCGTACCCGGCGACCATATCCATCTGCGCAACGGCATCGTCATCCTCAACGGGGTGGCGCAAGATCAGCCGCACGCCCAGCCTACTACGCCGGAGAATCACGCCGACTTTCTCGACGAGTTCCCTTCCGTTCCGCCCGATCCCGAACCTGGGAACATGATTACCGAGACGTGGGCTGTCGATTTTCCCAGTCACATTGTGGAGGGCGATCTGGTGGTTCCTCCGGGCAAATACTTCATGATGGGCGACAACCGGCACAACAGCGCCGACTCTCGTTTCTGGGGTTTTGTACCCAGAGAGAACATCGTCGGCCGGCCACTATTCAACTACTGGTCGTTCGAAACGCCGGATCATCAGCATGAACAGGCCGGGATTGGCAACAGCCTGGCCTGGATGAGCCACGTCGCGCTGCACTTCTTTACAGAGACGCGCTGGAGACGTACGCTGCATCGGGTAAAGTGAACAGCACACAACTTAACGTCCGGGCGGCTTGCCGCTATGTGTTTCAGTAGATGGATCAGCCCATACGGGTTGCAATCCATGGGACAAAGAATCACATCAAACCTGCGTTTCCGTCACGGCCGCGTCGTGTCCTTTTTCAAGAACCCATGACCATCCCCAGGCTGGCCTTACGAGCATGTGCGCGGTAGAAGTTGTAGCGCCCTCCTGAAAACTTCACGCCTGAGGCTGTTACCCTGAATGCGAGGGGATATGGGGGTGTTTCACCCTATTCCTGTGCTGGGAGCCAAACGCAAGAATGAACAAGCTCATCATCGCCAATCTGCTGCACCGGCCTGTCCGCTCCATCATCAGCGTGCTCGCCGTGGCCATTGAAGTCATCATGATTCTCTCCATCGCGGGCATCTTCATGGGGATGCTGAACGACACCAAGACACGCCAGAACGGCATCGGCGCGGACCTGATGCTGCGCCCCCCCAACTCCAGCATCATGATCGGACTTAACGGCGCGCCCATGCCGGTAAAGTTCGCCGACGTGCTTCGCAAGCTACCCCATGTTGTCATCGTCGCGCCGGTCAACCAGAAGTTCATCATCACACCCAAGCCGGAGGTTGTCTCGGGTGTGGACTACGAGAGCTTCAATGCACTCAAGCCTTTCGTTTATCTGAGCGGCGGCCCTTTCCAGGGCCCCAACGACGTGATTGTAGACGACATCTACGCCAACTCCGATCAAGGCCACAAAGTCGGCGACACCATCACCATCATGGATCATCCCTTCCGCATCTCCGGCATCGTTGAGCACGGCAAGGGCAGCCGCAAGCTTTTTTCCATCGACTCCATGGGGCAACTGACGGACGCCGAAGGCAAGGCCTCCATGTTCTACATCAAGTGCGACGATCCGGCAAACGACAAGGCCGTGATCCAGGAGATCCACGCCACACGCGGCCTTGAGGACTATCCGGTCGAGACCGTAGATGAATGGCTGGGAGAGATGACCCCCGATAAGCTGCCCGGCTTTAACATCGCTCTCGAAGTGGTCACCTTCATCGCGGTGGTGGTCGGGTTCCTGGCCATCTTCCAGTCGATGTACACGGCCGTGCTGGAGCGCACACGCGAGATCGGCATCTTGAAGTCAATGGGCGCGTCGAAGCTGACGATTGTGGATGTGGTGCTGCGCGAGACCGCGGCGATGGCGCTAGCAGGGGTATTGCTCGGCATTGCGGGAAGCTATGGGGTGAAAGTCCTCATGTTCCACGTCTTTCCCATGCAGCACTTTGAGATCACCAGCCTGTGGGTCGTGAGAGGCTCGGTCATTGCGTTCCTTGGAGCGGTGTGCGGAGCGCTCTACCCGGCCTGGATGGCGGCGCGGAAAGACCCCATCGACGCGCTGGCCTACGAATAATCGAACCCGCCGCAGTAATTCCCATCCAAACAAACCGCGGCGGCCGAGGCCGCCGCGGTTTGTTCAGTGGCTATTGCGTACGTTAGAAGTCCAGCCGCAGCGAGAGCATCACCTGGCGCGGGCTGTAGGCAAAGTTGGAGCCGGAGTTGGTTACTGCCTTAAAACCCGTGGCATTGACTCCGCTGCCCGTCTTTGGAACGAAGGTCAGCGTCGCGCATTCCTCCTGCGCCTGTCCCGGTACCAGCGAACTGCCTGTGCAGCCAGCCGTCACGGACGAGTTAGACGAGAAGTTGTAGGCTGTGGTGCTCTCCGATGTAACGTTCTGGTGATTGGCCACATTGAAGAACTCGCCGATCAACTGCAGGTGGTACGGCTTGCCGCTTATCTCCTTTGTCAACTGTTTTTCCAGCCGCATATCGACGACCATCGTCCGCTTGAGCTGATAGGTGTTGCGTCCGATGGCGGGAATCCAGTAGTTGCTTCCACTGGAGCCATTCCAAGTGGAGCCGTACGCGGAATACGATGGATATCCATTCCCGATGGATGCCGAAAACGGCAGGCCATTCTGCGCCTGGTAGAGAGGGTTCAGGCTCCAGTCGTTTGCAACCCACTTGACCCAGTCGTTTCTCTGGACATTGGGTGAATTGATAAGTGCCCAGGCGACCAGGCGGTTTTCAACGTTGAATTGCGAGTTATTGTAGTTGGCGCCCTTCCTGAATCCATCGATGTTGTAGGGGTCGAAGACGCCATTGCTCAGGGTCGTGGTCGTTTCGTTCTGGTTGAAGTCCAAGGCGTGCGACCAGGTGTAGTTCACGTCGTACTGAAGCAGCTTTGACGACTCGTTCTTGATCTCGGCGACACCGGCGTTGTAGCTGGCGTTGATATTGCTGACTAGTTCATTGACAGCGCCGAAGCTTGGATTCAGGAGGTTGACGTAGGTGGGAACTGTGAAGATTGTGCCGTTGGGGAGCGGTCCTGCTCCGGTTGAATCGGAGACAGTGATGACACTGTCGATGACGCCATTGGGCGAGCCGGATGTGTTTGTATTCAAATTCGGGTTGAGGTTGATGTTGATCCCGTTCGGCAGTTCCCGGCTCAGCGCGCCCATGTAGCTGATCTGGCCCACCGTGCCGTGGCCCAAATCCCGCTGGATGGCAAAGTCGAACTCATGCACCTGGGGGTTGCGGAAGTTTTGCGCGAAGAAGTACGAGGTTGGACCTGAAAAGGTTGCCGAGGAAATGATATTTGGGAACAGCGGCGCGGAAGAGCTGCTCGGCTTCAGGGACGAGGAAACATATTGGCCGGCAGGACTGCCAGTATTCAGCAGGTTGTTGAGCAGCACGCCGTTGGTGACGCGACCAAAGTAGAGACCGTAACCGATGCGTACGGTGGTCTTGCCGTCTCCAAAGGGATCGTAGGCGATTCCGATGCGCGGGCCGATATTGTCTTTGTCGCTGGGGTGATTGGTGATGTTGGCCTGGGCAGCAAGCGCGGGGCAGGTGCCGGGACCGGTGTAGGCAGCGCACAGGCCGTTCGTTGAAGCCAGATACGGTGTGAAACTGCCGGAAGCGGCGGTCAGCGTAGAGTACGGCGCAGGCAGGTTTTCATAGTCGTAACGCAGGCCCAGATCGAGCGTCAGCCGCGGGGTCAGTTTCCAGTGATCCTCCCCGAAGAAGCCGTAGTCCATGGTCGCGATATCCCAGCTTGTAGGTCCAAAGCCCTGCACGAAGGTTCCGCAAGGAGCGGATCCGGTGTAGACCGTGGACGTGGCGGTGGATGCGGATGCGGGCGCAGTGACACCGTTGCTGTTGCAAACTCCCTTCGAGCCGCCCTCGTTCAGCAAGTCTGCAAAGTAGTTGCCGATGTAGCTGTAGGTGTAGACGCCGTTGCCCTCATAGGTGTTGTTCATGATGTCGTAGTTGTGGATCACGTCCACGCCGAACTTGATGTTGTGTTCCCGGATCTGCCATGAAGCCGTATCGCCCACCTGCCACTTGCGCTCGTCGGGCAGCGCTTTGCGGTAGGAATAATAGGGCGATCCCAGATAGATGCCTGCCGCCGTTGAGGGATTATCCAGCACGACTTCCGGCACATTGGGCGTAAAATCTCCCGCGGCGGTATTGGTGATCCCGTTTGTGCCCTGTAGATACTGCTTGGTATACGCACTGTATGGCTGCTGGCCCTCGTCGTTCAACTCGCGGCCGTACTGATAGCGAACTTCGTTGGAGATGCTGCCCGTAATCAAGCTGTCCAGTTTCACCAGACTGTAATCCAGTTTGACAAAATCGGTGCCGAACGTATCGACGGAATACGTGTTGGTGGCCTGCGTCTGTACGCCGCCGGGCGAATCCCAGCGCAGCCTGTGGAAGAGCGCGCTGACGTGGTTCTTGGGATCGACTTGCCAGTCCAGCTTGGGCGTGTTCAGCTCTTCATTGCCCGTGCGCGGAACGCCTCCCATATCTGCGAGCAGGTTTAGTAGTTGCGTGGAATACGCGGCCGCACCGGCGGCGTAGGTTCCGCCCAGGCTCGGAACGCGCGCAGCCAGTTCACAGGCCTGTTGATCGACCGCGTTCGAGGGTAAGCCTGCCATGTAACCGGAACCGTATGTTATTGAACCAACGGCTGTTGTTGTGGTGTAGCACGTCGTGCCGCTCGGGGCCGTCGCATCTGGGACCGTAAAGAACGAACCGGGAGTAGCCGCCTTGGCGGTGCCGGGGAAGTTGCGGCGATACTGAGCGAAACCGTAAAACCAGAAGAGCTTATCCTTGAGCAACGGGCCGCCCGCATCGAATCCCCACTCCTTGCGCCAGTCCTTTGGCTTATAAGGAACCGTCTGAAATACAGGCGCAGAAGTGGTGGATGTATTGATCGTGTTGGTTGTGTAGGGATTCATCGCGCCCCAATCGTTGTCGCGGTCGGAGAAATACACGATGCCGTGGAGCGTGTTGGAACCGCTCTTCGAGATGGCGTTGATGACGCCGCCGGCGGCGCGTCCGAACTCCGCCGAGTAGACGCCGGTATTGACTTGAAACTCCTCGATCAGATACTTCGAAATAGAGTAGCCCTCGCGAGTGCGGCCGCGCTCTTCGGAGTAATAGGCCTGATTGTCGTCCGCGCCGTCCACTTCAACGTTGTTCAGCAGCGGGCTGATGCCGCGGAACGAAATCAGGCCAAAGCCGTTCGAGTCGCCCACCGCGCCTGGAGTCAGCAGCACCATATCCGACCAGCGCCCGCCGTTCAGAGGCAGGTTTTCGATTGTCTTCGCGGTCAAAACAGAGCTGATATCCGGCGACTCAAAGTTCAAGATCGGCGCCTCGCCGGTCACTTCCACGCTCGATGTTGCGCCAGCAGTCGCCAGGTGAGGGGCGACCCCCGTGGTCTGGCCAACCTGCACGATGACGTTGACTTCCTTGAACGGAGCAAATCCTGTCGCATTCACCGTCACCGTATAGACCGCGGCAGGCAATTGCGGCGCCTTGAAATAGCCGCTGCCATCCGAGGTCAGGTGGAACTCGGCATTGGTGCCGTCGTTGTGGATCAAGATGGCCGCGTTTGCGACCACGGCGCCGCTGGGATCGAAGACAGTGCCGGCGATGGATCCCTCGGTGTAGGTCTGCGCGAGGGAGGCAACTGTTCCAGAACACAGGCCGATGATAAGTATTACCGGCCAGAGAAGGGTGAGGCGAATTCGATTCTGGGTCATTTTGGCTCTCCAAAAGTGTTTAAGTGTTGACGGTGGGATGCTTTGAAAAAAGAACGCCGCCGCTCCGCGAGCGCTTTTGGAGCGTGGGACGCAGTCTGGAAAAAATCGTTGCTTTCCTGATCCTGGATAGGTTCCATGATGAGGAGGAGCGCAAGGAGACACTATGTTAAGACCGATGATATTGACCATATAGAACTTCGATTAACCTCCTGTGAATCCAGAATGTTCTCGTCTGCCGAAGGACTGCGACCGCAATCCGCGGCGGCGCAGCGCCGGGCAAGCGTCTTGCGCGATATACTGAGCACACCTTCTTCGAGGCTTTTTCATTTCAGTCAGGCAGAGATTTTCTCTATCTTGAGAATTGCTTGCGACCGCCGCGCCGAGGAGAGTACTTTGCGGAGAATCGGACATTGACCCATTCGTCCAAACGCTGGTTGTATACCGTTTGGCTAGTTTCTATCGGGGGCTTCGCGGTTTTGCACGCGCTGCACCTGCGCGCCGATTTTCCCAACCATTCGCCGTGGTACATAGACTGGGCGAAATACACCGATGAGGGCTGGTATGGGAATGCCGCGATCCGCGCGCATTTATTTGGCAACTGGTATGTGCGGGGGGACTTCAATCCCGCGCCCGCCGTACCCGTTTTGCCATTCCTGGAGTGGGTTCTATTCTTCGTTACCGGCGTCACAGTCGAGGCCGTACGCGGGTTGGCCGTGGCCTTCTTCTTTGCCAATCTGCTGTTGAGCTACCTGCTGTTACGGGCCAGGGGAGCGCGCTGGATGGCGCTGCTTGCGTTGACGCTGCTGGTGACCAGTCCCTTTCTCTACTGTTTCAGCCGTCTGGCGATTCTGGAGCCAGTGCTCATCGCGTTTACCCTGGGCGCACTGAACCTGGCTGTTAGGCTGCCCCGGCTGCGCCGCCCGGTGTGGGCGTCGGTGGGTATCGGCGTGCTGTTTGCGCTGATGATGCTCACCAAGACCACCGCCATTTTTCTGCTGCCAGCGCTCGGCTGGGCGATGCTGCTGCCCCTTTGGCAAAATCGGAGGCTTTTTCTGCGCTGCGCCCTGGCCGCGGCGGGAACCGCGGCCGTCTTGTTTGGTCTGTGGATGGCGATCGTGATCCGCCTGGGCCTGCTTCACGACTACAAATATCTCTTTATCGTGAACAATTACGACAAGCCGCCGGAGTTCTACTGGCCTCTGCAGGCCTTCTGGTGGTCGTTTCACGGCGGGCTGTGGGTGGACCATATCCTGATGCCGCTGGCCGCCCTGCTAATGGCCGGCGCGCTGGCCGCGTGGCGGACGGCCTGGGGCCGCGGACTGTTGCTGAACCCGGTCTTCGGCACCTCGGTATGGGCGATAGCCGGCTATATCTTTTTCATGACGTACCAGAACCATCCGCAGCCGCGCTACTACGCCGTGGTCGCGTTTTTCGGCTTTTTTGCGGTCGCGCAAGGGGCTGAGGCCCTGCTCGGCGCAACAGCCTCAATTCGCGTGCCGGGCATGAGCCCAACCCCGGCGCGATCTCTCGGATGGGCTGTTCTAGCGATGGCCGCGCTGGCGGTGGGCATCAACAGCGATTGGACCCTGAACTACGCTGCGTATCCCGAATACACCTTTGTGGATGCGGCACAGCGTTTGACCCGCTACATAGACACCCACCCCAATGGCAAACGGCTTTTGGTTTCCATCAGCGGAGACCAGATTACGCTGGTGACGCACGTACCCGCTTTGTGCGACGACTTCAGCACCCAGGCTCTGCCTGCCAAACTGGCAGCATACCAGCCAGGGTGGTTTGCTTCCTGGAACGACCTCGACGCAGGTACACTCGAAGATATTCACGCCCACTTCTCCATCGAGCAAGTGGCCAGCTTTCACGCCTTCGACGATCCGGAGCGGAAGCTGCTGGTGCTCTTCAAGTTGCACCCCCTCCCCGGCGGCCAGGTTCGCAGCCCCAGCAACCAGAACCTACAGATCCAGCTCCCCGAGGACAAATTCGACGTTCCAATTGAGTAGCCGCATCTCGAACCATGTGACTGCAATCACTCGACAGCGATACCAGCGGATGGTACGCTTCGATTGACTTTTCTGCGGCATTCTGCGCGGTCGCTAATTCTGCGGCCGGTCGCGGTGCGGAATCAAACCTTTGTCTGGGAGGACATGTGACTGCACAGTATGGGGTGTTTTTCTCTCTGGCCGTGAGCGCATTCTCGCTCATTGTGGCCTTTTTCTTCGCTCGCCGAGTTATCGGCTCGGATATCGGAACGCCCGAGATGCAAAAGATCGCCGGGGTTATCAAGGAAGGCGCAGAAGCATTTCTGAAGCGCTGGTACAAGACCGTGGCAGCCCTCGTCGGCCTGCTGCTTCCCACGTTCGCCTACGGGCAGGAACAGGCGGGCGGCGAAGCCAGTCTGAAACTGCCGGATCTGTCGACCGTGAGCCACTTCGGGTTCGATGGACGAGTCCTTCTGATGATCGGATTGCTCTTTTGCATCGGCGGCCTGCTCTTTGGCCTGACGATCTTCATGCAGTTGAAGAACATGCCAGTTCATAAGTCGATGCGCGAGATGTCCGAACTGATCTATGAGACCTGCAAGACGTATCTGGTTACGCAAGGCAAGTTCATTCTTCTGCTCTGGGTTTTCATTGCGGTCATTATCTCGCTGTACTTTGGCTGGTTGGCACCTGTGCCTGGAAAACCGGTTTGGCTTACGTTGGGGATCATACTGTTGTTTTCGCTGGTCGGCATCGCGGGCAGCTACGGGGTTGCGTGGTTCGGAATTCGCGTCAACACCTTTGCCAACTCCCGCGTGGCGTTCGCTGGATTGAAGGGCAAGCCGTATCCGCTCTTTGCAATTCCGCTGAAGGCCGGCATGAGCGTCGGCATGATGCTGATCTCTGTCGAGCTGCTCATCATGCTCTTCATACTTCTGTTCATCCCCCGCGACTTTGCGGGTCCATGCTTCATTGGCTTCGCGATTGGCGAGTCTCTGGGCGCCGCGGCGCTGCGTATTGCCGGCGGCATCTTCACCAAGATCGCCGACATCGGCTCCGATCTGATGAAGATCGTCTTCAAGATCAAGGAAGACGATGCACGCAACCCGGGCGTCATCGCCGACTGTACGGGTGACAACGCAGGCGACTCGGTTGGCCCCAGCGCCGATGGCTTTGAAACCTACGGCGTTACCGGCGTAGCCCTAATCACATTCATTCTGCTGGCAGTCAAGAGTCCCGCAACGCAAGCCGAGCTGCTGGTATGGATCTTCGTCATGCGCGTGGCAATGCTGATTTCCAGCTCGGCCGCCTACTTCCTCAACGGCATCATCGCCAAGGTGAAATACGCCAACTCCGACGAGATGGACTTCGAGGCGCCGTTAACCTCGCTGGTATGGATCACGTCCATCGTTTCCATCATCCTGAGCTACATCGTCACTTACGCGATGCTTCCTGATCTAAACGGCGACCCGACAATCTGGTGGAAGCTGGCTTCGATCATCTCCTGCGGAACTCTGGCTGGCGCGCTCATCCCCGAATTGGTCAAGGTCTTCACCTCCACCAACTCGGCCCACGTGCAGGAAGTTGTCACATCGGCGAAAGAAGGCGGAGCTTCCCTGGGTATCCTCTCCGGATTCGTGGCCGGCAATATGTCAGCCTACTGGCTGGGACTTAGCATGGTTGCACTGATGGGACTTGGCTATTTCTTCAGCAGCATGGGCGGGTCAATGGATGCCATGATGCTAGCTCCCGCTGTCTTCGCATTTGGCTTGGTCGCATTCGGCTTCCTGGGCATGGGGCCGGTCACAATCGCCGTAGATTCCTACGGCCCGGTAACCGACAATGCTCAATCGATCTATGAGTTGTCGCTGATCGAAACGATTCCCGGCATCGAAGCTGAGTTGAAGAAGGATTACAACTTCGACGTGAAGTTTGAACGCGCAAAGTACCTGCTGGAAGCCAACGACGGAGCCGGTAATACATTCAAGGCAACGGCCAAGCCGGTACTGATCGGCACAGCCGTGGTCGGTGCAACCACGATGACCTTCTCGATCATCATGGCCCTGACCCACGGACTGACCATCAACGTAGAAAAGCTCTCTCTGCTGCACGCACCCTTCATGCTTGGGTTGATCTGCGGTGGGGCAATCATCTACTGGTTTACCGGCGCCTCCACGCAGGCAGTCTCGACCGGCGCTTATCGCGCGGTTGAGTTCATCAAGGCAAACATCCATCTGGAAGGCGCGGAGAAGGCGTCAGTTAGCGACAGCAAGAAGGTGGTGGAGATCTGCACGAAGTACGCGCAGAAGGGCATGTTCAACATCTTCATCGCCGTCTTCTTTGCGACCCTTTCGTTTGCGTTCATGGAGCCGTTCCTGTTTATCGGCTACCTGTTCGGGCTGGCGATCTTCGGCCTTTACCAGGCGATCTTTATGGCCAATGCAGGCGGCGCATGGGACAACGCGAAGAAGGTCGTCGAGGTCGACCTGAAACAGAAGGGAACACCTTTGCATGATGCAGTCGTAATCGGCGACACGGTCGGCGATCCCTTCAAGGACACCTCTTCAGTGGCCATGAATCCGATCATCAAGTTCGCCACCTTGTTCGGCTTGCTTGCTGTCTCGCTTGCAGTGAATCTCACGGCGAAGAACCCGATGCTCGGGCACGTGCTGACCGTCGCATTCTTCCTGGTTTCAATGTTCTTCGTGCGGAGATCGTTCTATGGCATGAGGATTGACACCAAGGAGAACAACTGAGGGCGCATTTATTTCTGAAACACTTCAACGCCAAAACGGCCCCGTGCGACGAGCGCGGGGCCGTTTTGGCGTTGAAGTGAAGTTCTCAAGATTCAATCCTGGGCGGCTGCAATCTGGCCCAGGCCTTGGCGCTGCCGGCCCTCGCCATCGAAGTTGGTCGGCTCCAGCCAGGCCTCAAAGGCCCGCTTGCGGGCGGCCCACTCGCTGTCGAGCATCGAGAACCAAGCTGAATCGCGGCTCTTTCCTTTGATCACCAGGTGCTGGCGGAAGATGCCCTCAAAGGTGAAGCCCAGGCGTTCCGCAGCGCGGCGCGAGGGCAGGTTTTGGGCATTGCACTTCCACTCATAGCGCCGGTAGCCAAGATGGTCGAAGACGTGGCTGGCCATCAGATACATGGCCTCCGTGGCAGCAGTCGTTCGCTGCAACAGTGGCGAGAAGAGGATGCTGCCCACCTCGACCACCCCGTGCGCCGGCTCCATACGCATATAGCTGGCCCAGCCGGCGGCCTGCCCGGTTTCCGCTGGCACAATGGCCAGAAAGACGGCCCCGCGCGCTGCCTGCTTCTCCTCGATGGTCCTGCGCAGATCGGCTTCAGTGCCGCAGGGGCTGTCGAACAGCCAGGTCCATAGCTCGTCGTGGCCGCGCACAGCCTGCCAGAGATCGGCGGTGTGGCTCTCAGCGCTGAGCGGCTCCAGGGTTACAGTGCGGCCGCGAAGGGTCACCGGGCCGGGGGGCGAAACGGGCTTCCAGACGAATGGCGTTGGCGTGGGTGCAGTCACAAAACCAGCCTACCAGCCGCAACGCGCCCTCGATGTTTTTCATTCTCCACGGCGTTTTTTTGACTTTGCCGCATTCACCCTTGATACTTGCGGTTTACTTGTCAAACAACCCTTTTGGGGGAGCGAGAAAGCCAGTGCTGCTTTTCGTCTTTACCATTTCCATGTTTCTCAGCGCCGCCTTGCTCTTCCTTGTTGAGCCCATGCTGGCCAAGATGGCGCTGCCCATGCTCGGCGGCTCTCCAGCAGTATGGAACACATGCCTTGTCTTCTTTCAGTCTGTGCTGCTGGCCGGCTACCTCTACGCATACGCGTCTGCCAAATGGCTGGGACGGCGAACGCAGATTGCCGTTCACATCGGCCTGGCGCTCGTCTTCCTGGCCGTCTTGCCATTGCGCATTCCAGCCGGTTGGGAGCCGCCTGCGCAGAGCAATCCCGTGCTGTGGATCCTGGGCATGTTATCGGTCGCGGTGGGACTTCCCTTCTTCCTTCTCTCGGCCTCGACACCCCTGCTCCAGCGATGGTTCGCGCAGTCGGGCCACAAACAGGCAAGCGACCCCTATTTTCTTTATGCGGCCAGCAACGCAGGCAGCCTGGTGGGGTTGCTCGGGTATCCATTGTTGCTGGAACCCACGTTGCGCCTGAGCCAGCAGAGCCATTTCTGGAGCTACGGCTACCTGCTGTTTGTGGTCATGACGGCAGTGTGCGGCGCTTTGGTGTGGCGGGCGAGACCGGTTGTTGCTCCGTCTGAAGCCGCTCCCGCGGACAAAGCCGACGATGCAGGGAAGACCGCATGGAGCCAGCGGTTGCGCTGGATCGCTCTGGCCTTTGTGCCGTCCAGCTTGATGATCGGCGTCACTACGGTACTGACCACCGACGTTCCTCCGATTCCGCTCTTCTGGGTTCTGCCGTTGGCGATTTACCTGTTGAGCTTCGTGCTGGTCTTCGCCAGCAGGCCACTGGTTTCCCATCCCTGGCTGGTGCGCAGGCTGCCGACGCTGCTGCTGCTCACGCTCTTTCCAACCATATCCAAGATGGTGATTCCACTACCAATCTTGTTCCTGGTGTACCTGCTGGCTCTGCTTGCGATTGCCTTGGTGTGTCACGGCGAACTGGCCCGCAACCGGCCTCCGGTGGGGCGCTTGACGGAGTTCTACCTGCTGATTTCGCTCGGGGGCGTGCTCGGCGGCATCTTCAATTCTCTGCTTGCGCCGGTGATCTTCCAGTCGCTGGTCGAATTTCCGCTAGCACTTATTTTCGCGGCGTTGTTACGCCCAGCGATCGATCAAGTATCCGAGACACCGGCCAAGGCCGTAAAAGCCAGACGCAACGACTTGCTGTTACCCCTCGCGCTCGGCGTGACGATGGCTTCGCTCATCCTCACCTTTGCACATTTTGGATTGAAGCCCAGCCCACCTATCATCATTCTCCTCTTTGGTTACTCGATGGTCTGGTGCCTGAGCTTCGGCAAAAGGCCCCTGCGTTTCGCGTTGGGCCTGGCGGCGCTGGTGGCAGCCAGTTCGCTCTACGCCGGGGCCTACGGCAAATTTCTGCTCAAAGAGCGGAACTTCTTTGGCGTCTCGCGAGTGGCCAACGACCAGAACGGCAAGCTGCGGTATCTCTTCCATGGCGCCATCGTGCACGGAATCCAGAACCTGGACCCTGCAAAGAGCCGCGAGCCGGAGGCCTACTATACCAAGTCCGGTCCGGCAGGGAGCATTGTGCAAGCAAGGGCGGCCAAGAACCTTCTCGGCAGCTCCGTCGGCCTGCCCAGGCCACGGTGGGCCGTTGTCGGCCTGGGCGCGGGCGCAATGGCTTGCTATTTGCAGCCGGGAGAATCACTGACTTTCTATGAGATCGACCCCAACGTCAGAAGCATCGCATCCGATCCGCGTTACTTCACATTCCTCAGCCAATGCGCTCCCACTGCGCCCATCGTACTCGGCGACGCTCGGCTCAAGCTGCGCGACGCCGCGGACAGCAGCTATGACCTGATCGTCCTCGACGCCTTCAGCGGCGATACGATCCCCATGCACCTGGTCACCAGGGAAGCCTTGGCTCTTTACCTGCGCAAGCTTGCGCCAGGAGGCATGCTTGCGTTCCACATCAGCAACAACCATCTGAAGCTTGCGCCCGTCTTCGCGGCGCTGGCCCGCGATGCCGGGCTGGTGAGCCTTATCGACGACGACACCGTGCTGACCCACGCGCAGTTCTACGAGGGAAAATACCCTTCACAGTGGGTGGTGATGTCGCGCAATCGAGCCGACCTGGGGCAATTGGCGACTGATCGGCGATGGACGCCCTTGCTGGCGCCTGCCGGAACGCGGGTGTGGACAGACGACTATTCCAATCTGATCCGCATCATTAAGTGGAACTAGGGCCTAATCTGACTCCCAGAAAATCTAGTTTCCCGGCGGCGATCCGTGATGAATCACCTGCTCATACCCGGCCCTGAAGCCATGGCGATATTCATCCACTAGCGGCGGCGGCACGGGTGGATTCCGGAAGCGCGGATGCGCCTCAAGATTCAAGGGCCTTCCGTTTGCCAAGTCGCGCCCTGCGGCTTCGATTCCGGCGTTATAGCCCTGGTGTGCGGCGGCACTCAGCTCGGGAGGCGGCGGAGCATAAACAACCACCGGTTGCGGATGAGAACAGCCAGCGACGGACATGGGCAGCAGCAATGCGGCCAGTGCAATCCACTTCTTCATTTCATCGCCTCGCTTCGGGGATGGATTCAATGTCCCGCCAGCTCTAGCGCGGCACACCCTTTGAAAGGAACCCAAGTCGGCAAGAAGTGTTGCGCCTGCTTCAGACGCTATTTATCCACGCCGTCCGCTCCGTTCGCCTTCACCTGTCCCTCTACAACCGTTTTCGCCACTGCCCTTGGCGCAGTTGGCTGAGGCTGCTGCATGGTCACGATGATGGCCCCCGCCGGGTTCTTGCCCGCGCAATGGTAAGAATGCGGGCGGCTGGCATCGAAGTACACTGAGTCGCCGCGCTCCAGCGTCGCCACCTGATCGCCGTGGCGCAGTTCCAGCTCCCCCTCCAGCACATACAGGAACTCAAACCCGGAGTGCATGTGAGCCTTGAGCTCCATGTTCTTGGTGAGCGGCACAAACTCGGCAAAGTAGGGGTCCATGGGCCGGTCCGGCACCATGTAAGCAAGGCTCTCAAAGAAGTAGGTCGGCGGTTCCACTCCGGTCTGCGGCAGCCTCACACGCTCCTTTTGCCGGTGAATCCTGAAGATGGACTGCGGCTCGGTCTCAAAGAAATAGGAGAGATCCTTCGAGAAGACCATCGCAATCCGAGCCAGGTTGCGCAGCGTCGGCACCACACGCCCCGTTTCCAACTGCGAAAGAAAGCTCGCCGACAGCCCCGAATGCTTGCCCAGTTCCACCAGCCCCATGCTCTTTTTGAGCCGCAGCCGCTTGATGCGCTCCCCGATCCGCTTCTCAGAGATGAACCGCTCGGCAGTCTCGGGGTCCACCTGGGTCTTTTGCGTCTGCTCGTTCTTTACCGCTGCCAGCTCGGCCATCCGCCCCTCCTGCCGCACACAGTTAGGATGCTTCACGGGGCAAAAGTTTGTCCAGATCAAAAATTGTTGCTGTGCCACTAAATCAACCTGACCTAGATTCAACATTGAATTGACTGGAGCAATAGGATGATCCACCCGGTCGACAGGGGGTGTCTGGAGTGGATGCGATCATGGCGAGGTTTCGGGCTGGAACGCATTTTTTCGTTATCGACTGGTCTGGGTACGGGGCCGGCTTCCCATCGACCCTTGGCGCACCTCGGCCTCACTCCATTGTGCGCCGGTGGAAGGTAATTCTCTGCAAAAGCCGGCGCGCCTCCCGCCGGGGAAGGAGAAAGGTCCCTGGCGGCGGCTGCCGGTTTGAGACCTTGTGAGACCGCCCTGCTCCTCGACGTTCAACCGACGAGGATGGAGTGCAGCATGCTCCAGGGTTGTAGGTTGCGATTTACCAGCAACTAAGGGTTAACGGGCGAAAATGGCGTTTCCCGGGACTAATCCATGAAAAGCAGCATCGAAACGCGTATTGGGCTGTTCCACTCAATAGAGGGAAACTCATAGTATGCCTGTAACTCATGCGTCATGATCGCTTCGGATATCGAACCGATCCACAATTGTGAGATGTACTAAGTCTTTGAGTGCGGTGAGAGGCCATCTTCTTGAGCTGTAGTTGCCTGAATCACCAAGACGAATTTCGCCCATTCCATTGAACGCAGGATGTCCGGACGAAAGTGGGAGCGGGTTTAACACGAAATGCCGCAGGGCGTCGCCAAGAAGCCTATCCAAAATCTTGGGCTGTGTGTATAGTCCGAATTACCTGTCCCGCTGCGACCGCGCAGCTTCCCCCAGGTTAAGTCCCAACACCTAGAGGAGGCCTTGTGTCCGCCATCAGGCATTTCTGCACTCGAACCGCATTCTGCGCGTTCTTGCTTCCTGCCCTTCTTCTGGCAATTACGCCAGCTCCGGCTCGCGCTGCAGCCAAAGCCACCACAACCACCCTCGCGATCACTTCCGGCACCGGGCCCGTTACCTCGATATCGGCCGGTACGGCCGTTACTTTGACCGCAGCTGTTGCAGCGGGCGGCACGCCGGTGACGGCCGGGCTGGTGAACTTCTGCGATGCGGCTGCTACATATTGCACTGACATTCACCTATTGGGTTTCGCCGGTCTCACTACGTCCGGTGCCGCTGTGTTCACGTTCGTCCCCGGCCCTGGCATCCACAGCTATAAGGCCGAATATGCGGGAACCTCGGGGAGCACGGGCTACGCAACCAGTTCCTCCGCTGCTTCCAGCTTGACCGTCGACAATGTGCCCACCTCTACCACCATCACACAAAGTGGCAGCGCCGGCGCCTACACGCTCAAGGCCACCGTTGTCGGAACAGGCAGCGTCACAGGTCCAAGCGGCGCGGTATCGTTCCTTGACACGAGCAGCCAAAATGCCGTGCTCGGGACCGCCCCCCTGGGAACCGCCACGCATGCCCTCAACTGGACCACCCCGCAGTCCCCAGCCACCGCCCCTGAGCCAAATTCCATCGCGGTCGCCGACTTCAATGGCGACGGAATCCCCGACATCGCAATCGCAACCAACGGTACGACCGGGACCAGTGGGATCGGCTCGATCCAAGTCCTGCTCGGCAACGGCGATGGAACCTTCCAGGCTGCGAAGACCTACGCTGGTCTCTCCGGCAATCAGCTCATCGTCGCTGCGCCCTTCATCACGGGCGGTAGCGAGGACCTCCTCGTCGTAAACAACGCCACCAGCACCAAGAATGATGGCACCTCCAACAATGGCCTTCTCTTCACTGGCGACGGCAAGGGCAACTTCCAGGCGGGGACTCCATTCAGGACTGGTGTCGATTCGATAACGGCCATCGTCACCGGCGATTTGAACGGCGACGGGATCCAGGATTATGTCCTCGCCGGCACCGTCTATGGCACCTCCGTTTTGGGTGACACTTTTGGGAACGGGACCGGAACTTTCGGCCTCGTAACTCTGAACGCGATTAACAGCCTCCCCATTACCGTTGCCGCACTTGGCATCGGAGACTTTAACGGAGACGGGGCGCTGGATCTCGCCATCATCGAATCCGACGGCGAGACCGAAATTTTCGCGAACAACACCGAAGGCTACTTTTTTCCGTTTAGCACCCCCCCGTCCGTCGGCGCATCGTCCACCGCAATTGCCGTGGGCGATTTTAACGGCGACGGCAATGCCGATCTCGCCATCACCAACGGTGCACAAGACAATGTCGCCATTCTGCTTGGCAATGGAGCGGGCATCTTCACGGCAGCGGCCAGCCCGTCCACCGGCGCAACGCCCATGGCCATTGCTGTCGGAGACTTCAACGGAGACGGAGTCCCCGATCTGGCCGTCGCGAACAGTGGCGATGGCACTGCAACCGTTCTCTTGGGGAAAGGCGATGGGACATTTACTGCGCTGCCGGCCTTCAACACAGGCAACACACCCGTATCCCTTGCGGTTGGCACATTCAACGGCGCCAAGACTTCCGATATCGCTGTGGCCAATCAGGCTCCCGGGTCCACCCTCGGCAGCACAGCAACTGTCCTCCTGTCGCAACTTACGCAGACCGCTACGGCCACGGCAACCAACATTTCGCCTGTCGGCAGCGGAACAACTCACTTGGTCGATGCCAGCTACGCAGGCGATAGCATCTTCGCCGCCAGCGTCTCTTCTACCGCCAGCCTAACGGGCATCGGCGGCACCCAAACGGTGGTCGTCGCTCCCACCAGCCTCACGTTCACCGGACAGGCCGGCAGCACCAGCGCCGCGCAGACCATTCAACTCACCAACACCGGCACCGCGGCAGTCAGCATTTCCTCCGTGTCGGCCACCAATAACTTTGCGGCCTCCAGTGCCTGCGGAAGTAGCGTGGCTCCCGGCGCCAGTTGCCTCATCAGCGTCACCTTTGTTCCCACCAGCACCGGAAGCCTCACCGGAACGCTCAGCATCAACGACAATGCTACAGGTTCGCCGCAAACCGTCGGACTCTCTGGAACCGCCACCGCCCCGCCACCCAGCATCACGCCTGCCAGCCTCACCTTCCCCTCGCAATTCAGCGGAACCACGAGCGCCGCGCAGACGGTGACAGTGGCGAATACGAGCAACTATCCGGTAACCATCACTTCCGTTGCTGCCTCGGCCGGTTATGCTGTGTCGAGCGCCTGCGGTGTCTCCGTCGCTGCGAACACAAGCTGCCTGCTGAGCATCACCTTCAATCCCACCACCGTCGGGACGATCGCTGGGACAGTCACCATCGCTAGCAATGCAACCGGATCGCCGCAAACCGTAACGCTGAGCGGAACCGCCACAACGCCGCCGCCCACCGTGACCTTCGCTCCTGCCAGCCTTACCTTCACCGCGCTGGCCGTTGGCTCCAGCAGCACCGCACAGACAGTCACCCTCACCAACTCCGGTTCGGTCGCCGTCGCCGTGACCTCCATCGCAGCCGGTGGTGACTTCAGCGAAACGAACACCTGCGGCTCCGCCATCGCGGTCGGCGCGAACTGCGCCATCGCGGTCATTTTCACGCCCACCACATCCGGTGCGCGCAGCGGGACCCTCACCATCACGGATAATGCAACCGGATCGCCGCAGACCGTGGCGCTCACCGGAACAGGAATGTCGGTGTCTGTCACACCGACCTCCACTAGCCTCACCATCGGCTCTGCTGGAAGCTCGGCGACGGATGTGATCACTTTATCGTCGGCGCAGGGCTTCTCGGGTACGGTGAATCTGAGTTGTGCCGTCACCTACCAGGGCACAGGCACCCCCACGGATCCGCCAACCTGCTCCTTTAATCCCACATCCGGACAAGTCACCCCCAGCGCAGCGCTTACGGCAACGCTGACGGTCTCCACCACCGCTGCAGGATCCTCGCAGGCTGCAAATATTAATCCGCAACTGAAACCCAACGGCACGCAAGGTGGGTCTCGCGCAGTGCTGCTGCCGGCGGGCATCTCGTTTGCGGCTCTGCTTTTTGTCGGATTCCTGCCCCGCCGTCGCTGGCGTGCGATGCGCTTTATTGTCTTGCTCACTCTCAGCCTCGGCTGCGCCTTCACAGCGATCGGCTGCGGCGGTGGATCGAGCAACCAAACGAAGGGCACAACCACCGGCAACTATCAGGTCGTCGTCACTGCCACCAGCGGCACCGTGACGGCCACTTCCACAATCGCCCTCAATGTGCAGTAAATCGACCCTGCGCTCAGGCCGTGTCCGCCAACATGAGGAACACAGGCCTGAGGCAAGGCGAGCTGCTGCAGAGCTACTCTCCGGGACTGATGCCGCAAACACCTCCCAGAATCTGTGATTTACGACTGTCGTACTTCGGAGGGCGCTCTCGGTTCGGATCAACCTTTGGAACCAGTGGGTTATCCGTTCGGTGTCTTCAATTGACCGTTCAGTGGCAGATACCGCCATTCGCTGCATCGGGTTTGGGTTGACCGCCATACCCGGTTACCCTACAAATGCATTTCTAGTCTTCCGATTTCCGCAGTGAAATCCGAGGCTTGGGCCGGGCGGGCAACTCCAGCCGGCGGTACCTTCAAATTCTGAGGAGACAGCAATTTATGCCCAAAGCGATCAAGTACGTCGAGCAAGCAGCCGTCTACGCGGCCAAGGGTGCGTGGGTGGTTTTTGAGCGCATGAACCGCATCAGCCCCAATGCTGGGTTTACGCCCAAGTGGAGCGACAAGCCGCTTCAGAAGAGCTACCAGAAGGAAAAGCCGCCTCTCGGCTGGCCGCG
>Ga0302140_10003232_pt1 | contig 20958 bp, 22 predicted proteins | sample I_Bog_E1_1_FD_202095 | JGI IMG/M metagenome (GOLD analysis project Ga0302140, IMG submission 202095) | Peat permafrost microbial communities from Stordalen Mire near Abisko, Sweden - I_Bog_E1_1 | ecosystem: Environmental > Terrestrial > Soil > Wetlands > Peat | place: Sweden: Abisko, Stordalen... | reverse complement strand
TCGGTGCTTGGAGGGGATGTAGTTGAGGGGGAAGGGGCCGGCCATGCGGAGAGCAGTACTTGGGGGAAGAAGAAAGCCGGGAATGGGCCTGGGCGGATGAAGCTGCCGGATGCCTGGGGACCAGAAACGGGGTTGCCAAAGAAGAACGATGGGGGCATTGGCTTAGGGAGTACGAGTGAGAGGGATGCCAAATTGATGCAGAGAAAGAGAAGGGGTGTTTTGGAGGGGAAAGACGAGGATAAACAGGTAATGGACACCAATGGAAATTATAAACGGAGGACCTCCACCGACGAAGCAAGGCCAGGAAGCTCACAGGAAGACGACTTCGCGCTGGTTTATATACATCATGTGCAACCTCAAGATACACTGGCAGGGGTAGTGCTGAAGTATAACTGTCAACGAGAGGTCTTCAGGAAAGCCAATCGATTCTGGCCGAACGATTCGATACAGATTCGCAAAACAGTCGTCCTCCCGGTTGATGCTTGTGCTATCAAAGGACGACCTTGCGAACCACCTACACCAAATTCTACTCAAGGAGTGGATCTCCTTGCTCCTACTCCAGCCTTCGAAGATCCTCCCTTCTCGAATGGGAGTACATGGCCAGGAGTCTCGACATCAGAAAATGGGACGTCTGCAGAACGTCGCGAAGATCCTGAGCAGCCATGGACACATGTCCGTTGGGTGTTATTAGATGCGTCACCAAATTCGAAGCCTATCGAAATAGCACGAATGCCTCGAAAAACATTGGGATATTTCCCACCTCGGCGAAGAAAGAGCCAGACTACACTCTCTTTAGTCTCTACACCGCGTAGCTCCGCAGAATTCCCTCGAATATCACAGTCTTTTACCCAGTCTTCAAACGATCCTTCCAGCAGTACAGCAAGCACGCCTTCACGGCGAACAAGCAATCTTGGACCTCAACCTCAGCAACCCATGAACGCCATTGGAAGTTACTTTCCTCCCCTGAAACCCGGCACTCGCCCACGCCGCGAAAGCGTGAGCGAAGCTGCGGGTCGGTTGGGATGGTTCAGTGGTCCTGGCGGCGTTGGGACATTTGAGAAGAATGTGAGAAGGCCAGGGCCAGCACAAGACGGCCTGAATAGCTGGGCGAGAAAGCATGTGCCTGGTCTGGCTATTGACTCTCTTCCTTCAACATCAGTGCTCGGCGCAGAGACAGCTCATTTCGGATTTACCGATGAGCTGGCAAGCATTGCTGAAGGTCCTATGAATGGTAGAGCAGTCAGTGGCACTAGTACTCCCAGAGGAGGGCAAGGGCTCGGCCTCGAGAATGCAGCGTCTGTGCTCGAGGGATGGGTACGGAAACTTGCTACCAAAGTTCCTGGCACACCGAACATAGGTGGCAGGACGGATCACCCAGATCTTATCGAGCTATTAGATGGAGCAGGCAGCGATGACGGACGAGCCTTCGACTTGAACCCTGGCGTGGGGAGGAGCACAGCACCAAGTGGGACGGGCAGAGAAGACCTCGATGGGATGATTAGAGGCAAAGCGACTGCTGGTGCTAAAGGAGGCAAGAACGATTGAGTGGATAAGCGACACTTGGATGTATTAGGACTGGTTGTATGCATGAGATGGAGGCGCATTTGGACACGGCGTTGACTGAGCAGCCTTATTCTGTTGGCGGGTTTCCTCACACCGCGCAGTTGCTTGAATTTGAAACATAGCGAGATGGTATCACATGGTAGGATGAGTGTTGGTTTGAAGTGAGAAATGAGATACCTTTCGTTCTGATCTATGTTTGTTGTTTGAGATTCTCATCATTATTTTTCACCCTCTTCAATCTGTTCGTGGCAAGTGCCTTTTTCCAACAATTTGACTTTTCTGGGCATTGGGACGTCAAACCCCTCACGCAATACCAATTCTTACCAAAAGACTTGTGGTTCATGCTTTACAAAACTTCCAAAAGTCAAAAGTGGAATCCTACTCCGGTGGTCACGTTCATAAGGCACTAGCATGAGAATTAGTGTGAAGGCCGATGAGTCTGTGGGAGCTGCCAGCAGTCCAGATTTGAGTTGTCCAACAGATTGTATACCGGGGCAATATAATTCCATTTTCATTTTTCATAGCCACCCTTCTGATAACGTCACACACGCACCTCGATGAGACAAAGAGTTTCTCAAACCAGAGGCTGAAATAAGTTCGCGTTCCGCCAGCTACTCACTTTGCCAAGTCATTCTATCGACAAAGATGGCTGGTTATTCGACTCCGACATACGACGTCCCCACTGGACTCATTGCGATGAAAAACGACCTTCTCAAAAACGAAAAGACAGTCAAATTGGTCTATCTGCCCCGCAAAGAACACCGACAGCCTTTCATCATCCTACATGGCCGTGGATCTTCAGCTAAGAAGCTTGCGGCTGCTTTACTATCGTCTACAACCACCAAAAATGAAACCCTCCAAGGTTCATTTCCGTATGCCAAAATCATGTTTCCGAATGTACTTGAAGAAGAACCTTGTATCTAGGAAGAGAGCGGGCCGAAAAACTCTGCTCTTGCTCATTAATCAGTGGTTTGATAATTGGATCCTTCCAGACTGCCCTTCCGAAAACGAACATCGTTCAATCGCTGGGCTGTACGCATCTTGCTCTTACCTGCATGCAATACTCTAGCAAGAGATTGAAGTCGTTGGCAAAGAGAATGTTGTACTGTGTGACTCACGGCAGGGCTCTGCGGTGGCTTTGAGCACACTATTGACTTGGGATAGACCTCCCTTTGCAGCAGCAGTCGGAATGAGGGGTTGGTTACCCTTCGACGGCTGGGTCTGGGATTTTGCGAACGGAGACGACTCGAGATTAGATATGGATGACCCCTTAGTTGGTGTCGATACATATTGGCCCAAGGAGCGTGAAGATGATTCTGATTTTGACTGGCCGACGAAGGCTGTCAAGTACTTAAGGGTTGAGATATATTTGCATAAGAAGAAAGGGGAGGTATTTAAGCAGATCACGGTTTTATTAGGCTAGAGAAGAAGGTATTATATCGCTGAGATAGGGAGAAAGGCGAGGGATTGTCTGGAGATTGTTGGAGCTGACGTGCGGATGGTTGAGTATGGGAGCTCAAGTGCAGTTCATGGGTGTTCCCAGGAAATGCTAGATGGTACTTTTGAATTCTTCAGGAGAAGTCCGGAGTCAAGGAACTTTGCGACTAGATCTCTGGTGCCATTCAAGACCAGCATAGATAATGAGAGAAATCGAAGACCTTGATTCTGTGAAAGAGATGTAGTTGAAGCTTGTGACTTTTCGCTCTCCTGTCAGATTCTCCTTATCTTAGCTTACATCGGCTTTCCGAAACCAGATCCCATATTACATGCTGATTTAGAGATGGGACTATGACTGACCAATCGATAGGTATAGTACTTGCGGGACAAGCATCCGATCGCATATGCTAAAACCGATTCAAGAGTGGGGGATGTTGACCTTTACAATATTCGACGACTTCGATACCTAGTATATCAATCTCTCGCTCTGGGAATCCAATTAATCATTCAAGATCCGTCGTCTAAACGTACACATCCAGCACCGCTTAACAAGAAGGATGTCCGAATTCGATAAACTTGCAGGTAAAGTTTTGTCACGTGACATTGCATATGCATTTCTGACGAAGACAGAGAACTATAGCCGCTGCTATGGCAAGAACGAGCTGAAATTTGGTTCAAAGCCGGTTCTAATTGTCATTGACTGCGTGAAAGCCTACCACGACTCAACCTCACCGCTCTACGCTCCCAAAAGATTCGACGAAGCGCTGAAATCCATCCTACGCCTAATAGAGAAATGTCGAGCAGTAGGAATTCCCGTCGTTTACACGTCTGTGATCTACGAAACGCCGCAATCAGGAGGAAAGTGGTATATGGAGAAACTTCCCAATGTTCTTTGTTGCTATGATGCAGGGAATCCATTTAGAGATTTTGCTGAAGGTGTGGAGCCAAGGAAGGATGAGGTTGTGGTGTTGAAGCAGTACTCGAGTAGCTTTTTTGGAACGAGCTTGAGTAGTTTGTTGGCGAGCTGGGGGTGTGATAGTACGATTTTGTGTGGGTACTCGACTTCGGGATGTGTTAGAGCAACAGGTAAATCTGCACTTGTCCAAAACCCATGTTCGGGACTAACGTGGGAAGCACTTGATTCGATGCAGTATGGCTATAGCCCGTTTGTGGTGAAGGAAGCGTGTGGGGATAGACATGCCTCTGTCAACGATAGCAATGTAAGGATATCACCATTCTCCAACTCAGTTCATTACCAAGCATACTTTCTTCCCCTGATTGAAGTCTGCGCAATCGTATTTAATAGAAAACTTCTCTCCTCGGTGATGAGGCTTGATCTTGCGAGGAAGAGATGCTGACTTCAGATCTCTAGCTTTTTGACATGCAAGCAAAATTTGCCGAAGTGCTGCCGGAAGAGGAAATGATGAAACTGATCGATGGAATTAAAAAGTAGTGTTCGTCTCGAAATTCAACAGCCGACGGCTGTTTGTAGTCCTACATTGTGGTTTGATGTGTATCAAGCTTCAAGCTCCAGCTTCTTGGCAACCAGCTTTTTATAGAAATCATGATCATAGCCCACGCATTGCAAATATTCGTAATAAAGCCTCATCGAAGGTGCATCATCAGTATCGGCCTTGATTTGTCAGCAGAGCTCATCAAATTACTCGATAGATACTTACAGTCTCAAAAGCCTTCAAAATTTGGTCTTAGTCGACCTCATCAGCTTCGTCAGCTGTTATTGATCTGGTTATAGGTTCTTCTTCATAGTCATCAGACAGGCTCTCCTCGTATGGTATGAGTTTGTGATTCTCTGACAGCCAGCCTACCGGAACCCGAGGCCACGCTCCTCGAATTGTCTCGTTGTGTTTAGGGATCTTTCCATCGCGAGGCATAGCGCCGACCTGGGACGCCCAATGCTCCTTCACATACTTTGGAAATTGTCTCATCTCGTCCCTCTCAAGACAATCGGAATATCGCGGTTCTGTATAATTGCCGTAGTATTTATAGCCACCTTGCCCACGGCGAATGAACAGGGGAAAGGTAAGATGCTCATCGTCGACCTTTGCCAGAATACATGAGAGTTGTACACCATGTTCCCCCGGACGACATGGTAGAAGTGGATCGTAATCAGAATTCATAGTCCTGAAAGACTTCATTTGCGGAAAGAGGCGCCGTTCTCTGGTCTTCGGAGGAATGACCCACCAGCCACTGGACACTGCTTTGCCTCCAAGAATCTTCCTGAGGAAGTCAAAGGTGAAGATCTCGCTTGGATGGTCAGGTAGTTTCAAGCCAGGCACTGGTGGAAGTGTAGCCATAAGTTCAGGCATCCTCATACCATCGTACAACTTGACAGATACCTCTGTAATCATTGGCAGGTCGACGTCCTCCTCAGAGGTGGCATGATATGGTCCAGCAATATGCCTGTCGATCCGAGTTCGTGGCATAGCCCTTGGCTGAGGTGTGCTGTGAATTCGTTAGTATAATGTATAATGACGAAAGCTGGATGCAACATACGTATCATACAAATTTGTGCCTCTGTCGTCTTCTTCACTTTTTATAGTCGACTCCACAGATTCACTACGCGTGAGGGGTTCCTTAGCTGGTGTCTCTCATTTATGGTGGCAATTAAGTGTACTCCGAAATTATTCTAGTTCTTGGTCATGAGCATTGAGGGCAGCCTCGAAGTCTGCTCGATCAATAGTTTGCTGTCGGCGTAGACCAGAGATCTCGACTTGAAGTCTTTCCACCAAGCCAGAGACAGAGTTGCTGTTCCTTGCGGAAGCAGAAGTTTCAAAATTTCGTTGGAAGTTGTGGTTTAGTGCGTCGGCGTCCTCGTATATTTCTGCAGAGCTTCTCTTGGACCTCTTGCTCTTCGAAGAAACCGTCGCTGACGCCATTGACGCAGCATTTCTTTTTTCTACTCACTTCGCCTCCACTTGCCATTGTGATGCTTAAAGAAAGTCAATATGAAACTTAAGGTGATCGATTGTGTCACCTACAGATGCGATTCGCAAGTGAATAGGAAGATGTAAGACGAAATTCGTGCCGTCTCCGAGCTAGATTTTGATCTAACCGAGGGGGAGCTTGCGTGACAAGTCACAAATGCCTCACGCAGGAGCTTCGAGAATATATTACAGTCCCTGGAGATTGTTTTGTGCGAGTGAGTGAATATTTGGTATGATTCAAAGTTGTGGAAGTTGGGCTACGCGTGATTGCATGACCACTTAAACGCGCTCAGTCTCCTTTGGGCTTTCTTCACGTGATTCGTTACCCCTATTCAACTTTCGCTCTTCCAGGAAGTAAGTATTTTGTTTCTTTTATGGATCGCTGACAGATATCGTCGTCTGTCGATGAGCTACCGTACTTTCAGGTTGATGTTGAAACCGATTCATGTTGGAGTGCTTGTAATCTTACGTAGCCAAGTGAGGATCGGTCTAGATGTTAGCAAAATTCGGGTCTTCAATCATGGTTTCACATGACGTTTATTACACGCGTATTCAGAGCGAGTCAAAAGTCGCTTCATTGGTTCGATTTGGAGTTGTTCGTTTCTTGTCACCAAGTCGAACGGTGATGCAGACAGGCTGGTCAGCCCTGTGGCGTCCACGCGTCCAATCGTCCAAACCCCAACACAGCCGAACCTTGGGAACAGGGGCTTGTGCAGCGTCAGATTAATGCCTTTAGCTCTTCCAATTGGTGGCAATGTGCGAGCCTACCAATAGAAAGCGCTCGCTCGAATACCGTCCCAGAAAAGGCACTTGCTGCAGATGACAGGGCTGAAGCCGGGAGACGTTAAGATCTAAGCTCTCCGCATCAGCGCCGGTTTTCATCGTCATGCTACGGTACCATTGTACTGGACCCGTTCTGTTCAAACTTCATCTTGAGCGAGATGGCCGCCGCATCTTTAGAGAATGATAAGGCGCAGGCACCAGGACAAGTGGCTTCGAAGAAAAGGTCGAGGGCGAAGACTCCAAAGGTCAGAACAGGTTGCTTGACATGCAAGATTCGGAGAGTAAAATGTGATGGTGGGTATTCGGTACAATGACACTCTGCTGCCCTTCAAAGCCCATTTGAGATGATTACTCGTTGCGACTACATTCTCCTTCCGAATCGAGAAGCGTCTTGCAAAACTGACTTCGTCTTAGAAGGGAGGCCGTCATGCACACGGTGTGTTCGATTTGGTATAACGTGCGATGGATATTCGCAGACCAAGCAAGAAATAAATAACATCGAATGGAAACGAAAGTCTCATAGAACAATAGAGCCAAAGCAGTTAGCCGTGGTTGCACTTCAACGATCCCCATCCACCACCCAGTTTTCAGACGATGGAGAGTTCTACTACTTTCAACTGTTCTGCAGCCAGACTGCACCACAATTATCCTCGTGTACGCAATGGACTGAGTCCCAGCTATGGGCCAAGATTGTGCTGCAAGCTAGCGAAACCGAGCCCTGCATCCGCCATGCTGTGATCGCGATCGGCGCCTTAGACTTTAACAATTGGTCATCTTGGGCCAGAAGGCAAGACATGGCCAACCCTCGGCGCCAAGTGGCTTATCGTGAGTATCATAGGTAAGGATTTTGGATGCCCCTTAGATAATGAATGTCACACTGACGTGAAACAGAGCTATACTTGCTCTAAAGAAGGGAATCGCCGAAAACCGCATCGATCTGAGGACCAGGGTTCTAGCAAGTATTTTGTTCGCATGCTTTGAGTGCTTTGACGGGAACAACGACGAAGCTGTGTCTCAAATTGTTGCGGGCACTGAGATGGTAGGAGAATATTTGAGAGTCAAGGCAATGGAGGAGGATACGCAGGCAACTTATACTTGTCCACCGTTGGAGGACTCAATTTACATGACTTTTGCCGTTGCAGAGGTTCAAGCAATGGCCTATGGGGCTAGAAAAAGGTATGACGTTGAAGCGTTCCACGAATGGTTCAATCTCTCATTGTCCCGTTTGCTGATGAAAAATGATCAAGTAACGAGTGGCACATTGTAAGAATGAATAACAGTCGGGCAGCAATGAAACCAATACCTGCTGAGTTCAGCACACTTCAGGAAGCAACCCAGTCACTCGCACTCATAGTCCTGGGATCTTGCCACTGGTGGTTGACGAGAAGGAACTGCATGTTTAGCCCATCTACCAATTTTGTAACTTTGGTGGAACTACCTCCGTCTCGTGACGAGCTACCAATCTCGCAGCAGTCAATATTCATGGCTGAATACGAACAATGGAATATAGCGTACAAAGCGGTCTGGAGAAGGGCTAGGAGTCGACAAGGTAAGGCCTCATTCAAGAGGGCTGCGCTCGTCAGGATCTTCTGGCTTTCTGGTTACTTGTGGTTTGCGAGTGGAGCCACCAATGCTCAAGTGTCTCGTCGTTTTACTCGGGAGCTAGAAGAAGTGATCCACTTATCAACGATATTGATGGAGCTTCCCGGCGAGTCGGTCACTGATACCTCTTTCTCTTTCGACACAAGGATTATCCTCCCTTTGACAACAGTGGGCTTCGCCTACCGACATCGAGCTTGCAGGCGGAGGGTCGTCGAAATATTCTCAAAGATGTTCAGGAGAGAAGGATTATGGGATACACTATTGACAGGTAAAGTCATTGCATGGGTGGCTCAACAGGAAGAAGTAGGCTTGACAGACGAAGAATATGTGCCTGACGATGCAGTTTTGAGGATTACCTCTATGGACTCGGACTCGAATAAGCGCTCGACCCTGGTACGTGGCGTTCAAAACGTTCGGGGTTCAAAGACGAAAACTATACTGCGAGAGACTGTGATCTATTGGGATCATGAATCACTTTGATGGCTCGCGATGGACACGAAAAAGCAGCACAAAATGTCCCAAGTATACTAGAACAATGCAACGTCTTGACCAAATGTTCTTTCAAACTATTGTACAATCAAATAACATCTCTCTCAAGTCAGAGAGAGACTCTTGACTGAGGGCACATGTACCCTGACTTCCTAAAGTATAGGAGGATGCACAATTCTAGCCAAGGACAATGAAATCTAGTGCCGCTTTTTATGTCCACCGCGGAGATGGGTCAATAGGTCTCCATTGTTCGGGTAAAGGACGAATAATGCAAACATGTAGAAATACAGAAATGTAAGAGCCCACGCTATCACCTCGTGTGCAGCAACATACTTTCTGCAAACAAATTGTTATATATAGAATGTTCCAAGAACTCTGGGACAATCAGAACCTCGAAGTCTCCCGTATGAAACAAGTGAATTGATCTAGAACCTTTGGAACAATGTAAAGAAAGGTAATTTCTAGAAGGGGACAGCGGACTTGCTGTACGCAGTGCAATGGCGCGAGCTCTTATGGAGCAAGATGAGAGCAAGATGACGGCAAGATGAAAGCGAGATTTTTGACAGCGAGACTGGAAATAATCCTCATCCTTGATGTGAAGATGTGACATGAGCTCGTAAACATTCTAGAATAGAACTTTGTTTGGTGGCGATCACTGCAGGATTTTGCATTCGTTAAGTTGGACGATGTTGAAGAGTCCGAGGGAAAAGGGGAAGAAAAGCATTAAATACGGAGACCTTCAGAGCACCACGGTGCAAATCCACGGAAACGCGTCTCCCCACCGACCTCGAAAAGCACTCTACACCAGAACATCATAATATGTTTGCACGCGAGACACCGTCCTGGTACAGATGAACGCCATACATATATGCGATGCCAATCTGCATAGAATGTCGATTTCCAGTCAAGACCCTTTATACCGAATACTCTGGCGCAGATGATCGATCCAGCGGGCATGGAGTGCGGCTCACAGTTTGCAAGAACTGCGGGCGCTTCTGTGATAAATACGTAGAGCATGATGCCGTGGTACTATTCATTGATCTGGTGTTGATCAAGCCGCAAGTATGTTGGGTTTCTCTGCGCGAAGTAATTACTGACAAGTAACAGGTCTACCGGCATCTGCTGCACAATACGCTGATGAGAGAGCACGATCAATTTGATGTACGCCTACTTTCCAACTGCGGCTATGGTATGCTAATACTAAAGACAGCCCTCAATAATTCGTCTCGGCATTCTTCTCCTTCTATTCGATGTCTACCTTACCTGGGCGCGCACCGAGAAGCAAACCTCTGCCAACCCCTCTATCACCACCGATCTGAATGCCAACAACTTCCTACGCTTAACACAGCAGCCCATAGTATTCCAATACGTCTTCTTTCTCATCCTCTGCGCCGTCTCGACGCTCTCTTTCCACCTCTCGATCCGCTTCCTAACCTCATCTCCTCTCTCCCCACTGGTCCTGTTCGGATTGATACCTCGGTATTCAAGGCCGAACTCTGTCAGCACGGCGCTGCTGGTGAGCTCGAGTACGAAGCTTTTTCCAATATTGATGGTGATATGGGAATACGATGTCCCAGCTGCGGCAAGGAGTTTGGGTTGGGCGGTCGTGGCGAACAATGTGGAGGCATTGAAGATCTTGTTGGATTGTGGGTATGGGACTGCTGCTATTTTGGCTACGGTTGGGGCCATAAGTAGATGGATGGTTGGTAGGGGTATTCTCTGGGTCGTGGGCTTGGATGGGGTTGATACGGTGGGGGATACGGGAGTTGCTGATGATGGGAGGGCATTATGGGCTGTGGTTGAATTAGGGAGAGAATGGGGAGGGAGATTAGGCCTTGGGTAGTGAGGATAGATATGAAGGAATCATGGTTCTCTGCCAGCCTTGGTGACGATTGTCGAGGGTTTCAAAATTTGACTTTCATCTGATGAGTGGTCGAACAAAGTATATGGACAAACGCAGAACCTCGAAAAGCTCAATAAGGTTTTAACTCATCGAGGGTGTCTCCCATTTCCATATCAATACACGACTCTAGCGTCTGACTACGATCTGCCAGCAACCTTAACGCTAAAAATGTACAACCATGAATGTCTCCACTGCCATGATATCTATTCCCTCAACTCTCGTGTATTGCGCCAGCTCTGAGGTCGTTGCGTCGAGGTACGATGAGTGGATGCCATTGTGCAAGGAAAGTGATGGCTGTAAGCGTCAGAAGTGCTCTGACTGCGCAATAGGAAGAGAATCATACCCCACATGATATAGCAGCTCGCGAAAGAGAGGATCAGAGAGCTTCGCCAGATTCTGCAGATGATCAGCTCAGGTTCATTCTCAACAGTATAACTAGCTCCACACAGGGTTTACAAGTCGAGGCAGGAGGGATCCATACGTTTGGGTCTCGCCTTTGGGTGAGAAGAACCATGCTGCTCCGCAGGCAAGCAGTACTACCACGAGGCCGATGATGATGCTCCAGCTGCATGGAACGATTAGCAAGGTTGGCTCAGAAGATTTAAGGAAACTGAGAAGGACATGAGGGTCTGGCATACCCGTTCGCCATGGTGGTGAGTGTTCGTGAAGCTGCGTTGAGAGCTCGGAGATGTTGTTGCGTATCGAGTTATCGCAGGCAGTCGAATTGGAGAGCTTTAGTGATTAGTCAGCTGCTCAGAACTCGAAACAGACATTCTCTTTTCCCCACGCTTCACATCGTGCATTCAAGAGCAGATATTTTCATTTCCATGAAAAAAAGGTCTTTATTTACTTCTAAATCCTTTCCGCGGCCTCCTAGTTCTCGAACTTGAGGCCTGCTTCTTGCCTCACAGCGCCATAAATTCCTGCAATGTCGCCAGCTTGGCCCTTGTGTTTCTTCACCATCTCCAGATGCGCATCACCAACCTCAACATCCTTCAACCGTGTCCCAGATGCCTTTGCTAGAGACATGGCATGACGTGCATCCTTCCTCGCCAAATCGACCGCGAAAAGCGGCTCCTCTCTCTTGTGATAATCACCAGAGAGCATGCGAGTACTGTATGCGGTGTAAGGTCCTGGAAACATCGTCTCAATGAACTGGTGGAGATTATTAGTCCCAAGTCCAGATTTCTCAGCAAGGACGTGGCCTTCAGATAATGTTTCGACCATATTCAAAACAAAGGTGTTCCCGATGACTTTCAGAAGCGTCGCTTTTCCTGCAGGCTGTCCACCAAAATCAACGAAGGTTCTTCCCATTACACCTTTCGTATATGGTTTGACTTTCTCGACACTATCCTTTGGTCCAGCAAGTACACAGACCAGTTGTCCATTGTCAGCCATAGCTGGAGCCCCAAAGACAGGGCACGCAACGAACTCGGCACCCGCGCCTGTGATCTTCTTCGCCAACTCTTCAGTGGTGTCTGGATGTACCGTGGAGCAGTCGACGAATAGTTTGCCCTTGGTGTTCCCCTTCAACGCCGCATCAATTGTTTCGCTAATTGCTGCGTCATCTCCAACACAGGTGAAGATGATATCTGCCCTCGAAACTGCCTCGTCGATTGATGTGGCAACAGTAGATTTGCCAGAAGGTAGGGATTTGCTAAGATCCGTAGCTCGCTTTTGGGTTCGATTGAAGATGATCAGAGGCTTGTCAAGTTCTCCTTTCTCAACGAGATTTTTACACATTCCCTTCCAACACATCAGCAAGTTCTCTAATGAAGTTACTCAAAACCTACTCTGCCCATGTTTCCGAGCCCTATCCATGCTAATTGAGGTGCCATTTTGTCTAGCTTTACCTCTAACCTCGAGGTTTAGCTCCTTCTTTGGTGGGCTGAAATGTCCGGAAGATTTTGAATTGAGTAGCAGGAGGAAAGTCAACTTATATGAGTTCATTGACGCGGAATGAAAGCGGTTATTGCGGGCTAGAAAACAATAGCCGAGCTGGTGTCACTGAAGTTGACGAAAAAGCATGCCATTGCCAACACAATATCCTTTTTCATCTTGATAAGTTTTGACATTAGACAATCTCATCAATGCACATTTTAGACCCAACCAAAGTCGGTTTCATGTCACCTAATTGTCCTTTCAAGGAGAGTTCACCTTGGGTTGGCTTGAATTTGTGGAGTGAGAGGGGAAGCTTATCGATAAGAGCTGCCCCGATTCGCCGATTGCGGTGGGTGATCAGCTGGAAATTTCTTGTGCAGCCAAACAATCTTTTTCCCCACATTTGAGCTATGCTGCCATAAACCCCTCTCCAACTTCCCATGTATCTCATTTAAACTACAAAGATATCCTTGTGCCAATATGCACAATGCTTTTGCAGAATCTAGCCTCGAAGGAGGGCAGACAAGTGGCTGGTCATAATGTGAGTCAACACTGACCCAAGCGGTGAGAATGTGTCTGATTTGACTAGATACAATTATGGGCAAAGCGCAGCAGGTATTGCGGTGGTAGTCAGGAGCAGAGCACGCGTCATTATAGTACAGAAAAGGGAGCGTCGAATCAATTGAAGGAAGAACGGGCAAAAGAGCATGTGAAAAATCTCTCGAACAAGCAAAAGGCAAAGAGGGAAGCCAGGGCTATAGACAAGGTATAATGCCCGTCAATGAACTTCAAAGTCAAAGCTGATTGCCTTTAGGACTTTTTTATGTCTGTCCTAGGCTCATCTGCCACGAAACGAGAAGCAAAATCCTACCTGCAACGCTTCACTCCTTCGAAAGAACCGTCACCAACCACCAAATCTCCGGTTGTTACTGAGACGAAACCACAAACTACACGCGGGTGTGGAGTCAACCTTGGTGGATTCTATGGCCCCGCTGCCGTGGAAGAGAGCCCGAAATTTGTTCAATACCCGGAAAAGAGGACCAAGGTTGCCGTGAGACCGCAGCTTCATGTGGCATTGGTCAAGCTTAGAGCTACCCAAAGCCTTGACGATGAAACACTTAATGGTATTGGAAGGACGCTGTCTCAACTTGAAAGACTTGGCTTGATCAGTGTGGTGGTGGTTGACGGCCAAGACGAATTGCGAATTCCCCGAGCCGATGCCCAATGGAGGGCTCAAGAAACAAAACAAGCAAGTCGAGTTGTAGCAGCTATCGATGCAAGTGGAGAGTCTGGCGCACGCTTGGTTGACAACGTCATTGGAGTCTATGAAGAACCATCCCAAGAAGGCTTTCAGGGGCCGACACATGTCTCTCTACGCAAGTTGTTGATGACTCCACTCAGGCGTGGTGTGATTCCTGTCATACCTTCTGTCGGCTACACGGATATCACTCAGACAGCCGTACCCGTTGCTGCTACTGATGTTGTCCTGGCTCTCACAAGAGAATTGGCTGGACTCCCGTTAGAGCTGCTACAAGACGAAGATCCAAATGCTGTGCGAGAGCGTTTAAAATCTCTTCGAGAAGAGTTATCCCTCGACCGGTTGATCATTTTAGATCCTTTAGGAGGTATACCTGCCTCGGATCAGCCAAGTGGTTATCACGTTTTCTTGAACATGGAGCAAGAATATGATGCCGCAAAATCGGATTTACTGCGTGGTTTACAGCCAGCAGAAGATGCGATCTCTACGCCACTTCGAGACAAGGAGAGCCATCTATCGGACCTGGGGGCAAGTAACCCCTTTTCAAAGTTTGTTGAGGCTGAATTTGGCGGACCTCACCCATCTGTTGAATCACTGCCACAGCAGGAGGCTTGTGGAACCACAAAATCTGGAAACACATATCATCTCCAGAATCTTGACTTAGTTAGACGAGTACTTTCGATACTACCACTGAGCTCCTCCGCACTGTTGACCACTCCTCGAGAGGCGGCGAATTCTGGGAAAGACGCCCCATTTCAAGCCGCTAGAGTTGGAACTCGACGACAACGAAATCCTTTGATACATAATCTCCTGACTGATAAGCCTGTATTCTCTTCCTCTCTGCCCATGGGACGCCTAGGTGGGCAGGCATCTGTCAATGGACCTGTATCACCAGCAGAAAGTATTACTCCGACAACTTTCGCCAAACATGGGATGTCCGTCACTATCTTTCCAGATCCGAGAGTTGCTCCTTGGACGCCACCAGTCTCAGGGCAACCTCACTTGACCTTAACAGATTCCAGGATCGATCTTCCTCGTCTAGTTCACTTGATTGAAGATTCCTTCGGTCGAAAACTTGATGTACGAGAGTATCTGAAACGAGTCAACGGTCGAATTGCAGGAGTCATTATTGCTGGAGAGTATGAAGGTGGAGCTCTCTTGACTTGGGAGATGCCGCCCGGGGTGGAAGATGATGGATCTCCAGAAAGCAGGGCACGAATGGTGCCTTATCTCGACAAGTTCGCGGTCCTCAAAAGATCACAAGGCAGTGGAGGGGTTGCGGATCTGATATTTAAAGCAATGGTAAGAGATTGCTTTCCTCATGGTGTTGTATGGAGGAGCAGGAAGACGAATCCAGTCAACAAGTGGTACTTCGAGAGATCCCGGGGTACCTGGAAGTTACCCGGCGAAGGTTGGACAATGTTTTGGACAACACCGGAGCTCAGCATGGATAAGCAGTTGTTCTTAGATTATGAGGGCGTTTGCAGGGGCATAGAACCCTCTTGGGCAGATAACAAGGCGCTTTTAGATTAAGTTCAAAACGGGACATCGAACTCGGCTGCGTTCAGGGGTAGCTGTTTTGTCCGGCCTTGAAATGTGCTTGACAGAACCCCAACATCCAAACCTGGGAATTCTGCGGGTCTAAAACATAGACGAAATGGCAACGATCAATGACAGATTAGAGCAGTCTTTGGATTTCTAATTTCGTCAGCAATAAATAAACTCCAAACAGCTCGTCATCCTGTAAGGGATCATTTATCACGTGAAAGACAGGGGTCGACTAGCGTACGACGCTCGTAAGGCACCGTAATCAGTCTCGAAGCTCTTCAGGACGACACCTTTCCACCACAAATTACACAACTGTTGAACACACTCTCATCAAAGCCCTTCACCCTTCAATCTGCCAAGATGGACAAAGTTCAAGCATTTGGTAAAAACTTCACGTAAGCCCCGCCATCATCCAGGAACAACAACATCAACAGAACTGTTGATCTGTCTGCCTTAGCTATATCATGTGCTGATGACGGTCGCAGGGCTTCGTTCACTCCCTTTGCAGCTCGCACACAGCAATATGTGAAGGAGCAGCTTGGCCAAGCTGAGGATAAGGTCAGATAGATGCTCCATCCGCTAGCGCAAGAGTGTTTGCTTATTTCCTGTTCATAGACCCAGCTCCCACCGGATTACATCGAACTAGAGAAGAGGGTCGATGCCTTGAAACAAGTTCATCAGAAGATGCTAGCTGTTACGTGCGTGGAAATTCCTTCCTAATTCTCTATCAATTACAAGCAACGACTGACTGTTCTCCTAACAGTAACCAGTACTCCCACGAAGCTTACGATTATCCCGCCAACATTAAAGAGAGTTTCGGGGATCTAGGTCGCACAGTCAGCGAGAAAGTACACCTCCTATCAACTGCCACCTCACCTGCCGAAGCCCAAGCTGCCCTCACTGCTCCTCCATCTGCGAAGCCTCAACCTAAGACATTCAACCATGCAATCGCCCGTGCCGCACTGGCCAGCAGCCACCTTCTGCAGCAACAACATTCCGGGACAGGAGAAGATCCTCTTGCGACTGCTCTTGAGAAGTATGCCTTGGCAGAGGAGCGTGTTGGGGAGGCTAGACTTGCACAGGACTCTCAGATCCAGAGCCGATTCCTTGCTGGATGGTCGACCACCCTGAACACAAATCTGATGTTTGCAACCCGCGCTCGGAAAAGTGTTGAGAACTCGAGACTTCTGCTTGATGCGGCAAAGGCTAAGGCCAAGAACCCTGGCTGGAAGCTACCAGGTCAGACCAACACTGCCGGACGTGACGAGGAGGTTGCCAGTGAGGAAGCTCGAGTTGAGATTGAGCAGGCTGAGGATGAATTCGTTGGCCAAACAGAGGAGGCAGTTGGCGTCATGAAGAATGTATGTTCTCCTATCCTGTCGAAGGACCGGTGGAACTACCGTGACTAACCTTAGCCAGGTTCTTGATACCCCAGAACCGCTCCGGAACCTGGCCGACTTGATCGCCGCCCAGCTCGAGTACCACAAGAAGGCATACGAGATCCTCAGCGAGCTTGCACCGGTTGTTGATGGACTCCAAGTTGAACAAGAAGTACGTCGGAGCGAAGCCTTTTCTGCATAACCGGTCGCTGATGAAGCTATCTGCAGGCCAGCTATCGCAAATCTAGAGATGGTGCTTAGAGTAAGCTCTAACCGGGCATGCAGGAGACAAATTCTTCATTCTCATCGACAAGGAGTGGCGGTGATCTGTTCTGATTTTTCGGGAAGAGCTGGGTGGCTTACGGGCTGATCTCTTCGTTTCCCTTTTCGAATCATTATCTGGGCGTCATTGCAAGGGTTTCCGATTCAATCAATGAGATTCCCCGGGGTTTCTTTTTCTTTTCTTTTCGTGAAGCCAGGTATTAAATAGCAACACAGAAATCAAAGATATTTTGCTTTCTCGGATGTCCCCTAATCTAAGGAACAATCTAAGAGGTATTGGCTCGTCGTTTTGCTAATGTTCCTTGAGTTCTAGTATATTAAGATTCAGCCTTGTGCTACGAATTCTGAAAGTCTCTTATGATACCCTTGCAACTAAAACTCCTCTCTCTTATCATCGTTGTGGCTCATTTGCATTCATCTCAATTCAATTGTCACTTTTCGTTAATTATGCAACCCACGCCCCCTATTGCCTCCAAGCAGCTGTCTCTACTTTCCTATCCCAAAACTTTAACGCGTCGTCCCTACTCAGCACCCCCTTCTCCTCTGCCCCAGGCAATCTCCATATGGTAAACCCGAACCCACTCTGCTTCAAGCTCGTCACCATAGGTCCTAACGTCAATCTTCTGACTGTGATCCCCTGACTTTCCAGCTCCGCATTCGCTAGCTCTGCAAATCGAGCTAGAACCTCATCAGAAGTACTTCCTGAGCTATTGACTAGGAGAACAGCTTCACTCTTGCCATTCTTGGGGAAAGGGATAAACCCTCGATCGGGATCAGATGTGTCCGTAAGGAGCTTGATCATTTCTTTTGTAAGAGCTTCTGGGCTGGGAACAGGTGATATTTGGCGGAGGCCTGGCTCGCCGTGGCAGCCGAGGCCGAGCTCGATGGTTGCTGAAGGGAGAGTCTGGATTTCCGTTATGATGTTGTTGGGAAGTGCGACTCTGCGTCCTTTCAGCAACCAGATCCATGGTAGAAAGATCAGGGAACGTACCTATCAAATGCCACAGCAATCGTCCCGGAATTAGCAGCGATGTACTCCATCACATCGCCTACTCTCTCCAGAGACTCTCCTTGATCCGCCAATGCACAAGCAATCTTCAGTCCTACTACGTGGCCACTCAAACCTCTTCTGCCAACCTTTCCCCCTTTCTTCTTTCCGACTGCAACGTCGTCTCCGATGGGAATGAAGCGGACTTTGTAGCCTGCTGCTGTGGCACGAGTAATTGCTAAACCAGCATTGAGGATGTCGCCTGTATAGTTGCCACAGACAACCAAGGTGCCTTTTGAAGTTGAGTCAGGTGGTTGACACATCTGTATGGCAGAGAAGATCTGAGCAGCTGTTGGAGACGCGAAAATATTTCCTGAGACAGAGCAGGAGAGAAACGAAGGGCCGACGAAGCCGGAGAACATGGGCTCACTGTGAAATGTTAGAAGAAATTGGAACAATTGAGAGTCTCGACTCACTGTCCCCCTCCGGCGAAACCAATAGTCGTTACATGGTCTTTTCTGAACATCTCTAAGTCGCTCCGGTACACGATCTTATGTGTTGGAGAATAGCTCAAATTTGGATTGTGTTCTGTTAGGCCAATTGCTGCTTCATTTATAGCGTCTGCTGGGTCATTGATGAAGTGGAAAGTTTCCTTGGTAGCTTGTCTTGTTTGAGTTTCTGCCGCCATCGTGAGGTGGAGTGTGGGGATCGAATGCGGGGTAGAAGAAGATGTGAAGCTTTTGATGGTGAGGCGCTTCTTCACCAGAGCAAGAGTGGTTGAGAGATTATGGCAAATAACAGGCTGGGCGTGGACTTCAAGGGGAAATTCACGTAGCTGAAATTATTTCCATACAAGAATGGATTTTGTCAAGAGGGGGCGTCCTTCGGCTGTCCCAAAAGAGGAAGCCGCGATTTGCCCCGCATGCTGATCTTAGGGTGGGGAAGCTCTCCTCCTTCCGAACACTTTTATGCCAACTTGTTGAGTCCAATCGTTCACTTTAACGCAAACTTTTCAAACCTGATTCCCTCTTTTTCAACGGGAAGATTGTCTCATTTTTAGTCTTTACATGATGGCAGTAGTGGTTGAACAAACTCTCCCGTACAGCACGTCAGAGCTCAGGCTCGAAGATCCACATCGATGGAGCCGTTTATTTCCATTAATGCGGCCATCGATCAAGACCCTTGATACTTCCACTGGACACACTGTGGTCGTAGATACTGCTCTTGCTCGTAGCAAGGAAGTTCTATTCGCTGCCATCGGAACTGTTGGGAATTTCTCCAGCAAGATATTGAGCGAATCCCACCTCTCCGCTTTCACAACCGAACAACCTGGGAAATCTACTCTTTCAGCAGATCAGATTCAAATGATTTTGAAAGACAATGGTTTTCCGATACAAAACGGAGTTGTTGTAGTAAGATCGAGCTCTATACAAAATCTGAAAACATCTCGCGGCACCGTTGAGCTTTCCGTAGAGGGTGAATTACGGTTAGACCATGTCTTGTCATTACTTTCCGCAATGAAACCAGAAATCAAGTAAGTGCCTTACTTTCGCTTCAAGACATACGGCACCAATCTAATCACTCCCAGACTGTCACTTGAGAAGACGCAGGCGCTACTAGAGCACTTTGCAAACTCCTCTATGAGAGCCACATCTACTTTCCACGAGCAAAAGACCGGCAATAGCCCAACAGTAATCCATGGTCTCGAGATCGCGGAGTTTAACTCAGCGAAGTCAGCTGTCGACAAAGACCTCAGTAGTCTACTTGGCTCGAAACCGCCAGCAGGCAGTGACTTAGTCTATTCCGTCCATTGTTCGGACATCAATGGATTATCCAGTCTCGAAAACAACATTCTTGCTCATGAAATCTCTGAGTATCTGGGTATGTAAAGCCTCAACTCACTTGTCTATATAGACCCATTAACTCCCTTCAGCCAACAGGCAACTGGCATCACATATATCGCATTCCACTATCCTGGATAGCCAATCCCAAGGACGAGGCTGGGCCATCTCACTCTCTGCAGTACCTTCAATATTCCTGGGTCCGCAATCAAAGCCAGTGAACAACCTCGCTAGTAAGAACGAGACTCCTGTATCTACCAAATCTAAGGAACGAGCTTCCAGCATCGAATTCTCCGATTCTCAAGTTAGGAAGATCATCACATCTGGTTGTGAACGTGTCATCAAAGAAGAGCCTACGATCACTGAGTATGATACTATTGTTGGCGATGGAGACTGTGGTTACACATTACGTGATGGGGCCAAGCAAGTTCTGAACTTTATCCGCAATATCGACCTTTCCAAGTTAGCATTAACACTAAGCGATCTCATTGATGATCTTGAGGTCAACATGGGCGGGACCTCAGGTGCTCTTTACTGTATCTTTCTCTCATCTCTCGCTCAGAACCTCCAGGACGCAACGACGTTTCCTGCAGCATTGAAGGCTTCACTTGACCACTTATTAAAGTACACAAGAGCGAGATTGGGCGACAGGACATGCTTGGATTGCTTGATTCCGTTCGTGGAGACCTTGAGGGAGACTGATGACTCATCCAAAGCTCTTGCTGAGGCACAGAAAGGTGTTGAAACGACGAAAAATCTAGAGGCGAAGCTGGGAAGATCGAGTTACTTGGATGAATCTGCAACAAGAGGTGTGCCTGACCCTGGAGCTTATGGGCTGTTGATGTTATTGGAAGGAATGGTCGGCGGACAATGATGCTTAGACTAATCCTCAATCGTTTTCACCCTGTCGCTCAGTTGACTCCTCTGTTGATGAAGGCTTCTTTTCAGGAGCTGTTGGTAGTACCTTAAGGCGGGCAAAATCCCGTCACGTGATGGTGACACTTTTCTCTCGTCACGAGAAGGGAATTTTCCCCCAACCGCGATCCTCTCATCTGAAGT
>Ga0302140_10003224_pt1 | contig 20981 bp, 16 predicted proteins | sample I_Bog_E1_1_FD_202095 | JGI IMG/M metagenome (GOLD analysis project Ga0302140, IMG submission 202095) | Peat permafrost microbial communities from Stordalen Mire near Abisko, Sweden - I_Bog_E1_1 | ecosystem: Environmental > Terrestrial > Soil > Wetlands > Peat | place: Sweden: Abisko, Stordalen... | reverse complement strand
TCATGATGACGTTGTAGCCGGAGCCTTGCAGCAACTGGGAGAGCACATCGCGCGCCTGGCCGGGCCCATAAATGCCGAAGACGCGCTGGTCGGACGTTACCCCGTCAATCTTGACACCGGTCGCGGTGGAGACATCTTTCAGAATCTGTTGCAGGCTGGAATTTGTGGCGTCGACTTTAAGACCGTGGCTATCCCAGACCACTGAGGCCTCTAAGGGCTGATCAAATGCGGGCCAGTTCGGTTTTTCCGGCACAGGAGGTGTGACGGGTGCTGGGATTTCGGGGTCAGGGGTCACGGCCACGTGTGCCGGAGTGGGGCGCTTGTGGAAGTGAGCTGGTTTCTGGGCGGAAGCCGCAGGGAGCTGGGCAGCAGCCGGGTCAGAAGGCGCTTGCGCAGGTAGCCACACCGGAGTTGTCGCCAGCGCGAGCAAAGCTGTTGGGACCATCAGGGTTCTCAGGGCTGCAACGCAATGCGCGAATTTGAATTGCAGCAGAAATTCTGTGCGCATCGCAAAAGGCTCCCCGGCCCGATGACTGTTTCCTGCGGCTGAAATACCACACGGATCGTGGCGAGATCGTAGCCGCCCCACTCAGATAGACTATCAGTGGCTCGCGGACGCTCGAAAGAGGATTCGCGAAGCGGAGAGGATGTTCAAAGAAGATGCGCCTCTGCTGGAGAGTTTGGACAGCCATTTTGGTGGCGATCGTCCTGCTGGCGATGCCATCGCGGAGTTTTGCGACGAGCTGTACCACGCAGGGGGAACTGCAGCCACAAGATCGAGATGCGCTCTCGGCAATCGCCGGACGACTGGCGTTGGCGGTCGTGGGCCAGGATTACGGAACGCTGCAGGCTGCCTTGCTCCCGGCCGAGGCAGGGGATTGGGCTGGAATTCACGACTCGGTGGAGCTTGGCGGACCGCTGGTAAAGGACGGCCAGGTTCAGCTGCGAAATATCTATCTGCTGGATGCGACCGCTCTTACGGCCACGGCGGACACACAGTTTTTCTGCTCCAACGCGACTGGATCGCTGACCGTGACCATGAACATGCGGTCGCTGCCGCCGGGCAAATACGCGGTGGTGTTGGCGGATGCGGTGGGATCTCCGCTGGCTGGGCAGATTGGCGTTGTGCTGGCCTGGGACACCACCAGTGCGGCTGCCGCATGGAAGCTGGCTGGCCTGACAGTGCGGCAGGGAACTTTCGATGGACATGACGGCGTTTGGTACTGGTCGCGTGCCCGGGAACTGGCGCGGTCAGAACAGGCCAGTGGATGGCCGGCATGGTTCAGCTATGAGGCGGCGCGCTATCTGCTGCTGCCTGTCGATTTCATCTCGTCGCCGAATTTTGAGAAGCTAAGCCAGGAGCAGGCGCAGATCAAGAATTCTCCTCAGGACGCGTTCCCATATTCATTGCAGGACGGCGACCGGACTTGGAAGATCGATGCGGTGCGGCTGGACGCGAGCTTGCGCCAGGCAGATCTGGCGGTCGTTTACGATTCGACCGGCGTCACCGACCCGGCAGCCGTGCGAACCGAGGCCAGCGCGGTCCTGAGTGCGTTTCTAAAGGCGCAGCCTGGGCTCAGGCAGAGTTTCCATGGACTCTGGGCCGTCGCAATGAAAGATGGAAAGCGGAATCCCATCATCGAGCTGCCAATGTCGCAAATACCCTGAAAGCAGTGATTAGTGATCAGGGGTTAGGAAAAAGCAAAAGACGAAAGGGAAACGAAATTGGCAGGAATAATTGATCTGCGTTCGGATACAGTCACGCGGCCCTCGCCGGAGATGCGGGCGGCGATGGCGGCGGCTGAAGTCGGTGACGACGTTTATGGCGAAGACCCTACCGTAAACCTGCTGGAACGCCGCGCTGCCGAAATATTCGGGCGCGAAGCGGCGCTGTTTGTACCTACGGGGACCATGGGCAACCAGATCGGCATACGGTTGCACACACAACCAGGGCAAGAGGTGATTGCCGAGTCGCGTTCACACATTCTGGATTGGGAGATGGCCACGACCGCGGTATTTTCAGGCTGCCTGGTGCGGGCCATTCACGCTGACCGCGGCATTTTGACGTGGAAACACATCGAGCCGGCAATCTTTGCGCGCGGAGCGTTTCGCGCGGCCACAGGCCTGATTGAGATTGAAAATACAGCCAACCTCGCGGGTGGAGGATGCACGCCGCTGCCAGTGCTGGAAGAGATTTGGGCGGGTGCGAAGGAACGCAAGCTGCCGACGCATCTAGATGGAGCGCGAATCTTTAATGCGTCCGTTGCACTCGGCGTGGACGTGAAGATGCTGACGCGCGGGTTCGATACGGTGATGTTCTGTTTGTCGAAAGGGCTGGGCGCGCCGGTTGGCTCGATGCTAACCGGGTCTGCGGAACTGATGGACTCGGCACGGCTATTTCGCAAGGCGCTCGGCGGCGGCATGAGGCAGGCAGGCGTGCTAGCGGCTGCGGGATTGATGGCGCTGGAGCGGGGACCGAAACGTCTGCATGAAGACCATGCGAACGCGCGACTTTTGGCTGAGGCCTTGTCGAACCTGGACGGCGTGGAAATAGATCTGGATGTGGTGGAGACAAATATTGTGATCTTCAAGCTGAAGGGCGGGCGGAGCGTTTCTGACCTGGTGGCGCGCCTGAAGGCGCGGGGCATTGTGATGAGCACAGTGGGGCGCGATGTGATTCGGCTGGTCACGCATCTGGATGTAAGCCGCGGCGACTGCATCACCGCTGCCGAGGCGCTGACTGAGGAGATTGAGGCCTTCTAGGGTTGCGCAGGCTACATCCACCGAATAGACTCATCCCGAGCGAATTGCGGGCTCTCGGTCCAAATAAAGGAAGACCCATGCGAGTCGGGTTGTTTACACGCGAATACTCACCACTTGTGTACGGCGGGGCGGGAGTCCATGTCGATTATCTGAGCCGCGAATTGGCCCGGACCATCGAAGTAGAAGTCCATTGCTGGGGGCCTCAGCAATCCGATGAGGGCGGCCTGCATGTGCGCGGCGCCGAACCCTGGCCGGAGATCACCCATGGGACCGAAGGCAAGTTCAAAGGTGCGCTTGAGGCCCTAAGCCTGAACCTCACGCAGGTCAAGGCTCTGCAGGGAATCGACGTGGTGCATACCCATACCTGGTATGTGTCCATGGCCGGATTTCTGGCAAAAAAACTCTACGGTGTGCCCTTTGTGCTGACCACCCATTCACTCGAGCCTTTGCGTGCCTGGAAGGCCGAGCAACTAGGCTCGGGCTATGCAATGAGCTCGTGGATGGAGCGCACCGCGATCCTGGATGCCGATGCAATCATCGCGGTTTCTCAAGGAACAAAGGCGGATATTCAGGCCGCGTATCCCGATGTCGATCCCAGCCGCATTCACGTCATCTATAACGGCATCGATCTGGCTGAATATCAGAAGACCACAGAAACCAAAGCGTTGACTGACTACGGCGTTGATCCTGCCGTGCCTTATGTGTTGTTTGTTGGCCGTATTACGAGGCAGAAAGGTGTGACCCACCTTGTAGACGCGATCAGCTATCTTCCTCCCGACACACAGGTAGTTCTTTGCGCCGGTGCGCCTGATACACCGGAGATTGCCTCAGAACTCCGCGAAAAAGTCGAAGCGGCTCGCACGCACCATCCGCGCATCGTGTGGATTGAGAAGATGGTGACCAAGCCGGAGGCCATTCAGCTTTACAGCAACTGCCGTGTCTTCTGCTGTCCTTCAGTGTATGAGCCGTTCGGCATCATCAATCTTGAAGCGATGGCTTGTCGCGCGCCTGTAGTCGCCAGCGCAACGGGAGGCATCAAAGAAGTGGTGGTACATGGGGAAACAGGCTACCTGGTTCCGTTCGATCAGGACCCGGTAACCAGTTTTCCTACCGATCCGGAAAAATTTGCGCGCGATTTGGCGGAGCGTATCAATGAAATGCTGAGCGACCCTCAGCGCTGCCGGCAGTTTGGCGACGCGGGCAGGGAGCGAGTTGAAGAAGTATTCAGTTGGACCGCAATTGCGCAGCAGACAATTCATCTTTACGAACAATTGATCGAGCAGCGGAAGTTGAGTGCGCATTCTTGAAGAGTCTTCATAGAATCCGAAGTTTTGAAGGGTACGGGCTTCAGCCCGTACAGAAGAACAGCGAAACCAAGCGGACTTTAGCCCCTGAGGGAATGCGAAGCCGAGAGAAAATGCTGGCTCTGAGTTTCTGACGTCCAGCCCCGCAACAAAGGAATCTGGGAAGACCATGACAGTCTCTGAAGAGGATGGACGCAAGCGCGTCATCATTGAAGGAATTTCTCCTGCGGTGGATGGTGGCCGCTTTCCTGTAAAGCGTACCGTAGGCGATCACGTTCGCGTCGAAGCCGATATTTTTACCGATGGACACGACGCCATCGCCGCCTCTTTACTGGCGCATCGTGAAGACTCGGGTCATTGGGTCGAGATTCCCATGCGCCCAATCGTGAATGGAAACGACCGCTGGGCCGCAACGTTCCGCGTGAGCGAGATTGGCCGCTATGCCTTCAAGGTGCAGGGTTGGGTGGATCATTTTGAGACCTGGCACCGCGATCTGCTGAAGCGCATCAAGGCTGAAACCGATGCGACGGTCGACTACCTGATCGGCGCCGACCTGGTGGCTGTGGCTGCCGACCGTGCCACGGGACCGGATGCAGAGTGGCTGCGAGAGCGGTCTGATCTTCTCCGCTACGCAAATGATCCAGCGAAGCTGCGCACCCTGGCCACCGACGAGAAGCTCCATGAACTGGTTCTGCAATACCCTGACAAGCGCTTCGCGACGGAGTCGGATCGCGACTACAACATCGTGGTCGATCCGGTGATCGCGCGATTCAGCGCGTGGTACGAATTCTTTCCCCGTTCGGCTGCGCAAGAGGCTGGAAAGCACGGCACATTCGCGGACTGCGAAAAACGCCTTCCCTACATCGCGGAGATGGGCTTTAACGTCGTGTATCTGCCCCCGATTCATCCCATCGGCGTCAACTTTCGTAAAGGTCGAAACAACAATCCTGAGAGCCAGCCAGACGATTGCGGCAGCCCGTGGGCAATCGGTTCGGCGGAGGGCGGCCACAAGGCGATTCATCCCGAACTGGGTACGTTGGAGGAGTTCCGGTATTTTGTTGCGAAGGCCAAGCGCCTGGATCTTACGGTTGCGATGGACATTGCATTCCAGGCCGCGCCCGACCATCCTTATGTGCGCGAACATGAGAATTGGTTTCGCAAGCGGCCCGATGGAACCATCCAGTATGCGGAGAATCCTCCCAAAAAATATCAGGACATTTATCCTTTCGATTTCGAGAGCGAAGACTGGTCCGCGATGTGGGAGGAATTGAAGAGCGTTTTCGACTATTGGATCGCCCAGGGCGTAACCATTTTCCGCGTGGACAATCCGCACACAAAGGCGTTTCCGTTCTGGGAGTGGGTCATTCCCGCGATCAAGCGCGATCATCCTGAAGTACTCTTTTTGGCTGAAGCATTTACACGGCCCAAGATCATGTACCGGCTAGCCAAACTTGGGTTCAGCCAGTCGTACACGTACTTCCCGTGGCGTAACGCGAAGAACGAAACAACCACTTATTTGACCGAGTTGGCGCAAACGCCGGTGCGGGAGTTTTTCCGCCCCAACCAATGGCCCAACACGCCTGACATCTTGACTGAATTTTTGCAGATTGGCGGCCGCGCGGTGTTTGGCATTCGCCTGCTGCTCGCGGCTACGCTGGGGGCGAACTACGGCATCTATGGTCCGGCTTTCGAATTGATGGAGCACCTGCCGGTTCGCCGCGGCAGCGAAGAATATCTGGACTCGGAGAAATACGAAATACGGCACTGGGATCTGCAAGAGCCGGATAGCCTGAAGCCGCTGATTGCGCGGGTCAACGCGATTCGAAAGGCGAATGAGGCGCTGCAAACGGACTGGGGGTTGAAGTTCCATTTTTCCGAAAACGATCAGCTCATTTGCTACACGAAAGAATCGGAGGACCGTTCAAACCTGATTCTGACAGTGGTCAATCTCGATCCGCATCACACCCAGGCAGGCTTTGTAACGCTGCCGCTGGAAGAACTGGAAATTCCGCGGGATCGCGGCTTCGAGGCGGAGGATCTGCTTACCGGGGAGCGCTACCTTTGGAACGGGCCGCGCAACTACGTGGAATTGCATCCAGAGAAGCAGCCTGGGCATATTCTCAGGATTCATCGCCGGATGAAAATTGAGACTGACTTCGACTATTTCCTTTGAGCGACAGAACCGGGAAGTTCATTTTCTCGTAACAACCAGGGCCTACGCCACACGCATCCAAACCTATGTGTGAATAGGTGCGTTTCTGTACTTCCGTTCTGATCGCACTGTTCTCACGGCGCGGCGTTGAAATTTATCAACAGCCGGAACGCACGCAAGAATCCGGAATACCAACCCCTGGAGGAACTGGTCAATGTTTAAAAGGTTTGCACTGGGAGCATTGCTTGCTCTCGTCCTCTTGCCTGCGGCTTCCTATGCGCAGGTTATTGTTCGTGTCGCGCCACCGGCCCCAATTGTTGAGCGCCGTCCCCCGCCGCCGGATCGCGGCTATGTGTGGATCGATGGTTATCACCGTTGGGAAGGTGGGGCATACGTTTGGACGCCAGGCCGTTGGGATCGTCCTCCGCACCCTGGCCAGCGCTGGGTTGCTCACCGCTGGGTCCACAACGGCGATCACTGGGAACTCAGGGAAGGGCACTGGCGGTAGTTTGAAGTCTGGAAATGAAAAGAGAGCAGGGGGTTAATCCTTGCTCTCTTTTTGTTTGTCGCCGATGTACGATCAGAGGGGCTTGCGGTAGACGACGAAGCCGGATTTCTCGGCTACCTTGTCGTAGAGCCGCATTGCGGTCGTATTGGTCTCGTGCGTGAGCCAGTAGACGCGGCTGGAGCCGGCCTGCTTTGCGCGTTGATAGACCTGTTCAATGAGCGCGCGCCCCACGCCTTTTCCGCGCGCGGATTCAAGCGTGAATAAATCCTGTAGGTAGCAGGTTGGCGCAATCGAAATGGTGCTGCGGTGGAAGATGAAGTGCACCAGTCCGAGCAGTTGTCCGGCCTGATCGGCAACGAGTGCGTGCATGGGCTCGTACGCGTCGAAAAATCGCGACCAGGTCATGTCCGTTGTGGCGTCGGGCAATCCTGTCGCCCCTTCACGGCCGTAGAAGGCGTTGTAGCCATCCCAGAGAAGCTTCCATTGCAGGAAGTCAGCCGGCTGAACGGGACGAATGAGGATTTGATCGGACAACTCAGAGTTTTTCATTTGCGATGGTCGTTTCTGAAGAGTGGAGACTAAGGTTTGGGTTTCCCGCCCTCTCGATAGAAAGAAATCGCAAAAACGGGGCACGGCAGATTTGTGGCTAATCGGATGCGACGTTTCCGGTCTAAATTTTGAGGTCTCAGCACAAATCTCCTGCGAGCGAAAAGCGAGCGTCTGCCCCACCGCAGGGGGCTGCCCCGCCGCAGGTGGCTGCCCCACGGCAGGTGGTTAGCTGATTTCGATTACGTCGGTGGCGGCGGCTGCGGCGGCTTCGGCGCGGACCATCAGCTTTTCAGCGACGGCGTAGAACTCAGCGGCCTGAGGACTCTTTGGGCCGGCGAGCGCGACGGGCAATCCGCGGTCTCCCCCTTCACGGATGGCGGGAACCAGTTCGATTGCGCCGAGGAACGGAATGTTGAACTGCGTGGCTGTGCGTTCTGCGCCGCCTTTGGAAAAGATGTCGATCTCGTGATGGCAATGGGGGCAGGTGAAGTGGCTCATGTTCTCGACGATGCCGAGGACTTCAACATTTACCTGGGCAAACATTTCTAGAGCCTTGCGCGCGTCCTGAAGGCTGACATCGGAAGGCGTCGAGACAACAATCGCGCCAGTAAGCGGAACAGTCTGGACAAGGGAGATCACGACATCGCCGGTGCCGGGAGGCAGATCGACGATGAGATAGTCGAGTTCGCCCCATTCGACCTGCTGCAGGAATTGGCGGATGATCTGGTGAAGCATCGGTCCGCGCATCACCAGCGGCTTGTCTCCGGGGGAAATATAGCCAATGGAGATGGTTTTGATTCCATGCGTGAGATTGGGGATGATCTGGTTATTGGCGCCAACGGCGGGCTGCTTGGCTGAGCCCATCATGAGGGGGACGTTGGGTCCGTAAATATCAGCGTCAATGAGGCCGACACGCTGGCCGAGACGGGAGAGCGCAATAGCGAGGTTGACGGCGACGGTGGTTTTGCCCACACCACCTTTGCCGGAACCGACAGCTACGATTTTTGAAACGCCGGGAAGGGCGACAGGTGCGGGCATATTGGGGGCGTGGGCCATGGTCTTTACTGCTCCTTGGAAACTCAGTTCCTGCTAGAGGGTTCCAAATAAAATTTTACAGGAAGCGGGGATCGACTTTCTCTGCGGGTCGTAGCGAAGGGTCGACTTCCACGCCAACCACTTGCGCAAGAATTGCGTGGATCTGGCGCAATCCTTCCGTCAAAGCTGCCGGTCCAGGCTGCAGAATCAGGCTGGATCGGATCTCGTAGATGTGATTGTTTCTGATTGCCGCGATCGCCGGCCAACCAGCCCGCAAGCGAATTTCCTGCTTCTTCACCTTCATCCCGCACCACGACGCAATGAGGACATCCGGGTTGCGAGATGCTACCAGCGACGGATCGACGACGCGGTCTTTGGATTTGCCGCATGTCCGCAGTTCGGGAAAGATCGGTTCGCCGCCCGCAAGCAGGACCAGCTCTTCGACCCAGCGAATGCCGCTGATCAGCGGTGCGTTCCATTCTTCAAAGAAGACGCGAGGGCGCCATGGAAACGCCTTCGCGGACTGCGCAATTTCGTCCAGCCCGCGAATGAGCGCTCCAACTAGAGCCTCCCCTTCATTCGGTTTCCCGACCAGCCGGGCAAGCGTAGAAATCACATCAAGGATCTCGGCTATACTGCGCTGGTTGAAGTTCCACACTGTAGCTCCGCGCAAGACGAGTTGGCGCGTGATCTCAGCCTGGACGTCGGAAAACGTCAGCACCAGGTCGGGCTCCAACGCAAGAATCGCATCGCAGTCGGCTTCGTTAAACGTCGATACCTGGGGCTTTCGTCTCGCCTCAGGCGGACGAGTAGTGAATCCCGACACGCCGATGACGCGGTCCTGTTCACCGAGCAAATACAGCGTTTCTGTAGTCTCGGCGCTGAGGCACACGATCCTGCGGGGAAAATCAGTCTGGGATGCAGAGGGTTGAAGCGCAGCCGCCATCTGTTCTCATTTCATCCGCGGGAAGCGGGTATTTCAAGGCAGTGACATCTTAGCATTCAAGTTTGGGCGCAAACAGGTCGAAGTTACTTGGCGGCCGTATCGAGCTTGGCTTGCTTGCGGTGGTTGGCTTCGGCTTGGCGATGCTCGCGGCGGCGCAGCGCACCCTCATAGCGGCGCTTCTCTGATGGAGTTTCCGGTAAAGCTTCAGGTATGCGCAGGCGATGTCCTTCGTTATCGATCGCGACGAAAACCAGATAGGCGCTGGCGACGTGGGAAATGCAGCCGGTACGGGTATTTTCAGCCCAGACTTTTACTCCCACCTCCATCGACGTAGAGAAAGCCCGGTTGACGCTGGAGCGGAGGGTGAGCAAATCGCCGAGATGGACGGGGCGGATAAAGTCGATGTGGTCCATCGCGGCGGTAACGACATGCGTGCGGGAATGGCGGTAGGCGGCCATGGCGCCGGCTAGATCGATGAAATGCATCAGACGCCCACCGAGCAGGTTGCCCAGGGTATTCGTGTCATTAGGCAGGATGATCTCAGTCATCTCCGACTGGGTGCTGGCGACGGTGCGGGCTGCTGGGCTTATTTCGACACAGTTTTCAGAAGAACTCATGATTTTCTTGCTCCATTGTATTGCCGGCGGACTTAGAAAACCCGCAGCGGCAACCGACAAGTAAAATGGAACAGGCGGCCGCCCGGAATCAGGTTCTCAATGCGAGGCATCAGATCCAGTTTCGGCAATCCCCGTCAAATGTGCAAATGATTCCCTTGGTTCATCGGGCGTTTCTCGAGAACCGGAAAGCCAAAGACGAGCAAGATGGACAAGATTGCAGGACTCAGAGAGATTCTAGCCTTGGATGCGAAGAACAGCTTTGCGCGCTACGGCGTGGCGATGGAACTGGCCTCCCGCGGCGAAACGGCCGCTGCGCTGGAGGAATTCAATACGCTGCTGACGATTGATCCGGATTACACAGCGGGATACTTCATGGCGGCGCAGACGCTTTCCGCAGCGGGCCGGACGGCGGAGGCTGTAGAGCGGTTGAAGGCCGGAATCGGATGCGCCGCGCGGAGTGGCAACCGCCATGCTCAGAGCGAGATGCAGGCTATGCTCGACGAATTGGAATAGGAGCTGCTGGGGCTGGATACACAAGGTCTGCCAAAATCCTGAAACAAAACTGATAACAGCAGCGAGGAAAAAATAGAACCATTGAAATTTAATTGCATCTATACTGTGAGTATGGCGAAATATTCGATTGTCGTTCCTTTTCACAACGAAGAAGAGAATGTCACCGCCTTATACGCGCGCCTGAAGCAGGTGATGGAGCAGGTGGGCGACAGCTTTGAGCTGGTACTTGTCGACGATGGCTCCAGCGACCGGAGCTACAAGCTTCTGGAAGAGATTGCAGCCGTCGACAGCCGCGTACTGGTGGTGAAGCTGCGCAGGAACTTTGGCCAGACCTCGGCTCTGGCAGCTGGATTCGACCACGCTTCAGGTGAGTTCATTCTTGCCATGGACGGCGATCTGCAACACGATCCAAATGACATTCCGGCCTTCCTGGAGAAACTGGAAGAGGGATACGACGTGGTTTCGGGCTGGCGCAAGGAGCGTATCGACAACGTTGTCATGCGCCGCTTTCCATCGCGCTGCGCGAATTGGTTGATGGCCAAGCTTTCCGGCGTGGACATTCACGATTTCGGGACTACGTTCAAAGCGTATCGCCGCGAAGTCATTCAAAATATTCCGTTGTACGGCGAGATGCACCGCTTCATTCCCGCGCTCGCAACCTGGTATGGCGCATCGATCTGTGAAATTCCGATCAAGAATGTGAATCGAGAGCGGGGCAAGAGCCACTATGGTATCGGGCGTACGTTCCGAGTATTCTTCGACCTGCTGACGATCCGTTTTCTACTCAAATACATGAGCAGGCCGCTTCACTTCTTCGGCGGGTTCGGCGCTCTCGGAATTATGGCGGGCAGCATTCTCTCGACGGTACTGCTGGCTTTGAAGGTACTTCATCCGCACCAGAGCCTGATGGATGAGCATGGGCCGCTGTTTGTGGTGGGCGCGGTGATGATTCTTGCCGGCATTCAAATGGTCGCAATTGGTCTGCTCGGTGAGTTGCAGGTTAGGCATTACCACACCATGCAGAATCGCGCGCCGTATGCGGTTGACAGGCTGGTGAGGTTGATCTCTCCGGAAGAGCAAGGCATGTTGTCGGATCGGGATTGAAAATCAGGGATTAGTGATTAGTGATTAGGGGTTAGGGATTGGTAAAAAAGCCCCGCTCGGGCAGTGCCTGGGCGGGGTTTGTTGTTTTTGCTGGGTGCAGACGGCAATGCATTTGTTCCTACGAAAATGCTGGGTGCTTGCAGAAGCGCGGCCTCAGGGTGCATTCTGGCCGTGACATGAAAGCTATTCAAATACATCAGACAGGCGGGCCGGAGGTATTGCAACTGGCCGAGTTGCCCATTCCCGAGCCGGGGCCTGGGCAGGTGTTGATCCGAGTGGAAGCCACTGGGGTCAACTTCATTGAGATTTATTTTCGCAAAGGGACTTATAAGGCGTCGCTGCCGCTGGTGCCGGGAAGCGAGGCCGCTGGTACGGTTGAAGAGCTTGGTCCAGGCGTGACGGGGTTCAAGGCCGGAGATGCTGTAGCTTCTGTTGGAGTACTAGGTAGCTACGCGGAGTATGCGCTGGTTGCCGCGGCTCAATTGGTGAAAGTGCCAGCTGAGCTTTCAATGGAACAGGCGGCTGCGGCCATGTTGCAAGGCATGACGGCGCACTACCTGTCGTACTCGACGTTTCCATTGAAGGCTGGGGAAACGGCGTTGGTTCACGCGGCGGCCGGCGGCGTGGGACTGCTGCTGACGCAGATGGCTTCGCGTATCGGTGCGCGGGTGATTGCGACGGTGTCAACCGAGGAGAAGGCGGAGCTGGCACGCGAGGCTGGCGCTTCCGATGTGATTCTCTACACCGAAAAGGAATTCGAGCCGGAGGTCAAGCGGCTGACCGGCGGCAAGGGAGTCGATGTGGTGTACGACTCGGTGGGTAAGACGACGTTTGAGGGCAGCTTGAATTGCCTGCGGCCACGCGGATTGATGGCGCTGTTTGGCGCATCCAGTGGGCCGGTGCCGCCGTTCGACTTGATCCAACTATCAGGGAAGGGATCGTTATTTGTAACCAGGCCGACTTTGTGGCACTACATTGCCACACGTGCAGAGTTGGAGTGGCGCGCCGGCGAGGTGCTGGGATGGGCGGCCAAAGGGGAACTTAAACTGCGCACGGAGCATGTGTATCCGCTGGCTGAGGCCGCACAAGCGCAGACCGATTTGGAAGCGCGGAAAACGACCGGGAAAATTTTGCTGGAACCGTAAGAGCAGGGCTTAGGGGTTAGTGATCAGGGTCAGGGAAAACGGAAAGACTCAGCCACTTGTGTATGCCCCATCCTCCATTCTTGTGTCAGAGCTTTAGTCGTGCCGAAAACGCCGCAAAACCAACCTGGGTTTTAGCCCCTGCGGGATTTGTTCAGCATTGATGAGCCACGTCTGAATGCTCCTACGCAAGCAACCTGAGGTTTGAATAAAATGATTGAATCAATTTCGCTGAGTACGGACGACCGCGTATTCGTGCTGACCGGCGCGGGGATCAGCGCCGAGAGCGGCTTGCCTACCTTTCGCGCATCGGATGGGCTTTGGGCGGGGCATCGCATCGAGGATGTTTGTACCCCTGAAGCCTGGGAACAAAATCCAGCGTTGGTCTGGGAGTTTTATGCGCAGAGGCGTGCGCAAGGTGCGCTTGCCGAGCCCAACCCGGCACACTTCGCCTTCGCTGATCTTGAGAAGCGACTAGGCGACCGATTCTTTCTGTGTACGCAGAATGTGGACGATCTGCATGAACGTGCAGGAAGCGTGCGGTTGGTCCATATGCACGGAGAACTGGCAAAGGCGCGTTGCAGCGCCGAGTGCGGGACGGCGCCGGTCTCCGACCGAACGGTTTACAAAAATCTGAGCGAGGTGGGGCGTTGTTCGTGCGGGGCGCGCATGCGGCCGCATATTGTTTTCTTCGGTGAGATTCCGCTGGAGATGGGACGAATTCAGCGCGAGATCGAGAAGGCAACATTGATGGTGGTGGTAGGAACGTCTGGGTCTGTTTATCCCGCGGCGAACTTTGTGCATTGGGCCCGCCAGGCTGGGGCGCGCACAGTCTATGTGGGACCGGAACCTCCGCTGAATGCCAACGCGTTTACACACGTGGTCGAAGGCAAGGCCGGCGAAGTGCTGCCCGGTTTGTTTGTATAAAGGCCTGCGATCTAATTTGCCTTCGCGTATGCGGGAAACAATTTCTCGATGAGTTCAGTGCGCAGAGTCTGACGCAGGTCGGTGTCGGGGTCGGGCTCCGTGTTGGATTGAGGATGCAGAGTGGCCACCGGTTCAGGGGCGCCGGTATCGGTCGTGTTCACGGCCAGAATGCTGGCACTGCCGCCGGCTGGGTCGACCAGCAACTCCGAAGAGAAACCTCCCTGGTCGCCATCGTGATAGATGTAGCGATGCCCGCCGACTTCAAGAATAAAAAATCCCAGCCCCATTTTTGGTTGAGTTCCGTGAGGGCCGGAAGTATAGGGCGTTGCCGCTTGACCAGGCTCGACGACGGGCAACACGCCGTTCCACATCTCTTCCAGCGAAGTGCGTTTCAAAACCATTTCGTAGCGCGAGGCGCCGGAGCTGCCGATCAAGAAGCGCAGATACTTTGCCATGTCGTAAATAGGCGCTTTGAGGCCGCTATTGGAAGTGGTGATCCCGGTGTCATAGTTGAAGGGCTGCGGAGTGAGCTTAGAGCCTGCGCGCAGATAACTTGCCGAGACATGGGACTCAAGAAAATAAGGGGCGCGATCGAAATAGCTTGAGTGCATTTCGAGCGGTTTCAGGATGTTCTTGTCGATGTAGACTTCAAAATCGTCGCCGCTCAGCCGTTCAATAATCTGGCCGAGAAAAACGTAGCCGAGATTCGAGTAGCTCCAGCGGCTCCCGGGCGCGAAGGCAATGTGCGTATAAGGCAGCATCGCCTCGACCTGCGTCCACTTCGTTGGCTCGAAGGGTTGCCAGTCGCAGTTGGTTGGGTCGTCGCAATCCCACGGCCAGGTCGGATTGCGGAACCCTGCGCTATGTGTGAGCAGATGGCGAATGGTAATGGCGTCGATGGGGCCGTAAGCGTCATGCACCTGACGCAACTCCGGTACGTACTTCACTGCGGGATCATCCAAAGAAAGCAGGCCGCGGTCGCGCAGTTGCATAATCGCGATGGCGGTCATTGTCTTGGTGATGGAGGCCCAGTTGTAAGTGGTATCCGCATCCACCGGCTGAGCGGGAGTCTGCCGCGCCTGGCCGAAAAAGAATTCCTTTGGCGCTACGGGACCATGAACGAATGCGAAACCGCCGCCGACAACGCCATGATGCGTGAGCACAGCCTCAAGCCGTGGATGAAACGCATCAATCGGCCACTGAGTTTGCGAGAGAGCCAATCGGGTTGGAATCAAGGTTCCGAGTGCAACCAGCAAGGTGTGAGCGGCGCGGCGAGGTTCGAACATGGGACCATGATACACAGCGGCTATGCTGATTTTTCTCAGCAGTTCTCGCATCGCAAAAAAGGCGAGCAGACTCCTTTCGGAATCCGCTCGCACAGAGAATGCTCCGAATCAGAAAGTGAAGCGGCTTGCGAATTGGAACTGGCGCGGCGTGTTAATGGTGCTGGTGATCTGGCCGAAATTCACGTAGCCCGAGCCGGGTGAACTTACATTCGGCCCTGCGAACTGCGCCTTGTTGGTGACGTTGTACGAAGAAATTTCAAACCGAAGATCCCTCTCTTTCCCGATTGTGAAGTTCTTATAGATCGAGAGATCCAGATCCTGTGCTCCCATGGTACGGACGTTATCGAGATACGCGGGCGCTGTTCCCGCTACAAATTGACTTGCCGGCACGGTGAAGCAGTTGGGCAGGAACCACTGAGCAGCGGTATGCGGTGCACCCTTGCTGGGGTTGCAGGCCAAATTAGTGCGCTGATTGAAGTAGGAGAAGCCGGCCCCTACAACCGGGGCGTTGATAGGAATGCCGTCGCTCAGATAGGCAATTCCATTGATCGTCCAACCGCCAAGCGCCGCGTTGCCCACCCCGTTCAGATTAATCAGGCGCCCTTTGCCCACAGGCAGATCGTAGGATGCCTGCCAGGTGAATTGGAACTTGACTTCCTGAGGGCTCACCGAGTGCTCGAGGTTCATGTTCTTCCAGTCCTGGGGTGCGCCGTTGTGGGAGCCGACAAAGCCCAACGGAGGATTGCCGTCGTCGGTGAGGATCTTGGCCCACGTGAAAGAGGCAAGTGTAGTGAAATGGTTGGAGAGACGTTTTTCGAGCTTGGTTTGCAGAGAACTGTAGTCCGAGTCGCCACCAGGATAGCCATGAACGGTCACGCCTTCGCCGCAGCAAGCTGAGCCATCGCCAAATTGCGGAAACTGTTGCAGAGCCACCCAGAGCGGCACTGTAGCTTGACCATAATTGACGTTCGTGTTGGGCTGGATGGCTTCCCACTGGTTGGGGACCATGGTGTTGATCAGAGCGGTCTGGTTACTCGCGATCGTGCCCAGGGGGAGCTGATTCAGGTCGGCTGCGCTGAGAGGCAGGAACAGACCTCTGCTGCCCACATAGGCAGCGGAGAGGTGGAAATTATGGGAGAGATCCATATCCCAACCGAAGTTGAAGTTATAAGTCGTCTGCGTCCGCTGCGAGTGAAGCATGGTGCTCAGAAAGGATCCAAGGTAGGTAGCCAATCCCTGCGACGAGCCAGTTATCGGGATCACGCCGGCCGGGAAGGGATTGCTGACCGAGTAAGGCGCTGTGGGGCTGGGCGCAGGGCCTCCGGAAAAATTTGGATCGAGACTGCTGCCGTAGAGCACCGAGTTACCCGAACCGCTCCCGCCATCGAATGCAACAGTATTCGGGTCGTTGTTCCAGTCAGTGGAATTCCAATTTGTTGAGGAAGAATAGCCGTCGCTGTTTTGTCCTGCGCCGCTGACCATCTGCGCGCTCGGGCCGTAATAGAAGCCGCCGCCTCCGTGGAAGACGATAGGCTTTGAAGGCTGCCATGCGAAACCGAGGCGAGGGCTGAAGTCTTTCAGGTTGGTCGTGAAGGGAGAGCGGTTGCCGGAGCTTGCGAAAACTTCGCCCCCTGTAAAGGATACGCCATTGCTTGAGCCCTGGGCGGTTGGATCGAAATACTCCAGGCGGTTATGGCGCTCGGTCTTGCCGCCGAAAATATCCCACCGTAGCCCCGCGGTAACAGTGAAAGAAGGTGTGACGTGGTAGGTGTCCTGAACAAATGCGGCGTAGTAAGGGCTCGCTGAGGCAACGAAAAGATCCTTCGTGAAATCGGTAGACTCACCGCCCGGTGCCGTGCCCATGCCAAGCAGGAACGAAGCGTAGTCGTTGCCCCCCACAGGGGAACCCGCTCCCGACGTCTGGTCGGTTGCAGACATATCGAAGTAATAGTTGCCCGAGGGAAAAGGAGGCTGACCCACATTCAAGAAGCGCTTCATATATTCGAAGCCGGTGCTGATCTCATGCTTCCCTTTGACCTTGGTGAGGCTGGCAATCACATCGCTGTTTTCGCTGGCGTACTGAAACGTGTTGTAGCAGCATGTGCCGCCGATGCCGCCGCCCACATCGTTGAAATTCATGAGGGGAAGGATCTTGTAGACTTCCTCGGCTGCCAACGAGGACGGAAACCCCAACGAAGTGATGTCGGTTCCATTTTGCGCGGGATCGCCACCCTGATTCTCATAGTGGCGTGTGAACGAATAGCGCAGTTGCAAGACTGTTGTTGGACTCAAGGTAAGGTCGTCTGCAACGATCGCGTTGCGCGCGTTGGTTACGTTCTGGGCATAGAAGGGATCCCACATGTTTCCAAAAGCATTGAAGGTTGCAAGAGTAGTCCGCGAAAATGAGAAACGGCCGAAGATGCGCTGCCTTTCGCTCTTGTACCAGTCCACGCGAACGTCGAATTTTTGTCCGGTGGTGGGATCGGTGCCGGGAGCGTAGAAGTTGCCGCCTTCGGGTGTGGTGTACGGGGACAAGGTGGTTTCCGCTTCGCAGGTGCTGGGACTGGGAAAGTTGCACTTGGGGAACATGGAAAGAAACTTCAGGGCTGTCGGGTTAGGATTGGTGATGATGTTGCCCTGAAGAGGCTGGCGCGTTCCTGCCAGAGGTCCGGTAGCTACGTCGGGCTGGGTTGGATCGTAGATGGTATAAGCGTCCGCCGAAAAATCACCGGTTCGCTCCGCGGTGGTCGGAACCTGGAAGCGGTTCGATCCGTCAAACTGCGCCTGCTGCGTAGCTTCATAGTCGCCAAAGAAGAAAAGCTTCTTGTGCAGGATTGGACCGCTGATCGCTCCGCCTTCCTGGTAGCGATGGAAGCTTTGCGGCGTGTTGGCGAGGCCGCCCAGCAACTGGCCTTGCTTGTTGAAGTATTCGTTGGCAGCGAGAATGTCCGGCCGGAAAACGCCAAAGGCATCGCCGTGGAATTTGTCTCCGCCGGATTTGCTCACTAGGCTGATCACGCCCGCAGCGCCGCTCTGATAGGAAGCCGGGGTGTTCTGAGTCTCCACACGATATTCGTCTATGCCATCTTCAGGGATCTCCGACATCGGGATGATTGCGGCAATATTGTTTTCGGCGATCCCCAACGGGCTGCCGTCGAGCATGTAATAGACCGACCCGAGAACAGCGCCATTGATGCTGTACGACGAGACATCGACCCCAGGCCGGCCGTCGGAGATGTTATTGATCTGCGCCGAATCTGCCGAGTTCGGTGCGCCATTGGACGGGGTAACCCCGGCGCTCAGTTGTACTAGTTCATAAACATTGCGGTTCAACAACGGAACGCGGTCGATCGTCTCGGCAGAGATGAGTTGGCCGACGGTAGAGTTGCTGGTATCAATAATGTCGGCGGCTTGCGAAACGGTCACGGTGTCGGTGATGTTCCCCACGCGGAGCGCGATGTTGACGACGCTGTCTTGATCTACGCTGACGGCCACATTGTCCTTAGCGACGCTTTCAAACCCGGTGCGGGAAGCCTTGATTTCGTAGCTGCCTGGATTGAGCGAGACAAAGGAATACAAGCCGGCCGCGGTTGAGACGGTCGACTGAGTGATTCCGGTGGCGTGATTCAACGCGGTCACTTTGGCGCCGGGGACCAGTGCGCCGCTCGGATCGGTGATCGTTCCATTGATGCTGCCTCGACCCGCCTGGGCCCAGGTGGCTGTTGCCGACACTAGTAGTAGCGCACAAATACTACAAAAAGCTCGCAGGATCGAGAGTCTTGTTTTTGAGGTCATTTTGGCCATCCCCTATCAAATTGTTGACATTCAAACGTTTGAATAGTAGAAGGCTAATGTAGGATCAAACTTTTCGCGTGTCAAGGGAAAAATCGGGAAGCAAGGATTTTCGCCGATTTGGAATTACGCGGAAATTGGTCCGGCGTTTAGAACTGATGTTGAGAAAGGCCGCTTAGGGATTCGAGAAAGCGGTCCAGGGAGGGCAATTGGCACAGCGCAGATCCGGTCACGTGACCTTGCTGGATGTTGCGCGCGCGTGCGGCTTTTCCGTGTCGACGGTCTCGATTGTGCTGAGCGAGGCACCGCTCTCGCAGAATGTTGCGGAGAAGACGCGGCGACATATTCGCGCCATGGCGCAGCAGCTTGGCTATCATCCGGATGCGTTTGCCCGGTCGCTCCGGAAGCGGCGCAGCCAGACGATTGGCGTGCTCGCCTACGACCTTTCCGATCCGTACTGCATTCCGATTGTGCGCGGTATCCAGGCTGGGTTGCAACCCAACAGCTATCTGCCTCTGCTGATGGATGCGGAGACACAGCGCGGGTTGTTCGATAACTATCTGCAGATGATTCTGGAGCGGCGCGCGGAAGGCGTGATCGTCATCGCGAGCTGGGTGTTCGATGAAACCAACTTGCTGAGCGACGTCAAAAAGAACAACGTGCCAATCGTGATTGTGAGCCGCGACTTGACCGAGCGCGGAGTGAGTTCGGTCCTGGTGGACAACGAGGCGGGAGGCGCATTGGCGATGCGTCATCTGCATGAACTTGGGCATCGCAGGATTGCCGTAATTCGCGGCCCGGAGGAAATGTTCGACAGCGCCCCGCGATGGGCGGGAATTCAAAATGCCGCTGCGGAAGCAGGCATCAAATTCGATTCGAGACTGGTCTTTCAATTGCCCAACCTGGTCGATCCGCTTTCTGGTTTTGAAGGCGGGGTGAATTGTGCAAAACGCATGCTGGCTTCGGAACTTCAATTTACCGCCGTGCTTGCGTTCGACGATTTAACTGCGCTCGGGGTTGTGCGCGGGCTTGCCGGTGCCGGGGTGCGCGTCCCGGAAGATTGCTCGGTGCTCGGGTTTGATGATGTGCTGCCCGCAGCCGTGTCAACACCGGGGATTACCACCATCCGGCAGCCGCTGCGGGAGATGGGGCTGCTCGCGGCGGAGTGGGTTGTAGACGCAATTGAAGCGCGCGAACAGCGTCGAGATCAGACGCTGCGGTTGCATCGAGCGCCGCCGGAGTTGGTCGTGCGGATGTCTTCGGTGCGTCCTGCAAGTAAGAAGACGCTCGCTGCGAGAAGGCTCGCAGGGGTTACTTGAAAAGAGGCTTGAGATTGGGAGATATTCCTTTTTCTCAAACGATTGAGTGTAGATTCCAACTGTGGATACTTCGGAAGTTGAAATATCGCACAAAATCTGACAGACGGAGTTGCTGTGCTGGAACAAGGATTGCTGGTGACGAATGCTTAGACGAGTGTTGTTTTGTTGTTTGATCTCATTGGCGCTGTCGCCCATGCTGCCGGCGGGAACCGTAACGCCGTTGCGCGATGGATGGCAGTTGCAGTCGGCTTGCAAATTACAGGCAACGGGCGACTCGATTGCTGCGGATGGATTTCAAACCGGCGGCTGGCTTAAGACCGCTGTGCCCAGCACTGTGCTGGCTTCGCAAGCAGCGGCGGGTGTGTTTCCCGATCCTTATTACGGCATGAATCTCCGCCAGATTCCGGGCACGACGTACAAGATCGGCGCCATCTTCGCCAACATGCCGATGGCGCAGGACAGCCCCTATCGGTGCGGCTGGTGGTATCGCACGGAGTTCGCGACACCGAGTGGAGCGCATCAGGGCGAACGCCAATGGCTGCACTTTGGCGGTATTAATTATCGCGGCGACGTGTGGCTGAACGGGCAGAAGATTGCCGACACAACCAAAGTTGCGGGTGCCTATCGCACATACGACTTCGACGTTACGGAATTTCTTAAGCCTGGCAAGAAGAACGTCCTCGCGGTGCAGACTTTTGCGCCGACGGAAAAAGATCTGGGGATCAACTGGGTAGACTGGAACCCGTGTCCGCCGGATAAGGATATGGGACTGTGGGGCGCAGTTGATTTGATCACCACGGGCACGGTGACTCTGCGTTCGCCGCTGGCGGTGACGCACTTTGTCGACAGCACGCTTGGAACTGCGGAGCTTACTGTTTATGCGGAGTTGCATAACGCGAGCGATCGCGCGGTGAAGGGCATTGTTGAAGGCACGGCGGCAGGCGTGAAGTTTGAACAGCCTGTGGAACTTGCAGCGCATGAAGACCGCACAGTTCAATTTGCGCCGGAACATTTTAGTCAATTG
>Ga0302140_10003222_pt1 | contig 20987 bp, 23 predicted proteins | sample I_Bog_E1_1_FD_202095 | JGI IMG/M metagenome (GOLD analysis project Ga0302140, IMG submission 202095) | Peat permafrost microbial communities from Stordalen Mire near Abisko, Sweden - I_Bog_E1_1 | ecosystem: Environmental > Terrestrial > Soil > Wetlands > Peat | place: Sweden: Abisko, Stordalen... | reverse complement strand
CATTTTTATATATAAATGTTATTTTAAGGTTATTATTTGATTAATTGCCACTGTAATTATATTGAATAATATAAGTTATTCACCAAATAGGCATACTTAATCCAAATAACTGTCCGTAAGTCAGATATTCGAGGAGTCTTTTTTAGCAAATCAACTTTTAGAAATTAGTAATGAAAGTTGATTTTACAGATGTTTTTTTTGTGATGCAGTTAATAAGTAATGTTTTTTATGTGAAATGGAATTGTTCTAAAACCTTTAAAGCTAAATGTTTAGAGTGAATTTCGCAGCCTAAAAATATGTGTTTTTGTGCTGCGAAACTTAAGTTACATTTTGGGCTATTGTTCCACGTTCTAGCTCTCCAACTGCGCCCATCATTTGCAATGAGAACTTTCCCATAGTTGTTTCAGTTTCAAAGTTCTCAGCGTATCATTTAAAAGATATGTTGTTCTTCTCTAGTAGGTCTACTATTTGTAGAAGTTTTAGCATATTTCTTGCAATTCTGTTACTCTTCCATATATATCAATTTATATTGAAATCCCATGTTTTGTAATGGTTAATACGAAATATTTTTCACTTATGATATAGTTCATTCATCATTAACATAAACATCTTATACACTCATAAAAATTAATTTTCTAAGTCTAAATTTTGCTTTTTTCTACAGTTTTAAATGAAGTTATTAATAATTGAATTCCTATAACTGCAAAAAATACACTAAAAACTTTACTCAACATATCTTCATTAAGCATATTTGCACAATTTGCTCCAACAAGACTCCCAATAATGCCTCCAATAGCTAAATATATTCCAACCTTATAATCTAGCAAACCATTTTTATGATGCTTTGCTGCACCTACAAAAGCTGTTGGAATAATAGCTGCTAATGCTGTTGCTTGAGCTACATGTTGAGTAACACCTAATAATGATATCATGATGACAACGATAATTGCTCCACCACCAATACCTAACATACCGCTAAGTATTCCTGTAATTACTCCTGCTAATATTGTTAATATTATAATAGTCACTAAAAACCAACTCCCATCTTTATTGCCATAGCTATACATAGTATTGCAAGCAAGCATCTTAATACAATTTTATTAACATGAGGCATTAAACTTGCACCTATATAGGCACCGATTATTCCTCCAACAGATAATAAACAAGCTAAATATATATTTAAATTTCCATAATTGTTATAAACTATAGCACTGATGAATGCTAAAGGTGCAATAGCTACTAATGAAGTAGCATGAGCTTTATGTTGTGGTACTCCTAATATTGATACCATACAAGGCACCATTATAATACCTCCTCCAATACCAATCAATCCAGCACCTATTCCACCAGCTATTCCAATTAATATGGACTTAATTTCATTTTTCATAAATATTCATCATCCTTCCATAATTAACTCGTTGATTTATTTTTAAGAATCACTTTTCATTTCATTTAAAATTTCTCCTATCATTTTCACAGCTATATTTTCATTATCTTCTTTTCTTATAAGTCTATTAATCACAATATCATGGAAAATATAATCTTCAAGCAAGTAAATATGAGTAGGATCCTCAGTGTAGAAAGCATTTCCATTAACTTCTGAAGAATGGCCATATAATAATTTTTTACTATCACTTGAAAGAATAAACCATGGCTTTTTTTCAACACTGTTATGGATTTTATTCATTCTATGCTTATCCAAAACACTTATTGGATTTTCTACTCCAAAAGTTATTCCAGAAACTTTACAACCTCGTTCAATACATTTTTGTAAATCAGACAGCAATTCTAAATACATATTATCCCAGATTGAAATAACTACCTGTTCTTTTGCATCATTTATTAAATTTCTACAAAAAGTCAATATATTTTTTTCACCTTTTACTGTTGAGACATAAATATCATCTTTTTTTTCTTTGGCCTCGATCTGCTTAAGTTCCTTTTCAACATCATTATAATTACTACTCCATTCTTCACGTATCCGTTCTAGAAATACATTTGCAGGCAAGGCAGTATAATTTTTAACATTATCACTTGTCTCTTCAAACATAACAATTCCGCGATTAGTAAGCGATTCAAGAATATCATAAATCCGTGAACGTGGTATTCCTGATGCTTTACTTATACTATAAGCATTTGATGTACCTATGTCTAATAATGAGACATAAGCTTTAGCTTCATATTGATTTAGTCCAAAATTTTGTAATTTGTCAATTAAAGAGTTTTCTATCATTATTATTTCAATCTCCTTTCAAATATAAAATTTCTATGCATATTTAATATGCAATGCTATAGCAACCACTATAGTAGTTACTATAGCGTTATTTACTATCATTGTCAATATATAAAATATATTACATTGTTATAATATATAATTAACTTTAGAAATTAAAATACCCCAAGAAAATCTAATATTTTGATTTTCCTGGGGTAAATGGTGGAGGGCAGCTGTCCCTTATCTTCACCTACGCCAATATCCGATTTTGATAAATTTATCACTCACTTATGATATGGTTCCCCATTCATTTATCCTAACCTTATTTAGTATTTAAGTATTTTTTATCTAGTCGCATCAATACCGATAGTTTAATTTATTTATCGGCAGATGTGGATTTATTCTGTGTGTGTACAGTATGTCTGTATACAACCATTTTCCACAGCACCTGCATTTTAATTTGTCACGATTTAATGCGTAGGCACGGTTCATATAGTATTCAAAATTGTAGTTTTTATCAGTTAAACCATAGCCTATTAGCATAGATGTCTTTTCAGTTAATATTTCATCTAATCTTGCATTCTTTCGTTTTTTCTTTGTTCGTTTGAAATATATTTGACGACCTACTTCTGTAAAAGGATTTTCTTTTTGATTTTTCTGAAAAATTCTTTCCCACTTACAAAATGCTAAATTCGTCACTCCTATATAAATGTCTCCATATTTCTATCTTGTTTATTTCCTATCTAGCAGTTTATATTTATTTCTTACAATTAATAAATTATACATACAGTTAATATACTATACATACAATTTATGGTGGCGTAATCTACGTATGAATCCATTGATATATAAAGGCTAAGGCATGCTTTATGTTTTAAAGAAAAGAACAGGGAATTTCATAGTCTTCTACACTAATTTAATAGATATAAAATCAAATTTAACAACTTTAAAAATAAATTTTATAACTTTACATTTTATTAAATTCAAAATGGAAATAGGTACGAATGCTAACGAATTAGTATTAATTTATATAAAAAAAGAGACAAGAAATTATTTTCTCATCTCAAATCAGCTATATATTGAAAATTCTAAGTAGTCAATTGTATATTCTAAATTTTAAATAAAATTTATACAACAACAAATAGACCTAAAGTATATTAAAAATACTAGGTTTATTTGTTGTTGTATATTTTACAGAAAAAGCACAGCACAAAATAGACTAATGCATGACTAGTTATTATGCATTCTATAGGATACATAATAACTTTGTGAGATAACATACCACTCAGTATCCAAAGCATATTTTGTTAGTTAATCCCTATTTTACAATAAGGATAATGCCTGTTTTATTTCATATGTAAGATCATAAGCATTTTGATTTTTAGTATAATCAATAAAATTCTCTCCAAGTTCGTAGCTCCTAATATTATATAAAAAGCTACGTTTTTTAAATTCGTTATACTCATTTACAACACTTTTAACTACAGCAGCAGCATATGCAGGTAATGACTTTATATTTTCTCTGCTTTTATGAATTTGAATAGCTCTATATTTATTTATTATAAGCTGGGCAATTCTTTCTTTTAAAAACCATTCCTTAAGATTAGCTATTGCACGTACAAGGTGCATTACTAATTTTTTATTTAAAGTTATTTCAGCAAATTTAATTTTATCCATAACAAGATTGTATTCTTTAGGATTATTTAGTTTAACTAGTTCAATATAATCATCTTCAAGTACCTTAGTATTAATTGCTTCACATTCAAAGTAGAATTTAAAATTAGTGTTCCTTTTTGGTGATAAATCCTTTAAACGTTGATTCTCACTATTATCTTTAAATATCTCTGAATATTTAGTAAGCATTTTATTTATAGTGTATTTTGCATAATACTTACACTTAGTCTTTAAAGCTTTCATCCAGCCGCTATTATTTTTTAATAAATTCATAGAAAAACCATCATGGAACTTTGAAGCTTTAGAATCGCATAACTCAGACATATAAATCATAAGTCTTTTTTCTCTAGCTTTCATATTTCTAAACTCGTCTGTGAAGAAGAAATTTCTTATATGGGTATAACCAGTTAAATCTAAGGATGATTCATGATTTGGATCATCTTTTATCTTTGTCATATTCTCCATATTAACTAAAATCCAACTATGTAATATATCATCATAAGCTAAAATACACTTCTCTATTAATTTATCTATGCAATTAAATACTGTCTTATAAGAAACATTTAAATTCCTTCTAACAAGACCTATAAGATCAGCTTTAGAGCTGCTAAATGTTTGTATAAGATATTTTGAATTAACTTCACTAGATATATTAACTAAAGATATATAAGTATCTAGAATGTAATATTCATTGCATTCAAATATGATTTTAGATAAATGAGAATTATATAGTTTAGTAGCCATTTCTTCTTCACCTCCTTTTCGTCCATATACTCCATAATTCATTGTATTTTATAAAGGACAATAATGCAAAATCGTCAATTTTGTCACTCAGTACGGTTGGTTTTTTACACAATGGCGACCAAGGAATGCTGGTTTGAGGGCATTTTTCCACTCAGATACGTAAAATCTAGGCAAAATGCTGAAAGCCTTGAAAGCACTAGCCTTAGGTGGATTTTATAAAATCTAAAAATCTAAAATCACAAATTTTCATAAATTTTTGTCACTCAGTACGGTTCATTTTTGCACACTATAAGAAAAAACACTAAAAAAAGCGTGTTTTTGTCACTCAGTACGGTTGATTTTTTACACAATGACATGGAATACCACAAAAATTGACCTCAAAAAATAAAAAATTTTTTTTAATTTTTTTAATTTTTTTTTAATTTTTTTTATTTTAAAGCAATTAGCTTGAATAATATTCCATTATATTCAAAAATTTATCATATTTGTGGTGACAATGTTAAAACTTAATTGAAATCTATAAAGTTTTTTCACTCAGTACGGTTCATTCTTACACGATTGTCACTCAGTACGGTTCATTTTTTACACAATTGTCACTTAGTACGGTTGATTTTTTGCACAATTATCACTCAGTACGGTTCATTCTGCACAGGATTTTTAGTAGTCAATAAGTTAAACCTTATGATATACTTTAGGCATATGAAAGAAAATAACTAGTCAAGGATGCCATGTATATTTTGGTGGGATATCCGCATAAGTATAGTGTTCACCTTTTGTATCTATATTAGGTGAATATGCCTTAAAGGAAAGGGAGAAAAATATGATTCAGGTCTTTAAAAATGAAATTTATAAGACATTAAAGCCTAAATATGAGAGGCTTTTAAAAGAAAATTTTGATACATTTTTTATTAGTTTAGCTGGAGATATTAAAAGGTTAGATAATATTTATAATAAGGAACTTATAGTAAAGAATTTAAGTAGAGCCATTAAAACAGCAAAAACCAGATGGCTAAATAAAGTTTTAAATGATAAAAATAGTATACTTTCTAAAGAGATTAAATTTTCAGAATATCAATATAAAAAGGTTTTATCTAAAGGATTATCTTTAGAGCAATATAAAAGTTATTTTGGTGTTGAAAATAGTAATTTATATAAAACACAGCTATTAGAGAAAATTGTATTTTGGAGAAAAGACACTGATACATTACTTACTGACTTTACATATTTATCTGATTTAAGTAAGAGTTCTATTAAAACAGCCTTTAAAAATGACATATTAATTATTTATTCAAGATATGACAAGGAAATTGATGATAATAACAATAACGTTACTAGGGTTCCAAGTATACTTGGGGATATACCAATAGATACAACAGGAAGAGTAGATTTATTAACAAAAGAGCAAAAAATGACATTAGATACATCTGCTGATTTTAGTAAAAATTCTACTATAGATAGATTCATTATGATTGGGCAGGAAGAACAAAATGAACTTTTAATTCAATTAGAGCAAAGTACTTATCTTCAGATCAAAAGTGGAGGCAACCCTCTTTTAGTAAATGATTTATTAACACAAATAGCTTTTATAAAGGCAGTTAAATATTTAAATAGAATAGACGTTAAGATTATAAGATATTACTATACTCATTTTCACAAGATGGTTTTAGGTGAACCTATTATAAAGAGTATAAACTTAATTGTAAAAGAAATTGGTTTAACTGATGGAATAAAAAATTATGAAGCAGTTGAAGATTCAATAGCTAAACTTGGAAGTATAAAATTATCTTACAATATTGAAGGTACTTCTGTTAATGGAGTCTTTTTAGAAAGCAAGATATATACATTAAATGGTGCTAAAATAGCCGAGGTTTATTTAGGCAATATTTTAAAAGAACTTATAATAAAAAAGAGCACTTTAGAATATGACGAAAGTGTATTTAATAGTTTGAGTGATGATGCTCAGCAACTGGCTATTTGGCTACAAAAAAGAAGATATAGAGCGGAAATTAATAAAAAAAGTTTTAATGAAGATATTTATCTAAATGAGTTTTCTACAGCAATTTATTGGAATACTAAAAACCACTATAGGCAAAGAGATAGGATTAAAGCTTCTCTTGAGGAACTCAAAAATAATGAGATAATTATTAAAGAATTTACTTATTATAGCAAAATGTTTCAATTTAACGTTGAATATATAGCTTTGTCAAGTAAGGAAAAAGCTAGACTGGAATCAGATCAAGATAGAAATTATATTTCATAGACGATGAAAAATATAAGTAAGCGTCAAATAGCCTCCACCCTTTATAAAGGTGGGGGCTATTTGACGCTTACAATATAACTAAATTTCTAATATATCCTATTTTTTCCAATATATTTAAAAACTTTCTATTTTAACAGTTATAAACACTTATTATTTTTTGCGTATAAACATATTATCTTTATATTTCAAATCATAATAATTGCTATTTTTAGCGTATTTAAGTTCTTTAAATTTTTCTATAAGCATAAAATTCACTTCTTATATCTATAGCTAATAGTATTACGATTAAGTTTACTATATATTATAGGTATTTTAATAGTAAACTACTTTCAACTAAGCACTTTAAATAAATTGAATGAATATAAATTGACATATAACAATATATTAAAAAGTAATGTAATAAACTTTAAACTAACAAAAAAAGAAGGGAAGCATTAAAATGAAATTTTTTATTAATTTAAGTGTTAAGAAAAAACTTGTTTCAGTATTGTTAGTGATTTGTATTTTTATGGTTTTAATAGGGACAGAAGGTATATTAAGTTGTGCAAAAATAAATAATAGTGCCAAGGAAATGTATAGCAATAATTTAATATCTATTACGGATTTGGAAGAAATTCAAGGTAATATTAACGACATGAGAGCTAATATGCTTAGAATTGTTTTTGAAAGAGATATAAATAAATTAGATGAGCAGATTAAAACTATTGATGATTCAGCTAAAGAAAATGATAATTTTATGAAGGAATATGAAGATTTACCTGCTACTTCAGAAGAAGAAAATATATATACTGATTTTAAAGATAATTTATTAAAGTATAGAGAATCAATAAATAAGGTAATAAATCTTGTAAAAGCTAATAATTACGATCAAGCAGTTAAACTTTATAACTCAGAAGTAAGTCAAATAAGAACTACTATGTTTGAAAACCTTAAAAAATGTATTGATATAAATGAAAAATTAGCAGAGCAAGCTAATTTAGATAACACAGCTCAGTTTAATAGTGTTAGATACACAATAATAATTTATACAGCCATAGCATTTTTAATTATTCTTTTTATTGGGTACATCTTAAGTAAAAATATAATGAATTCATTAAAAAAGATAAAAGATTTAGCACAAAGACTATCAAACTATGACTTTTCAATTCCAATTACAATCACGATGAACGACGAATTTGGACAAACAGGAGTAGCTTTAAATACTGCGCAAGAAAATGTAAGTAGCTTAGTAAAAGTAATTATTGAAAATTCACAGGATTTAAGTGCATCATCAGAAGAACTTTCAGCAACGGTTCAAGAGCTATCATCTAAAGCTATTACTATAGATGAATCAGTAGATACTATTACTTTTGGTATGCAAGACTCAAGTGCTGCCACAGAGGAGATGAGTGCATCTATTCAAGAAGTGGATTCAAGTATTAATATACTTTCTTCTAAAGCTATGGAAGGAAGTAATAATGCAAATCAGTCTAAAGAAAGAGCTATAAACGTTAAAAACAATAGCCAAAGAGCTATCGATGAAACTAGAAAAATATATGCTGAAAAACAAAATAATATGGCAAAGGCTATTGAAGATGGGAAAGTAGTAGATAGTATAAAAGTTATGGCAGATACTATTGGAAGTATAGCGAAACAAACAAATTTACTTGCATTAAATGCTGCAATAGAAGCTGCAAGAGCTGGAGAACAGGGAAAAGGCTTTGCAGTAGTAGCAGAAGAAGTGAGAAAACTTGCAGAGCAATCAGCGGAGGCAGTAATAAATATTCAAGATACTATTGTTAAAGTTCAACAGGCATTTAAAAGTAGTATTGATACAGGCAGTGATATATTAGAATTTATAAATACAAAGGTAGATGAACAATTTAATGCTTATGGTGAAACAGGTACCCAGTATTATAATGATTCGGATTTTGTAAGCAAAATGTCTGAAGAAATTGCTGCTATGTCTGAAGAAATAACAGCTACGGTTGGACAAGTAAGTGAAGCTGTTCAAAATATGGCATTGTCTTCACAAAAATCAAGTGAAAAAGCAGAAATCATAAAAGAGAGCATGGATGAAACTACAAAAGCCATAGAACAAGTTGCATTAACTGCACAAAGTCAAGCAGAACTTGCTCAAAAGCTTAATGAAATAGTTCAGATGTTTAAAATTTAATTAGTCTAATTAGTTAAAACAGAGATGTTTCAGATAAACATTTCTGTTTTTTTATAAGGACTTTTTCTAATAGCCCACTATGAGGTAAACATATCTCCTTGTCTGACGTAAAGTGAAACTTTTCAGGTGGAATTTTACATTCCACCTGAATCTAGTTGAACTTATACCCTCAAGGGGCACCTCGCATTAAGACAAAATATACATCGCATCATTGACTTGTTATTTTCTTTCTAGTGTCTTAATTAAAGTATATTTGGTAATTATATTGAATATAGACAATAATAAAGATTTATTACAGTATTTACATTTGAATATAAAAGGAATACTATTACTAAATAGTATAGGATTTAGTAATAAAAATCTTTATATTAAGGCATATTCAAAAAAATAACATCGTTATTTCTAACACAATAAATTTTGGAGGTAAAATTATGAATTCAACGACAATAACAATTTTAATTTTCATAGCTGTAGGACTTGCCGTATTATTTTTGCTACTCTATGGGATAGGATTCACAAGTATTGGAACAGATGAGGTCGGTATAGTTGAAAAGTGGTGGAGTTTAAAAGGTTCTGTGCCATCTGAAGGTCTCATAGCATTAAAAGGTGAAGCTGGTTATCAGCCACAAGTACTTAGAGCCGGAGTGCATTTTAAGACACCTTTTAAGTATAAAGTAAAAAAAATAAGACTAGTAACTATACCACAAGGTCAAATAGGCTATGTGTTTGCAAGATCTGGAGAAAGCCTTTCTGATGGACAAACTTTAGGAAGAGTTGTTAATGACAGTAAATCGTTTCAAGATGTAGCTGCCTTTTTAAATAATGGTGGACAAAAAGGTCCCCAAAGACAAATTCTTCGTGAAGGTACTTATGCATTTAATTTAGCTCAATTTATTATAATTACAAAAGATAAAGTGCATTCAATATTCACGTCTAAAGATGAGTCAGCACAAATAGAAACAATGAGAAGTGATTTACTTAGAGTAAGTGGATTTAATCCTGTAATTATAGCAAGCTCAAAAACTATTGAACAAGATGAATCTGGTAACACAATAAGAAATAAAGATACAATTGGAATTGTTACAATTAATGAAGGACCAACTCCAGATAATGGAGCTATTATTGCTCCTATAGTTGGTGATGGTATAACAAATGAGTTTTATCACAATAACTTCCAAGAACCAGAAAAATTCCTAGCTGCTAATGGTAGAAAAGGTAAGCAGATTCAAGTATTAACAGACGGAATTTATTTTATTAATAGATTGTTTGCAAATGTTGATATAGTGCCAAAAAGTATAATAGATATTGGATATGTTGGTGTAGTTGTAAGTTATTTTGGTGATAAAGGCGAAGATGTATCAGGATCAAGCTACTCACATGGAGAACTTGTTGAGCAAGGTAAGAAAGGTATTTGGAAAGAATCCATGATGCCAGGTAAATATCCCTTCAATACCTATGCTGGAAAGATTGTTCCAGTTCCTACTACTAATGTTATATTGAAGTGGATTAGTGGTCAGTCTGGAGATCATAAATTAGATGATAACTTAAAAGAAATAAGTCTTATAACTAAGGATGCCTTTGAACCCAATTTACCTCTTACTGTGGTATTTAATATTGATTATAGAAAAGCATCTTCAGTAATTCAACGATTTGGTGATATTAAAATGCTTATTGAACAATCACTTGATCCTATGATAGCAGGTTATTTCAAAAATATTGGTCAAACTAAAACTCTTATTGAATTGGTTCAAGATAGAAGCTCTATTCAAAATCAAGCATCAGCAGAAATGAAAGAAAAATTTAAGTTGTATGACTTAGAATTACAAGAAGTATTAATTGGTACACCTGCTGCTTCTGTAGCAGATAAGAGAATTGAACTGATTCTAGCACAATTAAGGGACAGGCAAGTTGCTCTAGAAGAAATAAAAACTAATGAAGCTAAACAAAAATCAGCTGAGAAACAAAGAGAGCTAAATGAGGCAATTGCAAAAAGTGCTGCTCAAACAGCTCTTACACAATCAAGTATTGACATTGAAGTTGCAGATAATAAGGGTAAATCAGAATTAAGATTAGCTGAACAGTTAGCGTTAAAAACCCAAAAGCTTGCTGAAGCTGATAAATATAAAAGAACACAGGAAGCAGATGCTTCAAGATATACAAAAGAAGCTGAAGCTGCTGCTAATGCGAAAGCCACTGAACTAAATGCAGGGGCTAATGCTAAACAAGTAGAATTACAAGCTAGTGCTGAAGCCTTCAAGCTTGAAACAGTTGGTAAGGCACAAGCATTAAATATTAAAGCTGTTGCAGAAGCTACTGCAGAACAAGAAACAAAGGTTGGTATTGCAAAAGGTACTGCGGCCAAGGCTTTGGTTGATGCCTACGGTGGACCAGAATTACAAGTACAACAAAGTGTCATGACAGCCTTTGCTGAGGCTCTAAAGATAAGTAAATCTCCACTTGTTCCACAAACAGTAATTATGGGTGGTACTGATGGGAAAACACCTAATGCAATGGAAGGCATTATGAGTATGGTTCTAGCTAATATGGCTAGTTCTAAGGGATCAGTACTAACTAAGCAAGAAGATAATATAGTAGTAAACAAGCAAGAAGGTAAGATAAATGTTAAGGATCTAGAAAAATAATTAAATGAAGATAATGAGAGCGTAGATAGATTTCTACGCTCTCATTTTTTTTACTTTACAACGAGTTTATGTAATTATTCCATCTTAAAATTCTGCTTCATCGTTACAAAATATGTAACCTTTTATGTTATATTTTTGTAACTTTTTTAGTTACGTATATTGTTATTATTAATGTAACAATATAAAGCTAACATTACATTTGCAAAAACTACTGATACTTTGAGTGTTGCTTGATTTATACCTATAAATTTACTGAAACCTTCAAGTCATTTATAGCACAAAAGCTTTCATGATCTGAGCACATGAAGGCTTCCTTCCACTCTTCAAAAATTCGTGGGCTTACGCCACCTATTAATGGTGAAAATTTCGATATTAAAAGAGGATATCAGTTTAGAGCTTTTACTCTATCTAGTGTTGCAGAAAATGGAGGCGGAAGAATTAGTTACAAAGCGTGTAGAACAGACAGAAGGAAAACCATCAAAAAATATATACTCTATTACTCAAAAGGGTAGTGAAGACTTAGAAAAGTGGCTTAAGCTTCCCATTGAACAAGAATCAGTTAGATCAGAACTTTTATTAAAAATATTTCTATCTAGGGATATACCAGTTAAAGATATTATTAAAAATATTCAACAAATAAAAGAGGATTGTGAAAAAGAGCTTCTTCAGTATTCAAAAATTAAGAATTTATTAAAGTCTCATAATGAACAAAACGATAGAAAAAAGTTAGTATTATGGACTATTACTTTAAATAATGGAAAACAAGGTGCAGAAGCAAAAATAAAGTGGTGTGACGAAACCTTAGAGCTTTTAGAAGAAATAAAAGATTTATATATAGTATTAAATAATATATGATTGGAGAATTTAAAATGAAGATTTTAGCTTTAAATGGAAGTCCAAGAGAAGAGAATGTGTTATAAGTGCTATTATTCCAGTTATAATATTTTCAGCTTTTGATAAAATTAATATGACTCTTAATGGAATAATATTATCTGGATTATGGAGTATAGGCGTAGTTCTATTTAATTTGATAAGAGAACATAAAATAAACGCGCTTGCATCTATGGCTGGAATTTTTTCTGCAGTTGGTTTGATAGGTACCATTGTTTCAAAAAAACGCTACATTTTACTTAATAGCTCCTATAGTACAGGATATTTTGCTTGCTGTAGTCTTCCTTGGTTCCTTGTTTGTGGAAAGATCATTAATCAGATAATAGTGGAACAAACTTATTTGTTAGCTATAGTCAAAACTTCCGCACAATGAGATATTTTTATATACTCACAGAAGTATTGATCATTTAATTGATTCCTAATTTCTTATACTATAAAATAGAATTCATCATTATACCAATACTCATTGTATTTAGCTTTACATTTTTCTAATTCATTTTTTACTAATCTTAATTGGTTCTTTTGAAAGAATTAAATTACTCTTCTCTTTTAATTCATCTTCTAAAATAGGAGAGCAAATTTTTAAATTTCTAGCCACTTTTTCTTTGAATGCATCTGGATGAGCAATAATTGAAACATTATCACTAAAATCTTTTTCAAAATAGTATTTCAATCCTCTTGTATGGTCATCATGACCATGAGAAATAGCAATTGTAGTTACATTTTCTAAATCTATTCCAAATGCCTTTGAATTTTTTATAAATACGTCTGAATAGCCGACATCTAATAATAACTTGGTATCTTCATCTTCAATATAATATGAAACTGCTGGTTCTCCATAATAATATTGATCAATATATGTATTATTATCTACTAAAACTTTTAATTTCATCATTTTCCTCCTTCTCTTAATATAAATAAGTTTACAATATGAGTTCTATCTTACTATTGTGTATCAAATATTTTATATAACTTAATTATTCATACATCTTAGAAAATGGGTCATATTTGCTATTTTCATTCCAGAAGTATTCAATACTTTGACTAATCTCCAATGCTTTTTCTTTTCCAATAAGGTCCTCTATAAAACCTAATGTCATATCTATTCCAGCCGATACCCCTGAAGATGTATATATGTTATCATCCTTTACCCATCTTGATTCTCTTACCCACAGTACATCTTTACCTTGCTCTGTAACCCAATTAAATGCTCTTTTATTTGTTGTTGCTCTTTTTTTATTTAATATTCCTGTTTTAGCAAGCAAAGCCGAGCCTGTACATATGCTAATTATGTATTTTGATTGATTAGAAATATTTTTAATAAGATTGATAAAATTATTGTCCTGAATTTTTTCTCTTGTTCCCATTCCACCTGGCACAAGTAAAATTTTCTCTATATCATTTTCACTTGTATATAAAGTAGTATCTACTCTTACATTTTGAGAACTTTCAACAAGACCTCCATTAGCAGATATGAAATTCAATTTAAAAATATCTGGCAACCTCCCAAGTATTTCAACAGGACCAAATACATCCAATGTTTCAAATTTATCAAATAAAAGTATGTCCACTCTGTAAATCATATTATTTCCTCCTATTGCTTCATAATATTCTACATTTGTGTTCTAATAATAAATCATCTGCTTAAACAAAACCGTCTACATATCTCTTACCTAAAAATGTGCTTATACAATCAAGAATTTTAGGTCTCCAAAAGAAACTTGTTGCTATGTTAATTTCTTGTTCTACTTGGCTTACTTGCAAACCTAAGACAATAATTTCTTCTAAAGTTAATAGTATTTGTTCTTTCTGATGTAATTGTAACTTTTGAATATCATTTAATATACACTCCATATTGGGCATAATGCAAGCTTCTGAACACTTATTCTATCTATAGTATAACGTATTTATGTAATAAATATCCATTTTAAACATTGATTTAAAACATAGCTAAAATATTAAGTATTTTATTTTAATTACTATTATCTTTTTCTTGGCTCTCTTCTTTTTTCTTTACTTTGCTTAATGTAATTTTTATAGTACATATCATATCTATTCCTCATTTTAATAATGTTTGTTAAAGCGAATACGCAATTTTTATATAAGGATTATCTACAATCTGATAAGTTAGTTTTGATTTAACATTTTTAATGTAAGCGGTTAATAACTAGTCACATTGACAGCTATTAACCGCTTATTTTTAATCTTTTTTCTTTAAATAACATTCTTGAGGAAGATTTCCCCATGGAAATAAGAATTCAAATAAATCTGGATTGTTTTGCAGATCCATGTTTGGAATTTTCTCAAATAAATAAGTAAGATATTTCATTGGATTCAAGGCATTTTCTTTTGCAGTTTCTATAATACTATATATTATTGCGCTTGCTTTCGCGCCACGAACAGTATCTGCGAATAAGAAATTCTTTCTTCCAATTACAAAAGGCTTTATGCTTCTTTCAGCACGATTATTACTTATTTCACATCTTCCATCTAAAAGATAATTCTCTAAGTACTTCCACTGACTCAATGTATAATGTACTGCTTTTCCTAAAGCTGTCTTTGGAAGTGCCTCGGATTTTTTTAGCCATGCTAAAAAATCTTCCAAAATAGGCTTTGCAAGCTCTTGACGTTTTTCATGCCTGTCTTCAATTGTATATTCAGCGAGCTTCTTTTCTATTGCGAAAAGTTTATCACAATAGTTTTTGCCTTCTAATGCTTTAGTCCCTATCTGCTCTGAATGTTTTATGGATTTAAGAGTTTCATCAAATTTTCGTCTCGCATGACTCCAGCATCCACAGACTGTAATATCCTTTGAAAGATTATGATATCCTGAATATCCATCTGTATGTAAATACCCCTTAAAGCCTTCTAGAAATTCTTTAGGTCTCTTGGCAGCTCTATCTGGTTGATATTCATATAAAACTATAGGAGAATTTGTTTCACCACTAGTTCTATACAACCACATATATGAATTAGACTGTGGCTTCTTACCTGGTTCTTTTAGAACTTGAAGTACAGTCTCATCTGCATGAAGAACCTCTCTGTTTATTAAGATTTCCCTCATAGCAGAGTATAGTGGTTCAAGCCAGTCCTTAGCACATCTTATAACCCAATTAGCCATAGTCTGTCTAGAGATTTCTATACCTAGTCTTTCAAACTCTTTTTCCTGACGGTATAACGGTAGAGCATTTACATATTTTTGAGACATAATATATGCAACAGTTGATGGAGAAGCTATACTTCCTTTGATAACAGGTTCTGATACTGCCGATTTAACAATAGGAGTTCCGTCACTATATTTTTCACAATCACGACATGAATATATGTATTGTACGTGTTCTACTACTTTTACTTGTGGTGGAATTATCTTTAATTCTCTTCTTATATTTTTCCCCATAATATGCATAGGGCTACCACACTCAAGACAGAATTGTTCCTCCTTAGGAAGAAAATATTCTACAACTTCTACTGGTAAGTCTGATAACATTTCATCCTTCTTACCAACACGTTTTTTTCTCTTGATTTTAATTTCTTCAAATTCAGGCTCTGCAATACGGTCATCAGCTTCTTTTTCAGCTTCGTCAAATAAACATAGCTGATCATACTGACTTTTTTCACTTGAAGCTCCAAATTGTTTGTGTTTTGATAGCATTATCTGCTCCATCATCCAGGCTATCTTATTTTCTAACATTTTAATTTGAGCTTCTTGTGATTTGCAAGTATCCTCTAATTTAGTTATATATTCAGTTTGATTTTGGCCTTTATTTTCTATATTCCCCATATGCATATTATACCATATTTAAGGTTAAAATTATAGAGAAAAGTGATGAAAAATGGCTGTTTTACTAAGAATTTCAAGACTTATAATTAGTTAGATTAGAGACCTTTCGTTTACTATCTTATGAGCTTTAGGTTGATCTATTGACAAGCCATCAAGAAGCCATCTTAATTCTCTTTGCGTAACACTTTTAACTTCATTTTCATTTGACGGCCATTTAAATCTTCCTTTTTCAAGGCGCTTATAATATAACCAAAACCCTGAGTATTCCCATTCTAATATTTTAATTTTATCTTTACTTTTATTACAAAATATAAATAGACAATTTGAAAATGGATCTAGCTTGAATCTCATTTGAACAATGGCAGCTAATCCATCGATAGATTTTCTTAGATCAGTCGCCCCGCAGGCAAGATATACCTGACCAGAGTTAGTTAGGTTTAACATAGCTTCATTACCACATTTAAAACATCTCTCAATGTTTCTTTGTCAAAGCCACATTTTATATCTAAAGTAATAGTTCCTACTTTTAATAAAATTGAGGAAGTTTCAATGTGTTTAGGCATTGTTATAGATCCCCACTTTGGTTCTAAAGGTTCAGCTAGCGCTTTGGATTTTTTTAGATATGGATAAAAGGAACTTTTACTAATTCCTCTTTCTCTACACCAAACTGTTAACTTAAGACCACTTGATCTATAATCTTTTGCTAGTAACATCCATTCTTCATTAGATTTTCTTTTAGTCATCGTGCTTACCTCCTACCTTGTTATAGGAGTATTATTACATCCATTTTAGAACTATACTAGGTGATGAATTATTTACCGCTTACGTACATATCATATCTATTCCTCATTTTAATAATGTTTGTTAAAGCGAATACGCAATTTTTATATAAGGATTATCTACAATCTGATAAGTTAGTTTTGATTTAACATTTTTAATAGTAAACAATTCCTCAATGCAATCAATATCTGATAAAGTCAAATCTTTTAATCCAGCAATAAATTCAAAATCAGTATTTTCAATGCTTATAGAGTTATTGAGCATCTCTAATTACTTATTATATTCTTTCTTCATAGCATCTACTATATAAATATCTAACTCTTGACTTAATTTTAGAACTATTTTAGGATCCATACCCTTATCAATCATTTTATTTAATTCATCTCTTAGTTCTTCCATTTTTTTATTCTTGTCCATTATCACCTCTCCTATAAAATTTAGTTACAATTAGAATTTATTACTTTTCAATACATATTATACCGTAAAAAAGGTTTACTCCCATGAAACTTTCGATGTTTTTCGCACATAATGAGGTGAGGTGATAAATATGTTAAGAGAAAAACGAAAAGAAAAAGGTCTAACTCAATCGAAATTAGCAAAAAAAATAGGAATAAGTAAAGGTTATTTATCTAAACTAGAAAAATATCCTCATCTTTGCAATCCTAATGTTAATTTTATTTTAAAACTATCAAAGGAACTTGACGTCTCACCCTTAAAAATTTTTTCATTTTTTATTGAAAAAAAGCTTACTACTAATGAATATTAAAATCAAATTATAAAAGACCAGGACTACTCTTGGTCTTTTAATTTTTACGCTATTAACTTTTGTACTATAAATGAAATCCTTATATATAGCAATTATCTTTTGTAATTCTGACTCTCATCCAAAGTATGTGGTATTTCTATAAAAGAAAATCTTTTATAGATGCCATAGCTATTGATATATAAGGATTTGTGGCATTCACAAATTATCTAATTTAAATTATGACTACATACTTTGGATGAGAACCGTAATTCTCAATTTGCTAATTGATTGTTTATTTATAGAAAACATGGATAGGATAATTATTACTATAAATAAACTGCAAAAAGAATTATCTTCTATCTTTATTTGAATGTTTTAAGCTAGAGCCTTTGTCTTTGTCTAAGTTCTTTCCTAAATTTCAGTAAGTACTCTACATGGTACGTTGCTTTCGAAGGAAATTCCACAGCATTTGTAGAATTTAATATCTAGGATTGCACTACACTGATTCTTTCTACTGTTTCAGTGTTTTCTTTATACCAAATCATTATAATTGAATTCCTGTCTACAGATATTATTTTGCCCATAAGATCAGCCTTCATCATTCCAATCATGAAATTTTAATTATCGCTTGTATTACCGTTCATCTTTGAATTGCCATCCTTTCCTGGACTACCATTCATGCCCGGACCGCCATTCATCCTTGGGCCACCATTCATGCCTGGAGTAGAACCAGTATTTTTTATATTTTGAGCTGTAATTGCTTCGCAGGAAACGAATAACATGGAACAAATAAACAATAACATAATTATAAACATATTATATACTATTTTTCGCATATTTTTATAACCTCTTTCTAAGTGATGATATGTATTGTGGGAGATTTCTTTTTACCATAAAATCATATGTATCCTTAAATCCCATGTATGATAAAACTATTAATAACGGATATACCGGGTAAATATATCTGGACTTAATTTCCCATAAAATATAGAATCCAATAAACCCTAAAATCACTAAAATTAAAAACACTTCATCAAACCTTTTAAATTTTATTCCATTTATCAATCTGATAAAAATAAAACAATACATTAGAAAATTAATTACATATAATATCAAAAGTAATCCGCTTCTATATTTTGAATTTCCTTTAAATAACTCCGTAGCAAAGGTGGTATAACTATATACACTCTCTACCTTACCCATTCTCTGATTTGAATTAGATGATTCCCCATTACCAATGCCAAATGTTTCAACTTGGTATGTTCCTTCAGTCCAAGTCCATATAATCTTGTTATAATACATTTTTGCTAAGTCACTAAAAGTTGTGTTGGATAATTTATTTTTAAGTTCTGTCTTAAATAACTCTGTACTTTTTTCTTTATTATAGTTTCCTTGTCTTTGGTATATATTGTAGCTTTTCATATCATCCCAATAACCAAACGTGTCCATATTCATCCCCATATTCAACCACATATATATAGGTGCAGAATTTTTGTTAACAGATTCATTTACAACATGGGTTGCCTGTAAAACAGCATTTTGAGTCCAATTTGGAATATTAAATAACAAAGCCAATACACAAAAAGATGTTATTACCTTTTTAATTCCAATTTTCTTTATACTTAGTAAAATGTAAATAACCCCAGCTATTAGTACAATAAGTCCTATGCTTCTAAAATAGTTGCCAATTGATAAAAGGATTGAAGCAATAATAATATACTTATTAGATTTTTCTTTTACAAATTTTATCAAAAAATACATAGCTGTGGTAAGAAATGCTGTAGCTATAATATCATTATATATGTAATTACTCATAAATAAAGATGGTATATATGTTGCAGCAAATATTAAAACACCATAGTCATTTTCTTTTGACTTATAATTTATCTCTTTATATATTAAGTAAATCATTAAAGTTGTAACAAGAGAAAATAGTATATTAAAAATTTTTATAACTAAATAGTTATCTGGAAATATAGATAACAAAGTTTTTAAATATAGTACGGTGGAAAAATTAAAAGGGAACATATAAAGATATCCACCAGCTTGGAATGAGGAATAATCGTTCTTATATAACATGCTTAAAGCCAGTGATAGTACCGTTTGAGAATCAGCTTCAGGTAATTTGGTAAATAAAAATATAATAACGATTTGAATGGCAAAGCTAAACAACAACGTTATTGGAATTACAATTTTTTTACTATACTTATTAAGTTTTAAGCACAATCTATACAAAGCTATGCTTAATAAAATTAGTAACACTATAACTAAAATAAAAATACCAAGCTTTTGATTTTGAAGAATCGGCTTATCACCATATATAAAGGTATTATACTTTGCCCTAATAAAAAATGATGACCCTATAAAAAGTCCTATAAAAAAAATAAATATTAAATATATTGTTTTTTTAATTAACTCTAACATATGAAAACTCCTTTATGGCAATTTATTATCTATCAACTAGACTGTCCTATAAAAACAAAATTATTAGGTAACTAGATAAAACATTGTTATTCTATATTCGCCTATATTTTTACACAATTAATTTTCTTAATAGCATCTACTTAGTTACAACGTAGATTTATTTTATTTTCATTTTCTATCTTTTGTTTACTTGTTCTTTTATTCATAATTAATACACTCAAATGTAGTAATTTAGGCACTTTACCGAAGTATATTATGCTATGAATTATTACATTTTTAGGGTTTATTTGCTCAAAAAAGATTATCTTTAGAGCTGAGAAAATATAAAAAACATTTAGTAATTTTATTATAATTAAGTTTCCTGTAAATTAGCTTAACGACTATAAAATATTTTTAATTTAAATTTATGTTTTCAGGATATAACTACTTTGCACATATTTATACTTCCTCTTATTATATCTTCAAACTTCTAAACATTTACACAATACTTAACAAATACTCAAAACCCATTTCCTTTGAGTACTTTTGTTTTACATCTTTTAGTTGTTCTTTTTTATTATATAGGAAACAGCTTGCGGAACTGGCTGTGGATAACATTCTAAATAAAATTAGATAGAAAAATTGAGATGAATATGAGAAGATTAAAGCATGAGAAAGAATAAGATTACTATAAAAC
>Ga0302140_10003221_pt1 | contig 20991 bp, 12 predicted proteins | sample I_Bog_E1_1_FD_202095 | JGI IMG/M metagenome (GOLD analysis project Ga0302140, IMG submission 202095) | Peat permafrost microbial communities from Stordalen Mire near Abisko, Sweden - I_Bog_E1_1 | ecosystem: Environmental > Terrestrial > Soil > Wetlands > Peat | place: Sweden: Abisko, Stordalen... | reverse complement strand
AAAGCTGAGGAACCCATTCGATCCGGCATCGCTGGCCTGGTACGCCTGGATCGCCGCACGGCTGGGCGGCTGGTCCGGTTACACCTCCAAGGGATACAAGCCAGCCGGACCCAAGATCATGGCGCGCGGGCTAAAGAAACTCGATGCGATGGTACTGGGGTGGCTGCTGGGAAATCGTTCCGCGCTTACCGGACTCCCGTAGCCCCGAAGGGGGGCTGCGGCTGGACCAGCAGGGCCGTGGATGCGTGGAGGTTGCGGGTCTATCCAGCCGGTCCGCAGGCCAGTGCCCGGATCGTCTGGCGGGCTGTGATGATCATCTCCAGCACCTGAGCTTCTGCGCCCAGACGGATGATCAGCTGGCGCGCATGACGGATCACCCGTCCGGGCAGACCGATCAGCCGGAGCCGCAGCGACTTCATCCGCTTGGTCGCCCACTCCTTGCCCAGCACCAGCCGCTTCATCGCGGCATTCAGGTTGTGCGCGATGATCGTCAGGGCCCACCACGCGGCGTTGGCGCCGAACAGCCCGGACGGCAGTTGGCCGCCGGCCAGATCGCTCTTCATCACCGAATGGACTTCTTCGCTCTTGCCGCAGCGCTCGCGCAGCCACCAGATCACCTGGTCGCCGGCATCCTTGCGGTTGGTCACGACGCCGAACAGCTTGCAGGTCCCCTTGGTGCCGAAGTCCTGTGTAGGAAACGGCAACTCTGCCGTATCCCCCAGCGGCAGCTCGGCCAGCGGTTCACGGATGGCCAGAAAGCGGTAGTCCGCCCGGTGGCGGCTGTGCCCGGCCCAGTTCGGCACGTAGCAGACCTCCGCATACTCCTGACCGGTGTCCTGCGGTTTGCCATCGAACATCCGCACCAGCGGCAGCCATGCCGTCGCCGGCGTCGCCAGTACCGCCGCCCTGAACGCGCGGGTCACGTCGGCGGCGATCGCGAATTCGATGACGCCGAACCGAGCGTTCTTGCCCTCGCCGCAATACAGCAGCAACTCTTCCTGGTAGCCCGCGCTGTCCGAACGCAGCGACACCTGGCTCACGCTCGCCGGCAGGTGTTCCAGCGACGCCTGCAGCACGCGCAGTTGCTCGTGGCCGGCGGGGACATTGCCGTCGCGGAACTCCGAATACAGCATCGCCCCCTGTTCCGCCCACCAACAGTTCAACGGTTGGTACGCCTTGAAGCCCTTGTAGCAGGGCAACGCATCGCGCTTGTGCGTCTCAATCAGCGTCGCGTCCATGTCCAGCGTCGCCACTGTCGCTGGCTGATGCGTCTGCATGAACTCCAGCAGCGACTGGTTGGCCAACCACAGGCCCTGCAGTTCCTTCGTGACCTGCGGAATGAAGGCGCTGCCGGCTACCGCCTTCGCTGCGGCCGGGTCATGGAAGCGCTCCAGCCAGGCCGCCGCGGCGCTTGGCGATGGCACCGCGCGCATTCGTTCGCGCCGCCAGCGCGCCGCCAACGAACGGCGCTCGCCGCGCGACAGCAGATCCCGCTCAATCACCGCCAGCACCGCCACAAACCCACTGTCCCCCTCCAGCCGATCCAGGTCTTCCACGCAATCGCCACCCGCCAAATTCAGGAAGATCAGCGCCAGCACCATCTGCAGGTCCATCCAGCCCTGCGGGCCGGCAACCTGCACATGCTGGCGGATCGCCTCCGCCAGTCCACAGCCGTGGATCAGATCGAGATACAACGGCAGACCACCCAGCGAGGTCAGGCCGGCGGTTGAAGGCTCCGCTTCGTACTGGAAACCGAGAACGCCCTGTGCCAGCATCTCGCACCCCGTTGGTGATGGTCGGTGAGTCGCAAACACAGACTATCTCCCTGATTCTTCAGGGCCAACGGGGTGCCGACGATTTTTAGGTCCGGGATCCCGGTCTCGACGGCAACCACGGAGAGCACGGTGAAGTGGCTGCTGCACCGCCGGATGAACGCCAACCAACAGATGCGGTGGTCGCCCCGTGGGGCACATCTGATGCTCCAGGTCCGGACCGCGATTATGAACGGCACGTTCGACAAGGACCATGCCGCCGCCGAGTGGCGGGCCAAACGCCCATACCGACGGGCCGCGTGACCCCCCAGAAATTAGACGGTCTCATCCACTTTTCCTGCACGACTACTATCGGAAGCAATGCCGGCCGCCGATCCTCGGCGTGATCAACCCGCTTCAGCATTTTTGCACGACCGGCCACAAGGCCGGGCTGTCCCCGCATCCTGCCTTCGACACCGCCTATGTGCTGGAGCAGAACGGCGACATGCTGCGCGACGGGGTGAATCCGCTGGTTCACTATCTCGAGGCGCGGCCCTTCGTGTGGTACGCGCCCAACAGCTGGTTCGATACGGTTTCCTACAATATTGTCCACCAGCACGGCCGCCTGGATGCCCTTCATCCGCTGGTGGATGTGCTGAGACATGTCGATATCTCCGACATTCCCGACCCGCAGGCCAACCCCGCCTTGCCCGCCGACCGGGCCGGCAACGCGGGGGGATCGGCGCAGTCCGGTGGCGGTGCCCTGGCCGGGGTATTCCGCGGCTTGTCGGCGCTTTGGGGCGGATCGGCATCCCGGGGTTCCGTTTCGGCCGGGGGCGTTGTGGCGCCGGCCGCTTCCGGCGGCAGGAAGGCCACCAAAATTGGCGGGGCCGGTTTGCAGGCGTTTCGCCATGCCGTTGCCAGGGTGGCCGAGGCGTTGCGGAACGGCGACGAGACGCTTGCGGCGGGGAGCCTTTCCACCGCCCGGCTTGAAGCCTTTCTCGGCAGCCAGGACATTCACGCCACCGGTCAGCTCGATCCAGGCTGGCCGGCAAGCCGGCGCGGCGTGGCCATTTATGCGGTCTATGCGCCCCAGGGCCGGCTCAACCAGTTCCATCGCGCCCTGCTCGCGGCCCTGCGCGCCCGCGACTATGCGGTGATCCTGGTCAACAGCAGCCTGGCCGGCGGCGCCGAGTTTCGGGCGGAGGCGCTGTCGGCCGCCGATGTTGTGGTGCAGCGGCGCGGCGGCGGCCGGGACTTTGCGTCCTGGGTCGCGGCGATCGCGATGCACTACGATCTGGTCAGTGCCTTCGACCATTTGGTTTTCGTCAATGACAGCCTGCTCGGCCCGATCGACTCGCTCGACCCGGTCTGGGCCGCGTTCGAGGCCAGCACGGCGCCGGTCTGGGGGCTGACCGAGTCAAACGAGATACGGCGCCATTTACAGAGTTCGTTCTTCATCATGCGGCGCGCGGTCGTGCAAAGCCCGACCATGATCAGCTACTTGGCACGATACGGTTTTCCGGACGATCGCCGTGAAGTCGTCCAGCAGGGGGAACTCGGTCTCGGCGCCGTGCTTGCGTCGGCTGGCATCCCGTTCGAGGCGATGGTCTCTTACCAAGACGTGACAGAGTCGTGGTTGGCCGGCGCGCTGGAGCGGCAGCGCTGGTACGATTCGCTCTCTTCCGGCGACGTCACGCCCGCTTTCGCTGCCCAGGTGCCGCCGCAAGCAACGGTTCCGTTCGCCGAGTTTGCGGAGTACTGGACATCCCGGTTTGGTGCGGCCCTGCGGCGTGGCGAACCGGTCAACCCACAGCACGTCTTCTGGGATGTGCTTTGGACGAAGTTCCACTATCCCTTCGTTAAGCGCGAATTATTGGCCGTGAATCCGCTTAAGGTGCCCTCTGTGGCGAGGATACCCGAAATGCTAAGCCCGAATATGCGTGCAAGCGTTCTGCGCGGGCTAGAAGAAGTGGTTCCGCCGTCCACGCCGCTCTCGGCATCTGTCTTCAGGATCAGTCGCCAGACTGCGGCAGCGTGGCTGGCGGCTGTGGAGCCATGACGCTTGTCGTGACCAGGCACGACCGAACCGCGCCGCCGGTGAAAAACCCACTGCCGGCAGACGCTGGCGACGTGATGATTTTCCAGAACTATTATCAGGACGGGCAGGAACGCAGCATCGATCCTGCCTTCGTGCCACGCGATGGACGGCACAACGCCAACACCCATTACCGCGAAGTTGCATTGTTTGCGCGGATGTATCATTCGGGCCTCTATAAGCGGGCCGCGTACACCGGAATCGTTTCCCCAAAATTTTGGGACAAGACGCGGCTGGCCGGAAGTGATTTTATCCGCTTCATAAGGGCAAATCCTGGGCACGATGTTTATTTTGTCAACCCATATCCAGGAAACGCTTACTATACTTTCAATATTTGGGAACACGGAGAGTTGTGCCACGACGGCCTCATTTTGCTGGCCTCTGACCTCTTTGACCGTGCCGGGATTGAATTTGATCCGGCATCAATGGGACGGAACTCGCACAGCACGCTGCTCTATAGCAACTACTGGGTTGGGAATGAGCGCTTTTGGCACGGATTCATGGCACTGAATTTGCGCCTTCTGGACACCGTCGAACGGCTGCCGCCATCGGTGCGCCAGCGCTATTTCATGCAAGACCCGAACTACCCGGACCCCGTGCCGCTGCTGCCGTTTATTTTTGAACGCCTGTTCTCCACTTTTTTGCTAATGGATCCGACGATTCGTGGGCTGCCCTATCCCCATTCTCGGCACGAGATACTTAGAGCCGCCGAACGCGATAATATAGAGCCACCGATGGTACAAGCGTTTATGGATCTTATCGATGAAATAGACAGACGCGGCGATTACAGTGGACAAAATAGGCGGATCTTTGGAGCCATATACAGCTTAAGAAGGCATTTGGAGTCACGGGGATTCTAGCTATTTTTGCCTTCCGCTCTCACTCGAGTCTGAGGACAGCACACGGAACGTAAAGAGGAAAAAACAAATGCACACAACGATTCCGACTTTCGAGCCTGTTACAGAACTTAACATAGATGCCCGTCGGTACTTGGCCGCGAACAGGGACTTACGCAAAGCGTTTGGCAACGACGAAGTGAACGCTCGGCGTCATTTTTTTGAGTACGGATTTAAGGAAAACCGCCGTCAACTTACTGCGGAATTTGTATCTGATAATCATCGAGTCGCTAAGGCGAAACTTTTTAAGGCAGCGCTGTCTATTCAGGGCATCGAGCGTTTTCCAGTCCAGGTTGGTGCTTCAATATATAGTCTAGAAGATTACGCAGCAGAATCTTCAAATGCTGCGCCCAGCTTTTGGGAACATGAGCTGGAGACAAATTCTAACAAGCTTTACGCTGATATTGGCGCGGGTGTACGCGATTCAGTGCGAGTGAATTGTGTTTATGTTGAGGTGTATCCATCGGTGACCGCCGATTTATTAATAGATCAAAGCTGTGCGCTGCCATTCAGTGACGCTTCGCTGGATGGAATTGGTTGTTTTGCGGTTCTTGAACATGCTGAGAAGCCGTGGAAATTGGCGTCCGAGTTTGGTCGCGTTGTGAGACCCGGAGGTAAAATTTTTATTGACTGGCCGTTTCTCCAGCCGGTTCACGGCTTTCCTTCACACTATTTTAATGCAACCAGGGAAGGGCTACGCTCGCTTTTTGCAGACTCTTTTTATGTTGATTCGCTTTTCACGGGACCTTACCAAGGTCCTGACTTCACGGTAAGCTGGATATTGAACACGCTTATTCAAAATATTAAGGATGAATCTATTCGTGATAAGTTTACACAGATGACAGTTGGTAATTTATGTGACGAGGCCACGCAAGGTGCCATTTGGAGTATGATTTTATCTTCAATGGATGACAGCGTTATTTCGACGCTGAGTTGCGGAAATACTCTTATTGGGATAAAAAAGTGACTGGTATCACTGTAAATCACAATGGGATCGCTGAGAACGGCTATAGGACCGCATAAGTATGTCTTCTCATTCAACGAGCGCACGGGAAAACGTCATGAACGACACGCCAATTCGATTTTGGGTCGATGAGTTTTCGGTCTTCCGAGGGGTCGTGTTCTCTGTCGGTTGGGCCGAACCATGCGCGTCCGACGGTGTGACTTGTTCATTCGAGGTCGATGGCGTCCGCGTGGCCGCCGATATCGCTAGGATCGACCGGCCTGATCTTCACGAGGCGTATGGCCCTGGCGCGGAGCGCTGGGGTTTCATCGCGCGTGCGATTTTTCCGGGCAGCGTTGCCCACTCGATCCATCGGTCGGTAACGCAGCATATCTCTGGCGGCGGCAAAAGCCTGTCGATCCCGAATCCAGGCGAATTCGGCGCCGGAAAGTCTGCGGAAGCTGCCTCATCGGTCTGGAGTCAATTCCTGGCTGAAGTCGATTGCTCCGGGCAGCATGTCCTCGAGTTGGGATCACGCGCGCGGAGCGGGGTTGTGAATCGTGGCCGGATTGAACGCGCAACCTATACGGGGCTCGATGTTCTCGCCGGCCCTAACGTCGATGTCGTTGGTGACGCACATTTTCTGCCCAAGGCTTTGCACGGGAAATTCAGCGGCGCATTTTCTATCTCTACCGTGGAACATTTGTTAATGCCATGGAAAGTTGCGGCCGAGATAAACCTTGTGCTTCGGACAGGTGGCCTCGTTCTCACACAAACCCATCAGACATGGACGGTTCACGACGCCCCTTGGGATTTTTTTAGGTTCTCGCGCGATAGCTGGCGCGGGTTATTCAACGAAGCAACTGGCTTCAGGATTGAACGCGCGATTTACTCCGAGCCTGCGACAGTGGTGGCACTGGAGCAGTCCCGCAATGAGGCTACCAGGTTTGACTGGGAGCGCGGGTTCCTCGCCAGCATTTGTCTGGCAAGAAAGGTCGGCGAGCCTAAGCAACTATATGAGATGCCGCGCGATCTTTATGATCGCATCATCGGAGCAGCGCCTTATCCGGCTTAAAATGCGGGTCCTACAGCAATAACTCCAAGTATCATTGGACTGCTTTCGCTTTTTCGTTGTTTATAAAAAACATCCGGCTGATGCAGGTGAGCCTATCCTTGTAAATCGGTCCATTTTGTGTGTTGCTAGTCCCAACGCGGTCGTATAGCTGCCGTTTGTGCCGCAACCTGTGCCTTGGTCGGCTCAACCGCCGTTACCTCGTGCTGCTGAAGCGCCTGATGGGGGGCCTCACCCTTGTATCTCCTCCGCGCCGGGGAATGCGGATGGTGGGGAGGCAAGGTTGGGCGCCAATTCCTCGACCGGCGGTTCTGCGGGTTCAGCATGATCCGGTTCCGCGGCCATCGCTGCCAGCCGGGCTTCCGCCGCTTCCAGCTTGCTGCGCAGATCCTGCACGAGGCGCATATCCTCCGTAAGCTCATTCTCGTGCTGCACCCCTTCCCGATCATGCCGGTGAAGGTTGTCAACGGGACCGAGATCGGAAAGGTAGCCATGGCCGGGCCGGGCTTCCTCGCCACGGCGGAACACCACGACGAAATCGTTCCACACGTCGTCGCGTCGCGGCGCGACGAAGGATTCGATCTGTTGCACGGCAAGGCCGCGCCGCCCGGCCCAGCGCGCCAGCGCCAGCCCGGCATCGGGATAGAACCGCCAGCAATCGACCGGGAACCGATGCACCTTGCCGTTGGAAGGTGCGTTAAGGTAAATAATGCCACCCGGGCGGGTAATGCGGCAGAGTTCCAGAAAGCTTTCCCAGAAAGCCCCGTCATGCTCGAAAACGGAACTGGCCAAGGCGATGTCGGTGCAGGCATCCGCCAGGGGAAGTCGGGCGTCCGGCTGCACGACAACATCGACACCGGGACCCGGGCTGAGATCGAGGCCGATATAGTGGCATCCCGCCGGGCGGACATCGCGCAGGCCCCCATTCACATCGCACGCCCCCAGCTCCACACAAAGGGTGAAGCCGGCCTCCCAGTAGTAATCGAAAAAGCTGCGACCGAAAGCAAGCGCCGTGTCGTGCATGGGACTCAGTTCACATCGCCGCACAAATCCAGTTGCTGTGACGAGAAGCCGCCTTCCCGTACCCGTTTCGGGGGCATTGGCGCAACCGCAGGGATGCCCCTGCGCCCACTCGTAGCACGGCCACGCGGGGCCAGCCACCGTCGGAACCGCAAAGGCCGCATCCGTGTCGGCAAGACGCAACCACGTCGCCGTCTCCGCTGCCGGGCGTGGACCAGGGGCGATTTCGTGCTAGGAAAGCCGGCCCGCCCGAGTGGCGCCTCGCCCGCATGAAGGATTCCCCTTGCTGGACCTGCGCCGCCACGTCAATGTGCTGCAAGCGATGATCATCCGCGACCTGATGGGGCGGTTCGGGCGGCAGAATCTCGGCTTCGTCTGGACCGTGCTGGAGCCGATGATCCTGTGTACCGGCGTCATGGTGGTGTGGTCGTTTATCCATGCGGGGACCATGAAGGGCGTGCCGATCGTGGCGTTCGTGCTGACCGGCTACATGCCGCTGACGCTGTGGCGGCACCTGACCAACCCGATGTCGCGCATTCTGCACAACAATGTGAGCCTGCTGTACCACCGGCCGGTGTCGCACGCGCATATCCTGGCTGCGCGCCTGCTGCTGGAGTTCTTTTCCACCAGCGCGGCGCTGCTGGTCATCTATTTCGTGGTGACCGCGACCGGCATGATCGAGCCGGCTGAAGATCCAGGACTGGTATTGGCAGCATGGCTGCTCGGCGGCTGGTATTTCGCTGCCATGGGCCTAGTGATCGGCGCCTGGACGGAATACTGGGAGCCGGCGGAAAAGTTCCTCATGCCCGCGCAGTACCTTCAGTTGCCGGTGTCCGGCATTTTCTATATGGTGGACTGGATGCCGCACTACGCACAGCAGCTTTTGATGCTGAATCCCACGATAAGTTTCGTGGAGATGTTCCGCGCCGGGATGTTCGGGGAGGCGGTCACTACGTATTACGATCCGGCTTACCTGGCCGCCTGCTCGGCGGCCATGACAATTGCCGGCGTGGTTGTCACGTATCGGGTGCGCGACCACATCGAGACGAATTAAGCCACCACGCGGCATGGCGATTGTCCGCCCCGGCGTGGCAAAAGGCGTTGACAGGTTCCGCCCGGCTGCCGAGTTTTCGCCACCCCCGTGGAAACCCGCCATGCCAAGGCTTCATCGCGCATGAAACGACATTTTCTCCGTCTGCTCGCCGCAGTCCGCAAGCCGACGGGCACTGTCCCGCCCAATGCCGTTCCGCCCGCGGCGGAACTGCGGCTTGCGGAACTGGTTCGCAACGCCGACGCCCTGCGTGACAGCGGCAACCCGGCCGGTGCGGCAGCGGCCTATCGCGAGGCGCTCTCTTTCGCCCCCGGCCGCAGCGACCTGCGCGTGCAACTCGGCAACATGCTCAAGGATTCCGAGGCGTTTGCCGACGCCGAAGCCGCCTATCGTGAGGCGCTGGCGCAATCGGATTGCGGATTCCAACGCAAGGCGGCCAGGTATTCCAATTTGATCGCGGCCACCATTCCAACCTGATCGCGGCCACCGTTCCAACCTGATGGCGGCCACCATTCCAATCTGGCTGGAACTAACGAAACGGCCTCCTGGTACACATGAGACCGTCGCATACCTGGGGGGTACCCGGCCGCATACCGACGCCCATCACTATTGTACACACAACAGAGAGAGCGGCGGCCGGTCGCTGCACCTGATCCGCTGCCGCATGTGATATAATGGCAACCATATCAAGCCGTTGTCAGGACGGAGTGGGCCGATGCAGTGGCACGTCGTGGTGAAGCTGACCGGAGCGGACGGCAAGGCGCAGGTGCACGAGGTGCATGCCGGCGGCGGCACTCCGGCTACCTGCTCGCCGGAGACGCTGGGTCTGTCGCTGGCGGAAGCGAAAGAGGTTCTGGCCGGGCTGCAGCGCGAGCTGGTTCAGGCGCAAACGGAAGAGTACTGCCAGAGCCGCCGCCGCTGCCCGCGCTGTGGCGCCCAACGCCCGCTGAAGGACCGTCGCCCCCGGCACCTGCGGTCATTGTTCGGCGTCGTGGAGGTCCATGCTCCGCGCTTCATCCCGTGCCGATGCAGCGAGACCCGGCGCGAGATCCTCTCGCCCGTCGGGGAGATCATGCCCGATCGCTGCACCCCGGAGTATGAACGCACCGTCGTCGAGATGGGAGCCATGCTGCCCTACCGTCGCGCCCGGAGCTTGCTGGAAGAAATATTCCCGCTCGGCGAACCGCCGACGGTGGAGACCATCCGGCGGCGAACCTTGCGGGTCGGCGCCAGGCTGGAATGCCAGGCAGCGGCGCCGCCACGCTCAACACCCACGGTCGAGGCGAAGGCAATCACGCTCTCAATCGATGGCGGCCACGTCAGGTCAGTCCGCACCTACCAGATCCGCTCCTTCGAGATGGGGTCACCACACGATTTGTACAAAACTGCACGCTAAGCCGCCCGGGCCATGAACGCTGAGGGAACATCGCGTAGAGGCCTGAAGTCTGGCGCGGCATTGCTGCTGGCCCAAACGTAGTCCCCGGTCAGCGCGATATGTTCCCATCCCAGGGGCGCGACATGGAGAAGGAGGTCATCTGGGATGTTCGCCCCAAGGGCGCGCGCGTGCTGGACGGCACGGTGCAGGTAGACCGTGTTCCAATGTACGATCGCAGCGGTGATGAGGCTCAGTCCGGATGCACGGAAGCCCTGGTTCTCAAAGGTGCGGTCACGAATTTCCCCCTGGCGGTGGAAGAACACCGCGCGCCGGAGCGCGTTGCTGGCCTCGCCTTTGTTGAGACCGGCGTGGCTGCGCTGGCGCAGGTCGGGATCGGAGAGCCATTGCAGGGTGAACAGGGTCCGCTCGATCCTCCCGACTGCGCGCAAGGCGCGCGACAAGGCGTTGCCGGCCCCCGCTGCCGAAAGCTTGCGCAGGATGACGGACGGGACGACCGCGCCGGCCTCGATCGAGGCCTTGAGCCGCATGAGTTCAGTCCACTGGCTGGCGATCGCCGCGGTTTCGACGGCGTCGCCGATCAGCGGCTCGAGGACTGGATAGGTGCCCGGCTTTTCGACCGTGTAGAGCTTGCGGTCTTTCAGGTCCTTGATCCGGGGAGCGAAGCGGTAGCCCAGCAGATGGCAGAGGCCAAACACATGGTCCGTTGCCCCAGCGGTATCGGTGTAGTGCTCGGCGATTCGCAGATCGGTCTGGTGGGCATGATGGTGCAGCCCGTCGAGGGCGTAAGGGGCCTCGCTCATCGTTGCCGAGATGACCCTTGTGTACATTGGCCCGTAGCCGCCCGACACGTGGGTGTAGAGGACGGCGCCGGGATTGATGCCGTACTTGGCGTTGACGGAGCCACCGGATTCGGCGCGCCCGGCTGCCCGGAAATACTGGCCGTCCGAGGAGGATGTGGTCCCGTCGTCCCAGATCGCGGCCATCGGGTGCCGGTGATGCGCGTTGATGATTGCGGCGCGGGCGGCGACATAGTTCTCGTCGCTGATGTGCCATTGCGCCACGTTGACCAGGTGGAGATAGCCGAGGCCGCGCGACGCGTCGGCCATGCGGGCGAGGCCGAGGTTGGTGCCGTCGGCGAGGACCGCTGCCAGGAGCGCGGGGATATCGGCAGCCGGATTGCCGGTCCGCAGATGGGTGAACCGGTCGGCGAAGCCGGTCCAGCCGTTGACGTCGCTCAGGACCTCGGTGATCCGCGCGCGCGGCAGCATGCCGTTCAAGCGCAGGGCCAGGTCGCGCGCTGCGTCTGGAACAACCAACGGAATCCTGGCGATGTAGAGCTTGCCGTCCTCGATTTCGACGCCGTCGAGATCGCCCCGCGATGCCCGGTCGGCAACGAAATTCAAGCGCTCGTGCAGTGTCGCGGCGCGGCCGGCGATATAGCGGGCCGGATCGGTTTCGCCGCCGATGCCGGTGTCCCGCACGGCCTCGGCCGGCAGCAGATAGTCCTCAAAGGCGCGGTAATCGCGGCTCCCGGCGACCCAGATGCCGCTGCCTTTCAGCCGCTCGCGCAGCGTGGCGAGGACAGCGGTTTCGTAGAGCCGCCGGTCCGCCTTGCCGTTCGCGAAGATCAGCTTGCGCCACTTCGGCGGCAGGAACGTAGACGGCGGCCGGTCCGGCAAAGCGCGCGTGCTGTCGCGGTCCATCCCCTTGAGGAGTTCGATGGCGGCCAGGACAGGATCGTTCGATGTGCCCGACCGGAAGTCGAACGCCTTGAGAAAGCGTGGGCTGAACCGCCGCAGGACGCCGTAGCGCTCGGCCGCGGTGATAAGAATGTCCTGCTCCGCCACGTTGGCGACGGACCCGATGACCGGGAGCACGTCATCGAGTTTCTTCATACCGACTTCGCGGTCGACGACGGCGACCCCCTCCTCGCCGGTCTCCTTGGCGAGTCGGAGCGCGGCGATGGTGCGGCGGAACAGCAACAGCGCCTTGGCCACGTCCTGGCGGGTGGCCTGGAATCGCCGCTCGTCCCGGCCCCGCGCCCTGGTGAACAGCGTGCCCATGTACTTCTCGAACATGGCGAGGGTAACGTCGGACAGCCGGGTCTCAAGGCTGGCGGCCTGGGCCACGAGCATGGCTGTTCGCCGCGCCGGTTCCAGATCGGCCATGTGTTGCACCGTCATGATCGCCCCTTCGCCGACCAGGCGGTTGAGGCGGTCGGGATGGATTCGCCCGGCGTGTCCGCGACCGATCCCCAGGCCGCGCGCGTATTCGAGGCGGTCGAGCAGCGCGGCGATATTGGAGGGGGCGGGCGACTCCGAGTAATCCCTCAGCCAGGCGAAACGGGAGCGGCGGAGATCGGGATCGATCACCAGCAGCTTTTCGAGTGCTTCCCGCTCGGTGGCGGTCAGGCCGTCCGCCAGGGCTTCGAAAACCTTCTTCCGGGCACGCGCCCGCCCGGCCAGCCCGATCCGCTCCAACACCGCTACCGTGGGGAGGAGCACGTTGTTTGCCCGCAAATGGGCGATCATCGCCCGGACGATCGGCTCCCCGCGGTCGGTGGCCCAGGCTGCATCCGCGCCCGCCCTCAGGCAGGAGCGCCAATCGGCGAACCCGAAGCTGCGAAGTTGCAAATACCTCTGAAGCTCGATCGCATGTTCCCGGCGCGTCTGGTCCCGGAGCGCGTAGTCACCGAACTGGGCCGATGGCAGCCCGAGTTGATGCGCTATGAAGGCTATCATCTCCAGGGGAGGATGCTCGCCCGGCCCCATGCCCTGGCCGGGATGGCGCAGGAGGCACAGTTGGATGGCGAACCCGAGCCGATTGATCGCGCGCCGCTTTGTCCGGATGAGGGCCAGGTCGTCGCTGCTCAGCACGTAGTGCCGCGCCATCTCGGCGGGATCGGTTGGAATAGCGAACAACCGAGTGCGTTGCTCGGAAGACAAGAGGGTACGACGCGGCATGACGGCCTCTGTGCAAGGTGAGGCCCCGTTCATAAAATAGTTGCCTTTCAGCGCAATTCTGCAACAGGGTATTGAAAGCTGATTCGTGAGGAATCGCCGTGCCCGCCAAATCCGTTCGCAAACGAACGTTTGTGAAAGCCCCTGATATCGTTCGGCTTTCCGCTTAGCGTGCATGTGTGGACGGCCCCTCGGATGCAAGAGCGTCAAAGAGAATTCTGACGGATGGGTCGATTGCGATCATGTGTCCGGCCTGTTGACGCGGCACCATGTCCGCTGGCCCAGATGGGGTCCGCGATCCAGTCCCAAACAGTTTTGCGGCCTCGAAAGCCGGCACGCTAAACGGGTTCTCTGAATCGTGAGTTCGACCGATCGTCATCTCGTTCAGCTCTTTCACCCCGGCATCGACGCGCGGTTCAGGCGGTGAGCGGCGTCGATCACCCCACCGTGCCGCGCGTCATCGTGACCCATGCCGCATGGGCCATCTCGTTGCTCAATCACGGCCAAAACCCCGTGGCGGTTCGATCGCCTGGAGTTCGGAGAGATTAAAATCGACAATCGCCCGCAAGCCCTCGGCCGTGGCGCTGTCTTGTTGATTGTCGGGCAACGTGTCCAGCCAGGCACCATACTCGGCCTGCAGATCGATGAGCATGGCGACGGTGTCGAGCCAGCGTTGCACCCGGCGTCGCCGGTCGGCCGGACGACGCACGCGGATGACCGGCGCGCCAGCCGCGTGCGCGGCGCGATAGCGGGCCTGACGTTCGGCGCCGGTCATGGGTGTTTCACCGATCGGTGGACGGGGCATGGCTCCACTCCATGGCGTTACGTGACGAAACCGCGGTCATGCCGGAACCGCCCCGGCGGCGGCGGCCGGTACGCCTCGCCGCTCGCCATTATCGCCCAGGCCATGCGGGCCATCTTGTTGGCGAGTGCCACGGCGGCGAGTTTGCGAGCGCGACCGTGGATGTTGGCGAGCGGCTACACCTACCCCGGGGTTTTGCCCCGGCTACTGACCCTCGGGTTAACCACCTGAGATTGTGTTGCTCTTGCCGGTTGCGGCGGCGTATCAGGTTCCGCGGGAAGCGCCCTCTCGCGGCGGAGAGGAGCGGCGTGGTGCGGCGCCGCGTCCTAATGGTAGGTATTTCCAGGAAATAGGCAACTTCAGGTTGTGGATTGGTCGGGCAGCTCCCTCGTGCCGCCCCCGCATTCTAGACGGTCTCTTGGCAAAAATCCGCATTGACTCTGGAGATTCTCCAATGTTACGATTTTCTCAGAAATGAAAATTTGGGATAGCTTTCGAAGCGTAGTCTGCGGGGGAGCGTCATGGACCAGACCGGCAATGAACCGGAAACTGTGGTATCGAATGTGGCGTCTACGGATGCCACACCCGCACCAACTGCCGGCCCGCCACCGAAACCGGCTTACCCGCCACCTGCCGCCATACCGACCCAGGAAGCGCCACTCGGCATTCGCTTCGACTTCAATCAAGGTACCCGTGTGGTCGTACCCGAAGGTCAGTGGCGCGTCCAGCTTCGCGACCTTGATACCGGTAACATTCTTTTCGAAACAGAAACGCGCGGCGGCACATATATAAGCAGTACGAAGCGCTATTATGTCCGCACCAGCATCGAGGTCTGGAAGGGCGCGGACACGATCTTTCGCCATGAATTCGATGCCAGGGGCCGCGAAGTCCTTATCCAGTTCCCCGTCGGCACGCTCGGGGACCCGATGGGCTGGTTCCCCTATGCGGTAAAGTTCCAGCAGCAGCACGACTGTCGACTGACCTGCGCGATGTCAGAGCTGCTGATCCCATTGTTTTGCAAAGCCTACCCGCACATCACCTTCGTCACCCATGAGCAAATAGACACCAGCCAGTTCTACGCCACTTACTCGATTGGCCTGTTTTTCGACGATGCCGACTGCGTCTGGCAACCCTGTGACTTCCGGCTGGTAGGACTGCATCGCACCGCCGGTTACATCCTTGGCGTCGACCCGGAAGAAATGCCTCCGAGCATAGTCCTGGAGGACGCCAGCCGGCCGATCGACGGGCCCTATGTGTGCATTGCGGCGCAGAGTTCGTCCCAGGCCAAATATTGGAACAACCCCGGTGGCTGGCTGGAAGTCGTCAGATTCCTCAAAAAAGCCGGCTACCGCGTCATTTGCATCGACAAGCAGCCATTCCATGGCCAGGGCATTGTCTGGAACCACATGCCCCACGGGGTCGAGGACGAAACCGGCGATCGCCCTTTGCAGGAACGGGCGCGCTGGCTGAAGCACGCGGCGTTCTTCGTCGGACTTTCCAGCGGGCTGAGTTGGCTCGCCTGGGCGGTCGGCACGCCGGTGGTGATGATCAGCGGCTTTACCCATCCGACCAATGAGTTCACCACCCCTTACCGGGTGGTCAATTACCACGCCTGTAATGGCTGCTGGAACGATCCGAAATACCGGTTCGACCATCACGACTTTCTGTGGTGTCCGCGCCATGCCGGCACGCCACGCCAGTTCGAATGCACGCGCCTGATAACCGCCGACCACGTCAAGGCGGTTATCGGGCGGATTCCCGCTTTCAAGTCCCGAACCAAAAGCGCTACCCGAGCCACCGTTGCTGAGGAGGTCGCGTAATGACTGCTTATAATATATCTGGCACAACCAGTTCCAGCATCACACTGAACCCTGGCGACACGCTGTCGGTCGCCAGCAGCGGCGCCAATTCGGGCGTCGTCACTTCCAGCACACTCCTCGGCGGCACGGCAACCGTCTCAAGAGGCGGGCTCATAACGTCCACGACAATGTCCGGCACCGCCAACAGCGCTGGAACGGTGACGATTTCCAGCGGCGGGTCGGCTACGCTTGATGGGGTGTATGGTTGGACCGTGATGGTGTCATCCGGAGGCGCCGTCAGTGCCCTCAGTGCGGCCTATGACGCCACCGCCGCCAAGAACGGACAGATCAACGTTGCATCCGGCGGCACCGCGATCGCAACGGTGCTAAGCAGCGGCGGTAATCAGACGGTGCTCAGCGCTGGCAAGGCCAGTTCGACGATCGTCCTCAGCGGCGGATCAGAAATCGTCTCCTCGGGCGGTTCGGCGGTTTCTGCCAACGTTGCATCAGGTGGCGTTGAGACGGTCATTTCGGGAGGCGTGGTCAGTGCAGCGACCGTCAGCTCCGGCGGCGTGTTCGCGGTTTCCGGCGGGGTCGACACCGGAACCCTGACGCTTTCCGCGGTATCTGCCGCCAGCAAGGTCTTTACCTGGTCCGGCGCCGCCACGACTTCGGCGGTGGTCGCATACGGCGAGACGGTGAATGCGGGCGCATTTCTGTACGTGTCCTCCGGCGGTTTCGCAAGCGGCGCGACCGTGCGCGGCAGTGCGATCGTATACTCCGGTGGTTCCACCGTCTCGACGACGATCAGTTCTGGCGGCAGCGCAATCGTTTCCTCCGGTGGCAACGCGACCAGTACGATCGTGCTGTCCGGCGGCACGGAAATCGTATCGGTCGGCGGCACCGAAACCAGCGGTCAGGTAAGCGCGGGCGGCACGGTAAGTGTCGTGTCCGGCGCGACACTTACCAACGTGACCCTCAGTGCCGGTGCCACGCTCGCGGTCAGTGGCGGAACCGTCAGCGGCGTGGGCGCGACGTTGAATCTGGCCGGAATCGGCGCGACGACCGTCGTTAACTGGCCGGCGGGCGGCACGTCGTCCGCGGTCGTGGGAACGAGCGAAACCGTATTGGCGGGCGGTGCAATTACCGTGTCTTCCGGTGGAACGGCCGTCGGGGTGAGCGTCAGCAGCGGCGGCTCGCTCAACGTTTCGTCGGGCGGCGTCGCGGGCGGCTATGATCCGATCATCTGGAGCGGCGGATCGGTGACGGTTTCGTCGGGCGGCCTGTATTCGGCGACAACCGTCGGATATCTGGAAGCGGGCGGTTCGCTGACCGTCCAGTCCGGTGGCACCGTGAGCGGCGTCACGGTGTACAGCGGCGGGACTTTCAACCTCCAGGCGGGCGGTTCGGCCGTCAGCATGACTATCACGGGGCCGTTCACCGTTTCGTCCGGATCGACAGCGAGCAGCACGTCGATCACAGGGGGCACGGAGACGGTGCTCGGACTCGACGTGTCCGCCAGCATCGGCGGCACGGGCGTTGTACAATCGGTTTCGTCCGGCGGCGTCGCCAGCGCCGCGCAGGTCCGCGCGTCCGGGCAGCAGATCGTGTCCTCGGGCGGACTGGCGAGTGGGACCGTCGTCAGTTCGGGCGGCACCGAGGTGATCTTGCCCAGCGGGTCGGCGGTTTCGACGACCGTGAGTTCGGGCGGCACCGAAATTGTCATGGGCGGCGGCGTGGCGTCGGCCAGCCAGGTGCTCAGCGGCGGCACGGAAATCGTCTCCTCGGGCGGCGTCGAGAGCGGCGCCAGCATCGCCAGCGGCGGCATCGAGGTCGTCTATGCCGGCGCGACGCTGTCCAACGTGAACGTCAGCGCCGGCGCCAACCTGGCCGAAGGCGGGGCGGTCATCAGCAGTGGCACCCTCACGCTCGGCGCGCTGACCTCGGCGCTTACCAGTCTGACCGTGTTGCCGGGCGGAACGCTGCCGGCGCTGGTCACGCTGTTCAGCGGCGCTGTCGTGTCGGGCGCCACGGTCGTGGCCTCCTCCGGCGGCGTGATCAGCGGCGATACGGTCAGCAGCGGCGGCAGCGCGGTCGTCTCCTCGGGCGGCACCGCCAAAAGTGCGTTCATCGGCGCCTCCGGCAGTGAGGTCGTGCTCTCGGGCGGCAGTGGCCTCGCAACGAATATCCAGAGTGGCGGTGTCGAAACCGTCTCGTCGGGCGGCGTGGAGAGCGGTGTCGTCGTCAGCAGCGGCGGTCTCGCCTATGTGCTGTCCGGCGGCACGGAAAGTGGAGGAACTGTCAGCAGCGGCGGCACGCTCGAAGTGGTGTCCGGCGGTGTCGTGTCCAGTTTGTCGGTCGTGGCCGGCGGGACGTTCCTCGTTTCTGCGCCGGTTGTCAGCTCGGGCAAGACGCTTACGCTGTCCAGCGGGACATTCTTCAGCTGGCCCGCGTCGGGCGGATCTTCGGCAACCGCCGACATCAGCGCAACAATCATGTCCGGTGGTGTGGAGAAGGTCCTGGCGGGCGGCACCGACACCAGCGGAACGGTCAATTCGGGCGGCACCATATCCGTGGGCAACAGCGGCGCCTTGTCCGGCGTCACCTTCGCCTCGGGCGCCTCGCTGATCGCCAGTGGCGGATCCGTTAGCGGCAGTTCGGAGACGCTTACCGTTGCACCCCTCACGTCGTCAACCGTCGTCACCTGGCCCGCGAGCGGCGGCGTGGGGCAGGCGACCTCGGCAATCAGCGAGAGCGTGATCGCGGGCGGCACAATTATTATTTTGTCCGGCGGCGTCGCCAGCGGCATCAGCGAAGGCGCCGGCGGCACGCTCGTCGTGAGCGCGGGCGGTGTCGCCAGTGGCGGCCTTGCGTACCCTGGCACGGTCATCATCGGCTCGGGCGGCTCGGGCGTGGCCAACCAGGCCCAGAACGGCGGCAGTCTGCTCATTTCCGGCGGCACCGAAACCAGCGCGACAGTCTGGATTGCCAACCTCGGCCCCACCTTCGACACGGTCGAGGCCGGCGGCATCACCTCGGCCACTCACATCAGCCAGGGCGGTGTTGAAAACGTGTCGGCCGGCGGTTCGTCGATCAGCGCGGTCACCGATCATTTGGGAAGTCAGGTCGTCCTCTCGGGCGGCTCCGCCGTCAGCGCGTCGATCGCGGGGCTTCAGGTCGTCTCGTCGGGCGGCTTCGTATCCGCGACGAATCTTGTCGCTGACAGCACGGGCTCGAGCGCCGTCCTGCGGTTGGCTGGCTCAGCCGTCGGGGTCTCGGTTGGCTCCCACGGTAGCGCTTTCGTGCTCAGTGGCGGCGCGGCCAGCGGAACGGTCGTGAACAGCGGCGGCACCGATATCATCCAGGCCGGCGGATACGAAAGCGGCACGACCGTCAACAGCGGCGGCACCGAAATGCTCAACATCGGGGCCGCCTACACCAACGCCACCTTCAGTTCTGGCGCGAACATAGCACTGACCGGATTGATCAGCGGGCCCCCGCCTGTCGCAGTGGGCGCGCTGACCTCGACGGTGACGGGACAGAGCCTGGCGTCCGGCGCAATACCCTCAGACCTCACGCTGGTGCTTAGCGCGACAGTGGTGTCGGGCGGCGAGATCGACGTGAACTCGGGCGGCCTGATCAGCGCGACCACCATCACCACCGGCGGCTCGGCCTTTGTGTCATCAGGCGGGCGCACCAGCGCGGTTACCCTGGTTGCTGGCGGTTCCGAGACAATCCTGAGCGGCGGCAGCGCCTATGCCACGACCGTTAACAGTGGCGGCATGATGCAGGTTGCGGCCGGCGGCTCGGCGATCAGCGGCATCATAGGCAGCGGCGCCGCCGGGTTCGTTGCGTCCGGCGGCTCGGCTTTGGTGACGACGGTGAGCGGCAGCGGAAGCCTGTTCGTTGCGTCTGGCGGTTACGCCAGCGGAACCACGCTGACGGCCGGCGGTTCTGAGACCGTCGCCGGCACGGAGACCTATCCGGGCGCAGGCGGCGCTTTCGGCGTCCAGAGTGGCGGTGTGCAGATCGTTCTCTCGGGCGGTGTCGTCAGTGCGGACACCGTGGGCGTCGGAGGCATCCAGATTGTTTCCTCTGGCGGCACAGTGATAAATCCGACATCCGGGACACCTATACGCGGCACGCAGATCTTCTGGGTCGGCGCCAGCGTGTCGGACTTCGTGTCGCCGGGCGGCCGTCTTGTGGAGGCGGGGCTGACCGTCGGCGGCGGCGTCAGCGTCGCTTTGAAACAATTCACGGCCTTGACCAACGTGAGTGTTGGTCCGGGCGGCACGACCTCGAACATCTCAGACCTTCTGAGCGCCACAGTGCTCGGCGGCGGATCCGTCACGGTCTCCTCCGGGTCCACCGACACGGCCACGGTGCTCAATGGCGGGACCGAGCTCGTCTCGAGCGGCGGCAGCGCCACGTCCGGCAATGTCAGCAATGGCGGCTTCGAGGATGTCAAGAGCGGCGGCCGCCTGATTTCGCTTGAATCGATCGGCTCCGGCGGCGTCCTCGACCTGGAGAACGGCGCGGTCTCCAGTGCAACGATCGCCTTCACCGCTGGCTCCGGAACGGTGGCGTTCGGCAATACCGGTTCGACCACGACACCAATCAGCGGTTTCCAGGGCGGCGATCAAATCGCGATCGGTGCCTTTACCGCGGCGATCACCAGCGCGACGCTGAGCAACGGCGGCAGCACGCTGACGCTGAGCAATGGAACACAGAACTACGTCGTTTCGAATATCTCGTTCGCGCCGGGCGTGCTTTCGGGCAGCCAGCTGAGCAACTACGCGTTTGCGTTCGATACGGTGGTGATTAACGGTGCGACCATCAACGCCGTTACCATCGCTCCGCTGACCGTAAGCGTGAGCGGTACCGCCCAGGAAGGTCAGACACTCACCGCCACGGCGATCGCGCCACCGGGCGGGACGCTCGGCTATCAGTGGCAATCTTCCTCGAACGGCGGCGCCACCTGGTCGAACATCGCGAACGCGACTGCCAGCACCTACCTGGTCGGGGAAACCGACGAGACAAACCTGCTCCTGGTGGTGGTCACGGACTCGACCGGCGGTTCGGCGGCCAGCGCGCCGACCACGGTGGTGGTGGATGCGGCGCCGACGGTGAGCGTGCCGGTGATCACCGGCACGGCGCAGGAAGGCCAGACGCTGATCGCCACGGCAACGGCGGGTCAGGGCGA
>Ga0302140_10003214_pt1 | contig 21020 bp, 26 predicted proteins | sample I_Bog_E1_1_FD_202095 | JGI IMG/M metagenome (GOLD analysis project Ga0302140, IMG submission 202095) | Peat permafrost microbial communities from Stordalen Mire near Abisko, Sweden - I_Bog_E1_1 | ecosystem: Environmental > Terrestrial > Soil > Wetlands > Peat | place: Sweden: Abisko, Stordalen... | reverse complement strand
ATTTTTCCTGTTCGTCGAGGCGATCACTCTTCGGAAAGTACCAGAGCGATCCGAGAGGTCGGTAGAAATCGCCTCCTCGAAGCACTGCCGAGCGGGTGTGCGCATCGATGAACTCATCTGTCCACTGTGCGACGTTTCCTTCCATGTCGAGCACCCCGAAAGCGCTGGCACCGGCAGGAAAGGCATCGACGTCTGTCGGAGCTCGGCGGGTGCGTGAATGATCCACAGGCGGCACGGCACGGGAATCCCAGACCGGCCCCCACGGATAGGCCCGGCCATCGGTTCCCTGGGCTGCATATTGCCATTCCCAGACATGCGGTAACCGCTTGCCGGCCCAACGAGCGTAAGCGCGCGCATCCTCAATCGAGACCCACGTCACCGGCTTGTTGCCCCAACCATCCGGGAAGGCTCCGTTGCTCCAGTCGCGGAGGAAGTTGTGCTCATCGGCCGGATGGTACTGATCAGAATCCATGAACTGTTTGAACTCGGCATTGGTGACAGGAGTGCGGTCGATAAAGAAGCGCGGAATGTGCAGCCGGTGGCGATGGTTGCGCCGCGGCGAAGACTCCCATGGGAATTGCACGTCGACGCCAGGGTTGTTCCCGTTTTCAACTTCAATTCCATTGACCACAAAGTCATAATAGGCAGGGGACACAGCAATCATTCCCGGTGGAGCCGTCTTTGATCGCGGACTGGCATTGATCGGCTCCATGGTTTGCGCGGCGAAGGGCGTCTCCCGAGAGTAGCTCTTCAACGGTTCTCCCGCGTCTTTAGCCATTGCGGCGAGCAGGTTCAGAAGTGGCTGGCCTCGGCTTTCTTCCTTGACAGCGAGAACCGCTCCGAACCCCAGCGACTCCAAAGAAAAACTCAAGATCGCGTTTTTGTCTCGCACCGACGGAGTGAGCTCCCGGCCATGCCAGAGATCGTAATAACGCACCCCAGGCTGTACCGGGATGGAGAGTTGCTCCCCGTCAACGTCATATTCATTGCGATTCACGATAGTCCAGAGCGTCTGCGCGCTTCCCGGAAATCGACTGGCAAAGACGCCAGGTTGCAGTACCGGCGTATGCGGCTCCCAATCGGCCGACGTCAATAGGTCTGTGTACGCTCGTTCAATCCGAGTGAAGCGCCGCACTGCCTCCGCGTCTCGCGGAGAAAATCCGTCCCAGAAACCCCATAGATTTTCAAGCAGCGCGTAACCCTCGCCATTGAAAAAAGCATGTTGCAGGCTGTTGATTTTGAATCGCGCATAGCGATCCGTCACCTCCACCATGTGACGAGGCTCAAGCCACTTGACGCGACTGACCTGGGGGATGAAAGGCGCCGGGAGATCTTCCCACAGCACCCAGTCGTCCCAACTGATGGTGCTCGACGCGAGCGAAGGATTTTGCGGGTCGAACTGCGGCTCGAGAGCGAGTTGAGGGTCCGTGGCGAGAGCAATGTCCCGGGCGTCGTCCGGCACCGCAGTCAGGGTGTCGAAGTTAATTCCATCGGCTCCAATTTCATGGAGCAGAGCAACGGCGTCCGCGGCACGCGAGATGCCGGCATCTCGCGTGCCTTCATCCCAGACAAGTACGGGAAAGAAAACCTTCACTCCCCGCTCGTGGAATGCTGCAACCATCTTGCGTAGGCCGGGTACGCCACCGGGAAGGTCGCGCATGAGATCGAATTGATTCCTATCGTCGAGTCCGAGGTTAGGATATCCGGGCCAGATCAGGACAGAATCAAGTGGACCAAAGCGATTTTCAATCCCCGCCAATGCGCGATCGATTGTGTACTCGCCAGCAATGGGGTCGTAGAGGCTCCTATCCCAGACCAGCAATTGATCCTGAGTCAGGGTGCTTCGAGTCCAGCCTAACTCGTGCTGCCGAAAAAGATCGTCATGGTATCCAATCTCCTTTTTCCGTTGCTCTCGCCATGTCCTCATGCCGCGCAACCACTGCTGGAGGGCCTCAGGGGATGCAGGGCCGTCGAACATGTGGGCATTCACCGGCTCTGGCTTGGCGAGGCTATTGACTCCGGGGCCATCCGGCCTAGGCCGAAGCGAGTAATCGGGTTTCCAATCCTGCGCTCGTGCTGGCCCCGGCACGAGCAAAGCGACTGTCAACACTGCGAATGAAGTGGCCATCAGAACCGTAAAAGACGACGTCGCCATTCTCCAGGAAACGGTGAATCGCGCGTAAACGACATGCATCTGTGATGTCCTCTTTCTCAAATGTATGCTTCTGAGTGAGTTCGAAAAGATGGATCTACGACGAGCACACTTAGCCTGAAAGCGAAGGATGCTGCTCCGTCAGTTGCAGAAGGCCAGCATCGTTCATGGTGGAGTTTACAGCGTATATCCGGCAGCGCTTATGATGCTCGTCGACTTGCTAAACTCTGTTCTTGGCAGACTGGCAGCGCCAGTGAACGCGCTAGCCCGAATTCTGATGCCGCAATACCACCACTTCCGACACGAGGCTTCTTAGAATTGAGGCCGCGGACCATCTAAGCCAAGGCCACCACAATTTTGGCAGCGGATACACCTCTTCGTTGGGTCTCCAGGGCCTCCTGGATCTCGTGGAGGCTGGTGCCGATAACCTTGGGCGGCGGCGATGGGCGGAAACTACCCATGGCAAGCGCTTTACCGAGATAATCCTGGTAGATATACAAGCCGACCTCGTTGTCGATCATCGTGCTGGCGTCCAAGAATCTGGCGGCGATACCGTGGCGGCACGACTTCAACCAAGTTGTGACACTGGAACTCAGCATTGCCGGAACAAGCTTCAAGATAACCGGGATAGTCATCCGCCTGCCTGCGGGTATAGCGTCGAAGGATATCGGTGAACTGAGGTTCGCGACGAACTTTCGCCCTTCGCAATGCACGAGTATATCCATACAAGTTGAAATCGAGCCGGCGCCAATGGCCAGAGCCCCAACGACGTGTTTGCCCTTGAGTGCCGCGACGATATCGCGGACGACATCCTTGCCCTTGTAATCGAAAGCTAGGACTGCGCCGAGCGATCGTACATATTCAAAGTTCTTTGGCGATGCAGTCGTCACCACGCTGTAACCGGCTGCCACCGCGAGCTGGATCGCATTGCTGCCCACGCTGCTGGCTCCGCCCGCAATGATCACCCATTGGTCGAGGGGTTTTACAGTTATGGATGGCCACTCCAGGGCAAGAGCATCGCGTTGAAACAAGCCGCAGGCGGCCGTCGTCAAGCCAAGCGGAATCACAGCTGCATCTACATAAGAAAGATCGTCGGGAATGATCGTGGCTAGCCGCGACAAGACGATCGTATAGGCCTGGAAAGCGCCTTCCGTCGCTCGATTCCGCTGCTTGGCGGATCCGGCAGCCATGGCCAGCACGCGGTCACCGACCTTTACATTGGTGACACCGCTCCCTACCGCGACCACCTCTCCCGCCAAGTCAGAGCCGAGGATGAAAGGATATTTAATCCAGGAAAATAGGCGCTTCCCAAAATACGGGATCATCCAGTCGACCGGATTCACGGCGATCGCGTGGTTCTTGACGAGGATTTCCGCGGCTCCAGGTTCCGTATAGGGAGCCTCCTTCACTTCGAGAGTCCCATGCTCCGCGACCAACCACGCAGCTTCATTCTTTGGCATTGTCTTCCTTCCCCTCGTTGTTCGGACCTTTGACTGCGGGCGACTATCCCCGCGGAGTTTTCTTGCGGCGTGCGCGAGACTTTCACTGAAACGCGCAGACGAAAGAAGTTGCGGCGTTGACGTCACCCGTGCGGTACTTCGGCCAATTCGGATAGGGGCAGAGCGGACGGGTCCGACCCGGTACGCCAATCGCATCGGTGACGACCAGATGATCGGCAGGGTCTGTGTCGTGCTCGACCCAGCCTTCAATAGCACTCACAGGGTCCCATGTTGCTCTGAAGACCGAACCGACGGTGTGAGCGAAGCCTGGAACTTCGTAGAATCGAATCATCTTCGCCACCGTCGCTTCTCCGAGCGATTGGCGCAATTGAGCGTAGTAGGCTTCCGTGGCGCGCGGACTGACTTCCATGTCGTCCGTGCCTTGCAGGATCAAGATCTTTCCGCCTTTCTTGGCGAAGCCGCCCATCGCAAGATCTCGCGCGTCTAGTAGCGAGAGCTCACGCAGGCGAGTGGAGTAACGCCCCGGGTGTTCGATATCGAACTTCAGCGGATCGAACGCAGGATCTTGCGCGACCATGTAGCGGACGATCTCGTTTGCGATGACGGAGAAGAACGGCATTCCCGGTGCCATCGGAGTGGCGGGCTGTACGGTGCCGAATGCGAAAAGTGTGGTCGCAGCTTGGGCTAGCGACGTTGGTGGACGTCCGGTATCGGAAGTGTACACGTTCAAGCCGGGAAGGCTCGTGTCCTCAGTGGCGAATCGGAAAGGCAGTGGAGAAGTGCTATCGATCGTCCGCAGTGTGAGGAGTTCGGCGTCGGAGAGGCAAGTCGGCCCGGTGTCGGCTCCGCCCAAACAGCGCAACGCGACGCCATGGAACTTCGCCTTCCCAGGGTCGAAGACCGTGCGACATCCACGAACGTTGCTGATAATACCGTCTTTCACGCCGTCAAGCCCGTCACAGCGCTCCAGAGCCGCCTGAAAGACAAGCGCACGTTTCGCCGGCGGCGGGTATGCCCCCGGCAACGCCAGAGCCTGACTGTTCCGAAGAGCGCCGAGTGCGAGAAGTGCGCCGTTACGTGCTGGGTACTCGGCAATGACTGCGTCCCAATCGGCCGGCCAACGCGCCGCGACGTGAAGCGCTTCGCGGCCGCCACCCGAGCCGCCGGCAAAGTATGCCTTTTCTGGGCGTTTGCCGTACGCCTGCTGGATCACGGCGAGTGCGGCGTCGTGCGTCTTTTTAAGTGCGTCCCCTTCCCAATTCAAAAAGACCTCGCGATTCAAAGCAAACGTCGCGTCCAGTGCTAGGGGCGGCCCAGACGTCTTGTGCCCGGAGTCAGATGCAAAGACCGCGTATCCCCTGGCTAGCGGAGTTGGGCCTCCCTCCGCATTCAGCGGGGTGCCCGTCATATCAGGGATAAATCCATCAAAGCCGCCACCCCCAAGCATGAACGCCTTATGGTTCCAGGTTGTGGGCAGGCCGACATTGAACTCGATGCTTGGCGCCGATCTGTCGTTTGAAGCAATCTCTCCAACAACCAGACAGTAATCCGGGTGACTCTGTCCCTTGGGGTCAGCAGCAACTATGGATGCTTTTGCGATTCTGGCCCCCAAAGTCGGGAGCATGATCTGGGCGGCTGGAATCGTCATTCCCGTCAGCGCCACACATTGTGCTGCGTTCATCGAGGGAGCCTCTTGTGCGTTTGCGATCGGCGCGACGCCGAGTTGCAAGCTGGGAAGGCCTACAGTGGAGAGCAAGACGGCCAGGCCCCACTTCATCTTTATTGCGCCTGAAAGAACACACATTGCAAACCTCCATCTGTCACTAGAGACAAGGTATGCCTGCAATTTATCCTAGTAAAGTAGTGACATTATCATGGTAAGGAAACTAACACGATGAGCGAGCTGCCTGCTGAGAAGCAACTTGGAACATATTTGAGGGATCGCCGCACCAAGCTTGATCCAGCTGCATTCGGCGTCCCTGCCGAGCGACGTCGGACTCCGGGCCTACGGCGTGAGGAGGTCGCACAGAGAGCACATATCAGTACGACCTGGTACACATGGCTCGAGCAAGGACGCGGCGGCGCTCCATCGTCCGACGTCTTAGATCGCGTTGCCCGCGCTCTCATGCTCACGGATGTAGAGCGCGAGCACGTATTCCTGCTGGGTCTAGGCCGGCCACCGGAAGCCCGTTACCAAAAGAGCGATGGGGTCACGCCGCGATTGCAACGCGTGCTTGATGCGTTGGATCCCAGCCCCGCGTTCATCCGAACCGCGACATGGGATGTCATCGCCTGGAACCGGGCGGCGACTGCTATGCTGATGGACCCCGCATCATTGCCAACTAAGCAGCGGAACTTGCTGCGTGTCATGTTCCTCGATCCCCGTGCCCGCAAATGGCATGACAACTGGGAAAGCATGGCCCGGCTCGTGGTGGGTGCGTTTCGCCTAGATTCGGCCCGCGCGGGAGCTTTGGAGGACGTTGAGGCTCTCGTCAACGAACTCTCCCGGCGCAGTCCCGAGTTCGAGGCGATGTGGCGCGCGAACGACGTGCTGGCCGCTTCCAGCGACGGAATCAAACACATGGAGCATCCAGTGCTCGGTTCGGTCTCGCTCGAATACTCATCGTTTGCGGTGGATGGCCGACCCGACCTCATCTTAGCGGTCTACAATCCGGCGACGTCGGCGGACGCCGGCAGGATCGCGTCTCTGCTGGAGCGGCGCAAGCCGTGACCCACAATTTATGGGGGAGGTGGAGTACGACTCGAAGTCGTTTGAATGATTGTTCAACACCGCAGGGTTAGGATTGGCGCCTGGGTTCCTCACCGTCGCGAAACGAATTTTTAGACAGCTATCGGGTTACTCTTAGAGGCAAATTCCTTTAGCCTTTTGATTTGCTCTCGCCAGCGTGCAAAGGTTTGTTCCTGATCGCGCAGGCGAAAGGTGACACCACTGATCACGTCGGCATACGCCGAACGGTCTTCTTTGACCGCCTCGATCTGAACGCGAAAGACGGTTAGGTCGAGGCTTGTTTGATGCTCTGCGGCTAAAGTCGCAGTTGCACGCATATCGATCAGCGCGCCGTCAAGTACCAGAGACAAGGTGAGGCGAGAGCCACGGCGAAGATTCTTCGATGTATTGGAACCGGGCCAGATTGCAAGGCGACCGGAAGATGTCGAGGAATCCTTATGTCGTCGCCTCCTCTTCATAAGATGATCCAGATGATTTGCGATTCGCACGATTCTCTACGTGTTCGCCCGATTCTGGTTCAGGCACGGGTTTTATTTCGAACATTGGACAATGACTCGCCCCACAGGGATCTCAGAAGTCTGAAAGGATAGATGCAGTGAAGGTTCTTTAGAATACCCAGCCGCACGCAAACCTGAGTTGCGCCGCAGCAAGACGGTCGGTTTGCCAAGATATGCGCTCAGGCAAGGGGCCGTTCAACGGGGGTGTGCCGTGAGAATCTCGTAACGGATCGAAAGGCGAGGCTCTTTTGAGGAGGCGACCGCCAAGTGTTTGTTAGATAGCGTTCTTTTCATCCTCTTCCTGTTTTTTGAGCGAATGCCCACGATGGGGAAAGAATGCGGATGCCCTCTCGTACTTCTTCACGCTGCGGCCAAACTCTCTCGAACATCAACACCCGGCCTCGGGCGATAAAGCGCCTTTTGACCACAGCATTTTGCATTGCCTCCCTAGCGGATACTCAAGATCCGATCAACCACATGAGGAGCGGCCTGGAAGTCAGTGTTCGCGCGCATGGGAAGAAGCGCGGAGCTCAGGACCAGATGGACGCACACACAAGCACGCTCTTAATGCGAAGGATGTGTAGTGGATGATAGCCAGTCACTGTCCGATCCACATAGATGGGGGAGGACAAGAGTTCTTATGCGTTGCTCATTCCCGCTGTATCTGTGAATTCGCCGATGAGTACGACAATTTTGCCTATGATCTTGCCGGATTCCGATGCTTCGTGCGCCGCCGCAATCTGTTCAAGGGGGAAACGCGACGCGATGGTCGTTTTCAGCCACCCTTCCTGCAAGCCTTTGTTGGTCGTCTGAATTGCGCTCTGACGGGCTTCCTGTGACATATGGAAGACGTTCACAAAACGGACAGTGGCATCTAAGAATAAGAGCGGCCAGAATGGAATTGTCGGCTCCGATTGAGCGTCCGATGCATAGGTGGCAATCACGCTGCTGGGTTTAAGCAGCTTAACCGCAGACGCCAGGGTCTCGCCAAATGCAACATCGATGATCCTATCTATGGCAGGGGAGCCTGGGGTATTCACAACCTCCTGGATTCGCGCCACGACATCTTCTTCATGCCGGTTAATCACCAGATCCGCCCCCGCAGCTTTCGCCACAATGGCTTGCTCCATTCTGCTAACCGTCGTAAAGACCCTGGCACCGGCCGCCTTTGCAAACTGGATAGCGTGGACCCCGACAGCGCCTGCGCCTCCTGTTACCAGCAATGTTTTATCTGTAACCGGGCCGTCGGCGAATACGCAGCGGTGTGCAGTGAGTGCCGGAATACCAAGACACGCGCCCATTTCCAGCGTGATGTTGTCTGGAAGATCGACCGCATTCTCACTTGAAACAACGACATACTCTGCTGCACAACCGGCCTTGCCCGAGACCAAAGCTTCGTAAATCCATACCCGCTGCCCGACTCTTGAACTCGGAACGTCATCGCCTACTTCCTCAATGACACCTGCACCATCCTGATGCGGTATCTGTTGCGTAACTCCGGAAAGAAGAGGTACACGCGCCCTTCTTTTCGTATCCGACGGATTTACGCTGGACACAGACACCCTCACCAGAACCTTACCGAGGCCAAGTTTGGGCATGCCGAGTTCGCCAACTTGCAGTACATCCCTGGCATTGCCGTTTCGTTCATACCATGCTGCTTTCATTTCATATCCTCGCTTTTAGTGCCACGTTGTTTGGGGAGTTTTTTCAAGGAGAAACATTTCGCGCCATGCAAGAGCTCCGATAACGAGAGGCGTGTTCTCCATTACCTATCAACTGCGAACGTCAATTGCAGGAGAGTCCGTGTAATCGGGTTAGAACGAGCATTATTTTCTGCCAATCGGTTGAAGAGGCTGAGATCTTTCGCAGGAATCTTTGAAGCCGTGAGCACGCTCTTCTTTTCCGCCAATGCCTTACCGTAGTTGCGGAAAATTGGTACGGGAAATAGGCTTTCGGCAAGCATGTTGACGGCGGCTGTGGGATCGACTCCAGCCGCTTCAGCAATCGCAAACCCTTCCGCTAGAGTGCGTCCCATCGAGATGATGAGAAAGTTCCCCAACTGCTTGATCACCGTGGGAACACCCGGCTGCTCTCCCATATCGAAGAGTGCATGACCTCCCAATGCGGTGAGTAATGGTTTCACTCGGTTCTTGGCTTCTCGGGGTCCAGCATAGGGATGGCGAGTTGATGTGCCCTGGCGGCTTCGGGGCGACCAAAAACAGGCGCTTCTACGTAGGTCGAGCCATGCTTAGCGTGCAGTTTTGCAAGGCGCTGCGCAGCCTCGGGCGAGCCGGTACACATCCCGATATGAACGCCACCTTCCATTCGAGAGAGGAATTCTGGCGTCACGATACTCTCCGTCAAGTCAGAGTCCCAAAGAACTGACACAACGAGACCACCCTTCCCTGCAACGTCCGAAGGGTTACCCGCAATCAGCGCCCCACGTTTGGCAAGCGGCTCGGCTTTGCTACGCGTGCGGTTATAGACCGTGAGCCGATAACCGCTATCCAGCAGATTGCTCGCCATGGGAAATCCCAACTCTCCAAGCCCGATCCACCCAATCCGATCGCTCATTCGAGTTTCTCCCTAGCCTAAAAACATACAGTTTACGTTTACGTCACCTTTGAATCAGAGTACCCCCTTTCGGGATTGTTGTCTAGCTAGCTCTCGGTTTCGAACCAGCGTTCAAAACGCTTGATGTGCCCCAGAATATCGGAGCGAAACTGTTTGAGCGACATCAATTGGGCCTCCGTCTCGGCGAGATGTCCGCGAAGCATCTCAAGCACTTTGGTCTTCGCTTTCTTGCCACTTGGATCGTCGAAGTAAAGATGAATGACCTTGCCAATCTCTTCAAGACTCAAGCCCAAAGCCTTCAATTGATCGATCTTCTGGAGCCGCGCGACCGTCTGCTCGGGATAGTGGTGCTGTCCGGCTCCCTCTCGCTCGCCTGGAGGAATAAGTCCAAGGCTTTCGTAATACCGCACAGTGCGGGGGGTCACCTTCGCTTGCTTGGCGAGCTCTCCGATTCTCATCATTCTGTTCCCATCATAATCTTGCTCCACGGTTGCCCACCAGAGTCAGCCCGCTTCACTTGCCGTCAATTCGGCCCACCTGCTTGGCGCTACTCGCGAACGCGGTGCGTGCCGCTGCCCAAGATCCGTTTGCGGGATCGAGCGCACTCTGAAGGTATGCACAGGTCAGCCCCTGTACCGCAGCAACCCGCTCTGGGTCCTCATCCGTCGTCTCAGTCACCAGATAACCGGAGATACCGCCGAGCATGTGCTCTCCGCCGAATAAGGTAAGCAGCCAGTCGGCTCCTGGGCTGAGGGTGTAGGCGTCAGTGAACCACTCAGGCCCGAGAACGGTCAGTGGTGAGACGTCCTTATCGCCGGCCACCACGAGGGCTGGTGTCATCATCTCTGCATAGCTTTGATTGAGGTGCGGAAAATGCTCGATTGCGAACGGGCTCAGAGCGTCTCCTCCCCGACCACCTGCGGCAAGCAGCACGCCAGCCTTGATCCTCGCATCGGAGAGATCCTCCCCTAAGCTGCCATCGGACTCGATCACCCTTGCGCCTAACAACATGGCTGTCGTTTGAGCGCCGAATGAATGTCCGGCGGCGACGATGCGTCTTCGGTCAAGACGACCTTTCAGTCCCAGGACGGAATCCTCGATAAGGTCGAGTTGGTCCAGGATGCGCTTCACGTCCGCCACGCGATAACGCCACATGTCAAGTTTCCGGGGATCGGCGAGATAGGCTTTGACGGCCTCACCATGGGAAGCAGTTGGATTTGGACCCAGCGTCTTTGAATCAAGAAAGGTAGGCTGGATGACGACGAATCCATTGGCCGCCCAGAAGTTCGCGAGCGGCGCATATGCGTCCATGGAAGAGCCGAAACCGTGCGCGAAGACGATGATGGGCAACTGGGTCCCGGTTATCGGGGCTGAGACTCGCAGTTGCAAGTCCTCACCGCGTCCTGGAGCTGAAAGCACGATCGGGCTTACAGAGAGGACAGGTGTCGAATGAGCTTTAGGTTGTGCTGTGGCCATATGCACTCCTTGGTTACTATGGCTTACATCATGAAGTGAGAGCATGAAAATTGGAAGTCGGCACTTTGACCGCAGGAACGCACACCGAGGGAACCATGAAAAAGCCTCGCCAAAACACGAAAGAGCCTTTGGCGCTCATGTGCAGGAACGATGAATCGGAGGCCGTTCGGGAATTTTTGACGAAGGTCGGCGACAAGTGGAGCATCTTGCTGATTGTCATGCTGGCGAAGACTCCGAACCATCGCGCCCGTTTCTCAGAGTTGCAGAGAATGGTCGACGGAATCTCCCAGCGGATGCTGACGACAACGCTTCGCAATCTGGAGCGAGACGGCTTTCTCACACGTGAAGTGTTTCCGGAAGTGCCGCCAAGGGTGGAGTACGAGTTGACCGCTCTTGGATTGACTCTACTGAGGCCGATGCAAGAGCTGGTGGATTGGATTGGACGTAACTGGAATTCAATCAAGAAGGCGAGAGAACATTTCGACAAGCGGGCTCGTTGATGATGCTGCGGTTTCGGAACGTGCTGGGCCGAAGACGGATGGCCCTCAGGATGCTATTGGTTTGATCAGACCTTTGTCGCGGCAGTACCGAGCCACCGAGTCCTCGATCGTGGGTAGTTCGCCGAACAAGTCCTTCTGTTTTTGGCCCTCATGGCTGACGTAGCCTCCCTTTCGGATCCACGCCAGCACCTTGACCTGGTCTCGGAGGCGCGGGACGAACCAAGCCACCAGCGGCAACATGGCGACAAAGATGGACGGGATAAAGGCCTTGGCAACCACAGGACGGCCCAAGACCCGGACGAATGCCGCAGCCACCATGGGTCCGGTGGCTGGAACATTACAGCGTATATCCACGCTCTGATTCAGGGCAGAGACTGGTAAGTCGAGGGAGGCCTCGGCCGCATATCGGGCGAGGTCCGGCGAGTAGATCATGCCGAGGGCGACTCCCGGGACAATATCGGGGAAAACCCCTTTCCGCACCTTTTGGACTACCACATCATGGGCTCGGTCAAGGAAGGCCCCGGCGCGCAGGGCGAGGTACGGCTGGCCCGTTTCGGCCAGATATTTTTCGGTCGCAAGCTTTTGAGAGAAATGGGGTACTCCGGGTGCGTTATCGCATTCAAGAATCGAGATCAGGATGAATCGAGGCACGCCCGCATTTTTGCCGCGTTTACAAGATCCCGATACCCCTCGATGTCCGTCCGGGAGTTGTCTCCCTTTGTGCGTGCCGTATGGGCGCTGAACCCCGCAGCGCTGGCAATCACAGCTTCGGCCCGAGGTTCTGCCGTAAGTGCCCGCTGTAAGGAAGTGGCGTCCCTGAGGTCGGCCACCACAATATCCGTCACCCCGAGGGATTCGAGATTGGTGCGGTCGCTTGTAGCCCGAACCATAGCCCTGACCCGCGCCCCTTTTTCGAGCAAAGCCCGGACGATTTCCGACCCCAGTGTTCCCGAAGCTCCCACTACCGCGACTATTCTTGCTGCCATTTCCTATGTCCCCTTCTCAACCATTTTAGGAGGATGAAACGATACAATCTATGCGATGAAGTCCCTAACTAACTATGTCGAGATCGTCCAGTTTCGAGGCTGACCCGCTCTCTAGCGTGCTCTCGCTCCTCAAGCCACGCAGTTATATGTCCGGTGGAATCGACGCGGGAGGGGACTGGTCCTTCCAGTTTGATCGAAGCACATGTTTCATGTGCTTTGCGCTGATTTCGGGCTACTGCTGGCTTTCGATCGAAGGTATCGATGAGGTAGTGCGGCTGGGAGCGGGGGATTTTGTGGCGCCGCCGCACGGGCCTGCGCTCCTCCTCGCAAGCGAAATCGCCTTGGCGATTGGGTTCCGGTCTTCGAGCGCCTTCAGTACGGCATTCTCCCAAGCTGTCGGATGTTCGCCGAAGCATTTTGTGACCCGGCTCTAGCCGACTTGATTTGCATACCAACCTCGCCTGCAGGCGTTCAATGTCTCTCCGCACGGAGTTCTTCGAGAAGGGAGATCGGCGCTATTCCGCTACAGACCTATCGGGCACTTCGGTCTACAGCTTTTGCCCCAATCTATTCTCCATCGTGGTGCGATAGGTTCTGCTGACACGGGCATGGGAGCCATCCTTCAATAGAAGCTCAAACTCCCCGTGGGATAGCGGCTCCAGCTGCACGATACTATCGATGTTGACGATCACCGAACGGTGAATACGAAGAAAGCGGCGCGGGTCAAGATTTCGGGCCAGATCCGTCAACGAAACACGATAAAGGAGTTCTTTCCCTGAGCTGTGCAACGTGACATATACGCCCGAAGCCTCGATCCATTCGATGTCCTTCACACGCACGAATCGTGTAATTCCATCTGCCTTGATCGCTAGTCGATCCAGGTAGCGCGGCTCCGCCGCCTGCATCGCCATCACTCGGCCAACGTTTTGGCCAAACTCCCGAAGCTGCAGATCGCTCCTGCTGCTCTTCACTCGCATCATCATGGTCTCGAACCGCTCATCGCTGAAGGGCTTGAGCAGGTAATCCAAAGCATTTGCTTCGAATGCGCGGATAGCGTGCTGGTCATACGCGGTTACAAAAACCGTAAGCGGCATATGCTCCGAGCCAACCGCTTCAATTACCCCTAACCCATCCAGTTCAGGCATCTGCACATCCAGAAGTACCAGGTCGGGCCGTTCGCTCACGATCATACGCACTGCCGTCTCTCCATCGCCCGCCTCTTGCAGAGAAACTACCTCGGGGTCCTGATTCAGCAGGTCGGAGATACGCTGGCGCGCCGGTGCTTCGTCATCCACAATGAGCGCTCGGATACCGTCAGGCTTTGTCTCCATCATGTGTCTCCTTTCGCTTGCGCAACGGAAGTGAAAGATACACCTCCGTGCCGCCCTCATGTCTACGCCGGATGTCGAACTGGCTCGTGTTGTCCGGGTATAATCCCGCGAATCGCTCTCGTGTCACCGAGAGTCCTACGCCCTTATGACTTTGGAATGACCACCCCGCAGGCAATCCCACGCCATCGTCCAACACCTGAAGGACGAGCCTCTCCTCAATACGCTGCGCACTCAAAATAATGGATCCGCCACGGATTCGTTTGGAAATACCGTGGCGGATCGCATTCTCCACCAGCGGCTGGATGAAAAGGCTGGGAACAAGGGCATCGTTCACTTCTGGATCGATTCTCGTCTCGATCTTCAACGCATCGCCGAAGCGGATCATCTGGATGGCGAGATAGTGGTCAAGGAACGCTAACTCTTCAGCAAGCGATATTTCTTGAACACCCTGCGTATTCAAAGAAAGCCGCAGAAGATCGCCCAGGTGCTCGATCATTCGTCTCGCAAGCTTAGGTTCACGTTCCACCTGTGACGATACCGTGTTGAGCGCATTGAAGAGAAAGTGAGGGTCTAACTGCATGCGCAACGCATTCAGGCGAGCCTCTGAGAAGTTTCTCTGAAGCCGTTCCATCTGTAGTTCAGCCGACACAAAACGCTGATGGTAGAGATAAGCCTCCCACACACCCACGATGAGGCAGTAAACGAGCATGCTCCAGAACATCTCTCGGAGAACTTCCATGAGTATCCCCAATCCCGCGAGCCTTGCCCATGCCGCCACTCCAAGCAAACCTCTCAGTATCGCCTCGACGTAACCGTAAAGGATGATAACCAGCGGACCTAGGAAAAACAGCGTAAGGACGCGAGGCAGGATTCGGTTTACTCGAAATGGGAGGGCTCGATCAAGAGCTACAATGACGGGAACGAGAAGCCCCCATGACCACCATTGCGCCAGCGCCAAGATGAGAACTCTGTGGAACGGTCTGTTCGAACCTAGTTGAGGCAAGGCAAAGACCACCGCAATCGCGGTCCAAAACATGACAGAGGCGCCCAACCATTTGGAAGTGTTCTTCATCGTCGCTTATGATGCCATTCTGACAGATTGCCTTCCTCGCTGAGCCGTCATTTCCCTAGGAACGCCGCGCGGAGTGGTTGCTTCGACTTCAGCTCGTTCACTCGAAGGCGGTTCGTTGCGTCCTGGAACCGCCCTGCCACTCGTAGGGGCCCGTTCGGAACATATTCAGTAACCATTCTGAAAATTGCGTAAAGTCGCAGGTGACGCCGTTGCTCACAAGCCTCGCCGACCTTTGTAGCCCTTCGTCAATAAGGAGTAGTTCATGAAGCGTCTCATCGTTAGCAGCATCTTTGCCCTCACAGGTTTTCTTGGCACTGTAGGCTCGGCTCAAAGCCCTTCACCGAACAACAGCATCCAAAATGCTAGTTCGAATGCCGCAGCGGACACCGTCGACGTCCAACACGTAATCGACGCCTACCACGCAGCGTTAGTCGCTCATGACGGCACGAGACTCGCAAGCTTGTTCCTGCCACAGGGGGGCATGTGGCTCAATGTGCTTTCGGATGAGGCGTTCGCGCGTCAGAAGGCCAAAAATCCGGCCGCATTGAAGGTCAGGGTCGGGAGCTATGCGGATTTTGCAAAACAAGTTTCAACAGCCAAGGTCAGCTTCAATCCGACCCATACCAACCTGCAACAGAACAGCGACGGTACCATTGCCTCGGTCTATTTCGACTTCGTCTTCCTGGCGGATGGGAAAGAAACAAATCGAGGAAGCGAAACGTGGGTTCTGGTCAAAGGGAGTGACGGTTGGAGAATAGCCGGGATGACCTATTCGTCGAATCCGCCTGTCCGGTAACGATGACCGGCGCGCGCGCTTGCGCTCTTGAGTGTCCTCACGCTGGTCATCCCGTGCCATGCACCACCGGTCATTCGTGGACGAAAGACAAGGGTTCACACGCCTGCAGAGTCCGGAAAGGCGCTTGCGCGCCTCATCGTCGATCCCGCACTGGTCTCAACGAACGGGAAGTATTTCGAGGGGCTTCGTGAGATCCCTTCGTCGGCGGAGTCGTACGACAAGGATCGAGCAGAGGAGCTTTGGCGGGAGAGTGCCACTCTTACCGGGATCGAGCGGCTTCCGTAACACTGTGTTTAAGCAATTGTTTCCGCGAAGTGACTCCATGGAAGTGATTCGGCCTCTTGGTTTTGGATACGTGACCTAACCCGCAAAGTCAACGAACGCGAGCGTCTGCTTCGGCAGAGCGTCCAATGATGACATTTTCCATTTATTCCGAAGCGGAGAGTCACGGAATCAATGACCTCGTGGAGCACATCGAACAGTTCCAAAAGCAGAAACAGAGAGCGCATTTCAAGAGCAACAAGCTTATTGCCAACCGTGAGCAGTTCCTGTCGGAGTGGACGATGCATAGCAAACGCGGCCCGGCCGGCGCTATAATTGCGGTTAAGACTTCGTCTCAAGGGAACGTCAATGTCAATTGAATCAGCTGAAGATCTAGCAGGCATGATGGAGGCGGGTAAAGTTACGCGCGCGGTACTTGATGGCATGAAAGCCGTGGTTCAACCTGGTATCAGCACTCGCGAGTTGGATGAGGTAGGAGCTTCCATCATGCGGAACTTCGGCGGAAGATCAGCTCCGATGCTTGCCTATGGCTTTCCGGGGCATAATTGCGTCAGCGTGAATGAAGAAGTTGTTCATGGCGTCCCTGGGCCCCGCAAGCTGGCGACGGGTGACTTGGTAAAACTCGACGTAACAGTTGAAGTTGACGGCTACATGGCAGATGCTTGCGAGACAGTTGCCGTTGGATCTGTTGACCACGAGAGTAAGCAATTGATGGACTGTGCTTCACGCGCTTTCTGGGCAGGCCTGTCGGTAGTACGTCCCGGTGCCCGCCCTTTCGACATCGGAAAAGAAGTTCACAGGACTGTGAGCGCAGCCGGCTACTTCGTTGTGCGAGATCTCTTTGGACATGGAATCGGTCGAACCATTCATGACTGGCCTACCATCCCAAATCAGTTTGATCGACGCTTCGCTGACGAACTCACCGAGGGGCTGGTTTTCACGATCGAACCAATGATTGCCATTGGCACTTCGCGATCCGTTACTCTCAAGGATGGTTGGACGGTACGCACCCGAGATCATTCCCGCTCGGCGCATTATGAGCAGACTGTATTCGTGACAAGTGATGGAGCGCAGCTTCTCACCGCGTAGCCGCCTCCTGGTCATGTCGGTTTCAATGCCCTCACCCTTCGGGCGATGAAGGCACAACGGAGAACACCGTCTGGGCGTAGCCTGGCGAGATGCCGGTCGCTCTCAGCTTGTAGCCTGCTTCCTGACCTAGCCCTTCGGAAATTGTAAGCACAGCGTTCTTCGTGCCCGCATAAACTGATTGCAGTGGCACATTCTTGAGCCCGGAGGTCATGCGCTGTGTGCTACTACGAAAGCCTTGGACTCATTCCTTCGGGCGAACGGTCTGCTCGGGACAGCATCGCTATCCCGAGCAGACCGTAGCGCGGCTTCAATCCTTATTCGCTGAGGCTCCCTTATTTCTCCTTCTTATCTAAATCGCACACGAGCGTCTTAGACTGCAATATTCCGCAGTCGTCTGCGTTATAGAGGGTGAGTGCGAAAATGGAGTAAGTCCATGCAGCCAAGTGCGCGGCGATTGGCCGATGTCTTTGCCCGAGAGAGGGAGCGATTTCTTCGCTTCATTGATCGGCGGAACTTCGACGGCGATTCCCTCGACCCAGAAGATATCCTCTCTGAAGTCATCTTTCACCTCCTGCAACGCTCCACTCTTGTCGCCGAAATCGAGAACCTGACAGCATATATCTACCGCTCGCTTGCCAATCGGCTAACCGACTATCGTCGCAAATCCAGACCAACCATTGTATTGGAGGACATCCCCGGTGCCTCTGAGACAGGAACTATTAGCCTGCCCATCTCACGCCCGCAACCCGATCAGGTAATCGCTCTGCAAGAACTTCAAGTTCGTTTACGGGATGCCATCGACCAGCTTGGCGTAAAGGAGCGCGCCGTGTGGATTGCCACCGAAATCGATGGGCGCTCCTACAAGGAACTCGCCGAAGAGTGGGAAGAACCCATCGGCACCTTGCTTTCGCGCAAGAGTCGCGCCTCCGCCAGGCTCCGCCTATTACTTTCCGATTACAGAAACCACAAGGAGTTGCCATGACATTTCAAAAGCAGTCTTCCAGTCGCAGGCACACACGGCTGGCCCACGCTCAAATCGTGTTCCGCAGTTTGACGGCAGCGCTTCTTGCACTCATTTTCGGCTTCGTCGTCATGCTGCTATGGAACGCAATTCTGCCCGGCCTCTTCTCTGTTCATCCGGCCACTTATTGGCAGAGTGTCGGCCTGCTGGTTCTGGTTCGCATTCTCATGGGTGGAAGTCTTGGATACCGCCGCTACGGTTTTGGCCGCATCGGTTCGCGTCCGGCATGGAGCGAATACGAAGAGTGGTGGCGCGAATCGGGCAAGCAATCGTTTCAAAAGTTTTCGGCGGATCGCCATAGCGACCAATAGCGCCGTGAGGATATATTCGCGCTGAAACTCCAATACCTTGCAGTAAATGCTCGGTACTTGCGTTATAAAAGTGCCCCCTATGCGGGGCCAACTGCGAAGTATCCTAATCCACACATGAATAGGAGAATCGATGTTCATCCCATCTGATCGCGCCGTCAGTATAGCCGAAATGATTGCTGCTCCCATGATTGCCATTGCGTTCATCGCCCTATGCTCCTTGCTCAAGGAACCTGCGCGACGGCACTTCAGCGCATTGATGATCGCGGGCGCAGGAGCCATCTATATCAGCGGCGGCGGTCTGGGCCCATTGGAGTTTGCCTTCTGCGCCCTGATGTCATTCCTGGCCTTCCGCGGTCTATCGGAATATCGCTTCGTCGCCATCGGCTGGCTCTGCCACGTCGCTTGGGACGTGGTACACCACCTTTACGGCAATCCCATCGTTCCCTTTGACCCGAGTTCGTCGGTTGGTTGCGCCATTTGCGATACATTCCTTGCACTTTGGTATTTCCGCGGCGCGCCTGCCATTCAGACTTGGTTTCGCCGCGCGCCTGCGCTGCAAATGTGACTCGTTTCCTGGCCCTTGACGCAGCATAGCCTCAACACTTAATGCCTCACCACAATTCAGTAATTCGGAAGTTGCTATGCTGTCCAAGAAAATTGACTGACCGAGTCAGTCATAATACCATGGATACATGGCTCGTGAACTTTCACAAGACCGCTTCGCCCGACTCATCGAATGCGCCACACGCGTGTTTATCGAATGCGGCTATCGCCGCACTCAGATGGCCGACGTGGCTACAGCAATGGGAGTTGCAAAAGGTACGCTTTACACCTACGTGGAGAGCAAGGAAGCCCTCTTCGATCTTGTCGCTCGTTTCGCGGACCGAGATGATTTCAGCGCTATTGCACTAAAATTCCCTGTTCCTGCTCCCGAGCCTGGATCCACGCTACTCTACGTTCGTGAGCAGCTGGTTCAGACGCAATCGATGGCGACATTAAGCGCGGCGCTGAAACGCAAACGGGTCAGAGATGCCTCCGCGGAACTTGAGGCTATCGTGACAGAGTTATATGACTTGCTCGCGAGGAATCGCTCCGGCATCACACTGATCGATCGTTCGGCGCGGGACTATCCAGAGTTGGCGAAGCTCTGGCTGGAGGCGCGAAGCGGGTTGCTCTCGCTCCTGGAGAATTATCTGAAGTCCCGCATCGCATCAAGCAGCTTGCAGTCCGTTCCGGATAAGAAGGCTGCAGCGCGATACATCCTCGAAGCGACCACCTTCTGGGCTGTCCATCGCCACTGGGATTTACGGCCCGATTCTATTCCCGAGTCCACCGCTCGGGACACGGTCGTGCAGTTCATCGTCAGAGCGCTTGCGGCGGGGTAGCCCCCTTCCCGCCTAGCTTCTGATCACCCGCATAATGCAACAATTCTTCGAATCACACCGAAAGGCTCCGTGAATGAAGGCTTTCTATTGGACTCCTCTGCTTGGCTTCGTCGTATCAACGGTTGTGATTGGCTACGGCTTTGTCTTCCCGCGCAACGGGCTCGCCAGCGTCAACGAGCTTACGGTTGGATTTGCGACGACCATTCTCAGTGCCTGCGTGACGTATGTGTTGGGCATTCGGCTTGTGCTTCGGGATCGCGACAGAAAGTGAAGAACCGTGTAGCCTCTGAACGCCTGGAACGGGGGCTGCAACTGCGGCAAGGAGAAGGAAATATGTCCGACAGAGAATTTGATGTGGTGCTCCACGGTGCGTCGGGGTTTACCGGAAGGCTGGCCGTAGCCTACTTCGCGCGGCACGCCCCTGCTGGGTTCCGATGGGCAATTGCAGGCCGCGATCTTGCCAGGCTTAAGAGCATTGAAGCAAACGTCCCGATTCTTGTCTTCGACTCCTCTAGCCAGGCAGGTGTTGATGCAGCCGTTGCTCGGACAAGAGTCATGTTGTCGACAGCGGGGCCTTTCAGGGAATATAGCGATGCGCTGGTCGATGCGTGCGTACGCCTGCGTACGCACTATATCGACATCAGTGGTGAGAGCGTGAGAATCCGCGATCTCATTGACCGCTACCACCAGCGTGCCGTGGAAGCCCGGGTACGCATAGTCACGTTATGCGGGTTCAGTTCCGTGCCGGCCGACTTGGCAGTGTACCTGCTCAACAAGAGCCTTGCCGGTCGTCTAGCGGAAGCAAAAGGTTTCTTTCAGATGGGCGGCGGCTCTTTCAATGGCGGGACCATCTCCAGCATGGCCAACGCCCATGTTTCGGGCGATGTGGAACGCGAGCGTGATCCTTTCCTTCTCGTTCCGGGACATCGGGGCGCCGCTGAGCGAATTGAGGATGATGCAAAAGGCGTTCGCTATGATCGAACGATTGGAGCATGGACGGCGCCTTCGCCGATGGCAACCAGCGATACACGCGCCATCCTCCGCAGCGCCGCGCTTGGCGGCAATCGAGTCATCTATCAAGAGTCGATGGTATTTCCGGGGTTGGGTGGGATGGTGCGGGCGATCGGCTTCGCTGCGGTCATAGGTGCCTTGGACGCCATGATGCGCAACGGAGTCACTAGGAACTTGCTGCAGAAGTTGATTCCTCCCGGTAGCGGGCCCAGCGAAAAAGCAATGGATGCCGCCTGGTTCGAGTTACGGGTATACGGGAGTACCAAAGAAGGCGCGAAAGCAGAGGCGGTCATTCGCGGAAACGGTGATGCCAGCAATCGCATTACCG
>Ga0302140_10003211_pt1 | contig 21028 bp, 16 predicted proteins | sample I_Bog_E1_1_FD_202095 | JGI IMG/M metagenome (GOLD analysis project Ga0302140, IMG submission 202095) | Peat permafrost microbial communities from Stordalen Mire near Abisko, Sweden - I_Bog_E1_1 | ecosystem: Environmental > Terrestrial > Soil > Wetlands > Peat | place: Sweden: Abisko, Stordalen... | reverse complement strand
TGTTGATGCACAGTTCATCTATCAAGCGGCCGCTCGACGGCTCAATATGAGGCGCTTTCGGCAGCTGGACCGGTGGTTTCCCCGCATTGTCTAGAGTGGTGACGTAATCTCGTCCCGCCATGCTTCCTCGCCGGTGCCTACAACGTTTGATTTCGCGCCAAGGCCTGCAGCGGCATCCGGGCGAGATCGGCCGGTCAACACAACAGCTTCGGCTTGGCCAAATAAATCACCCCTGCAGTGCAAACGATTTCGTCGCGAATTGGTTCAATGCAATCATCATAGGTGGAGGGTTACCGCAGCAGGGTTGGGATTGAAGATGGTAGGCGGCGGCGGCCCACAATCGTAGACTCGGAAAATACTCATAATTTTGCCGTGGCAATGTCTCCGGGGTCAACCAGCGTCGGCCGCGTCTTTTCACCGCCTGCGTAGTTTCCGAGGGTCCCATCGCAGGATCAGAACCGGGCATTATTGCGTTGGTTTATTGACAAGCGGAAAAGCGGATCAGCTTCGGTTCTCCCGGGCGGTCTGGCGGCAAATATTATCAACCGCATTGGCCATGCACCGGCAATCAAGGTTGGCGTCGTGGGTCAGAGCAACAACAAGGGACGTTTAATATGACACGCTCGACTTTTGCCGGCTCCGTGGCAGCCTGTTTTTATCTTGGCCTTGTCACCCCACTGCTCGCGGCCCAGCCTGCTCCAACCAGCGCGGCGACCCACGCTTCTGCCGGTGACGAAAAACTTGCCGCCGTCAAGCCTGCGAGGAAATGCCTGGGCGATCTGCTTGCCTTCGATAAGCAAATGCAAAAGGACGGCTACTGGCTGGGCGGATCGGGCTATGGCTACGGCTATCCGATGGACGGACTTAGCTCCGGTTACGGCCCCCCGATAATGGGTGGCCCGGCGATGGCGGGCAATCACCCGATGATGGACGGCCGTCCAGAGGCGATGTCGGCCGGCTACCAGAACGCCCGGCCGGGCTACGAGGTTCGCATCCTGCTTGCCTCCGCCAATATTCTGGCGCAACGCGGTCAACAGCAGCCGTGCGAAAACGTGCTCGCCACGACACGCGAAGTCTACAAAATCTATGCGGCCAATATGCACAGTTCTGGCATTCGGATGGCGGACGTGCCGGGATGGCGGCGAGAGCAGATTGCCGCCGCGGTGCCGATCACAAACAAGAATGCTTCGTATCAGTCCGACGAGTTAGTCGGCACCGATGTGCGTAATCCGCAGGATGAAATCATTGGCAGCGTCGAAGACCTCGTCATGAATCCAAAGACAGGCGCGGTCGCCTATCTCGTGATCGCACGCGGCGGAATTTTTGGGATCGATGAAAAATACGTTCCGGTCCCCTGGGCCGACTTCAAAATATCCCCGAAGGCGACTCTTCTCGTGCTCGACACCACCAAGGCCACCGTTGAAAGCGCCCCGCATTTGACCAAAGACAAATTCACGACCGCCGGCCAATTCGACCAGGAGAGTCAGAAGGTGGATGCCTATTGGAAGGCGAACTTCTCAGAAAAAGCCACCACCGGATCCAAAAATTGATCGCATATCTACCAACCCATCCGATTGTTGGTGCGTATAAATGTAAGAGGAGCACTCGATGTTGCGGAATGCGTCAGCGATAAAAGGCTACGCCATAGCGGCGAGCGATGGCCGGATTGGCCACGTTAGCGACTTTCTCTTTGACGATGCCAGCTGGCTGGTTCGCTGGCTGGTCGTCGACACCGGTAATTGGCTCTCCGGCCGGAAAGTCCTTCTGCCGCCGTCCGCTATGGGACGTCCCACTGCAACGGAAAACGAATTCCCGGTTAGCTTGACGAAGCAGCAGGTCAAGGACAGCCCGGATAGTGACACCGATCGGCCAGTGTCGCGCCAGATCGAAGCCAATATCTACGGCTATTATGGCTGGCAGCCTTACTGGGGCACTGACATGCTGATGGGGGGTTACGGATACGGCACCGGCTTTGGCGGCGGCATCGCCGGCGCCTTGCCGGCCAATGAGTCACGCCAGCGGGCCGAGGATGTCGCCATTGCCAGGGCCAGCGACAACGACCCACATCTCCGTAGTATTAAAGCCGTCACCGGCTACCATATCCACGCTGTGGACGGCGAAATCGGTCACCTTGATGATTTCATTGTGGAAGACACCGATTGGAGCATCCGAAACCTCATCGTCAACACGAAGAACTGGTGGCCGGGCAAGAATGTCCTCATCGCGCCATCGTCGATCGACACGATAGATTGGACGGATCACCTCGTTAAACTCAATGTCGATCGTAAGAGGGTCAAAGACAGCCCTACATACGATGCGTCCGCAACTGTCGATCGTGCCTTGTTGGAGACCTTTCCTTAGTCACAATGATGACACCAGCCGGCGCGGTCAGTCCAAATTAGGTTCGAGTATTATTACCAGGCTGCGAGCCGGCACCGATCACACCAAGCTGTGCGATGCATAGGATGACGACGCGATGGCGCTGCGCTTAATTGAGATGGTGCTGCGGGAAAAAGACGGCGAGGAAATCCGTGACCTTCTCAAGCCGCACAAGGTGCTTGAGTGCCGGCAGATCCAACTATCAGACGGAGAAGTGCTGGTACGGATTTTGTTGGATGCGGAACAAAGTGAAGCAATCCTTGATTTATTGGAAGAACGGTACACAGGCGTGAAAGGCAACCGGCTGGTGATTTTGCCGGTCGAAGCGACATTGCCGCGCGCCGATCCGGAGCCAACCACGCCGTCTGAACAGCTGACGACAATGAAAGAATCGCCGGGGCGGATCAGCCGCGAGGAGTTATACGAAGACATAAAAAATGGAGCGCGGTGTTCGCGCGTCTACATGGCGATGGCGGTGTTGTCCACAGTCGTGGCGACAATCGGTCTCGATTACAACAGCGTCGCCATCATCATCGGTGCGATGGTGATTGCGCCTTTGTTGGGTCCAAACGTCGCGATGGCGCTCGGCACGACGCTCGGCGACCTGCTGCTGCTTCGACGCGCGGTATTGACGGCCCTCGCCGGCATTGCCACCACGATGGCATTGTCGGTCGCTATTGGCGTGCTGCTGCAGGTGAGCCCTACAACGCCAGAGATTGCGTCGCGCTCTGGGGTTGGCGTGGGAGACATCGTCGTGGCATTGGCTTCGGGCTGCGCGGGCGCGCTGGCATTCACCACAGGCGTGTCGGCGACATTGATCGGCGTGATGGTGGCGGTGGCGCTATTGCCGCCATTGGTCACATTTGGGTTATTGCTGGGTGGCGGCCATCCGGATTTGGCATTGGGCGCCTTATCGCTCTTCCTGGTGAACTTGATCTGCGTGAACCTTGCGGGTGTCGCAACATTTTTGGTGCAGGGCATTCACCCGAAGAGTTGGTGGGAGAAAGATCGAGCCGCCAAGGCGACGCGTATTGCCGCTGCGCTTTGGATCATCCTGTTGGCGGCTTTAGGTGGCACAATCCTATTTTTACGAAAGGGCTGAATACGGCCCGCAACGAGAAGGGGTTGCCAAGACAGAAGGAATATTCGTCATGGAAGCAAATTCCCTCCCGCCCAAGCCTTCCGACCCTGAACCGGAAGCGAAATCCGGCGCGAAGGGCGAATTGAAGGATTTGCCCCTTGCCGAGGCCAGGTCTGACACCGAAGCCAAGTCGAAACCTGAAGCCAAACCTAAAGCAAAGCCTAATGCCAAGCCTGAAGCCAAGACACCGTCCGATCTGACGCCGCAGACCACCAAGTGAGCCAAAGATATATTTCGAGCGGCGAGAACCTCTAAAAAGGTCAACAATGAAAATACATACCAAGGATTTTCGTGTTCACGAAGGAGACAAAGTCAATCTCAAGAAGTGGCCGACGAAGGTCGATCCCGTCTACGAATCGAAAGAGCAGTATCAAAAACTACTGGAAGAACATGTTGAGCACCTAAGTTCGCAACAACAGCTTCTCTATGCAACAAATCGCCACGCCATCCTGCTGATCTTTCAGGCGATGGATGCGGCAGGCAAAGACGGCGCCATCCGGCACGTCATGTCCGGCGTCAATCCCCAGGGCTGTCAAGTGTTTAGCTTCAAGCATCCCAGCGCCACCGAATTGGAACACGACTTTCTTTGGCGCACGACGCGCAATCTACCTGAACGCGGACGCATCGGTATCTTTAACCGGTCCTATTACGAGGACGTGCTGATCGTCCGCGTGCATCCCGAACTTCTCCGAAGTGAACGGATCCCCGATACAGCGCATCACAACAAGAAGCTCTGGCACGACCGCTATCGCTCGATTACGGATTTGGAGGAGCATCTCTACGCCAACGGAACCCGGATCGTAAAATTTTTCCTTCACCTTTCGCAGGAAGAGCAGCGCAAACGCTTTCTGGCGCGGATCGATGAACCGGACAAGAATTGGAAATTCAGCATCGCAGACATTGAGGAACGAAAATTCTGGAAGCGCTATATGAAAGTATACGGCGAGTGCCTTAGTGAGACGAGTACAAGCGACTCCCCATGGTATGTCGTTCCCGCCGATGACAAGCAGAATGCCCGGCTGATTGTATCGCAAATTGTGCTCGACACATTCAAAGACCTTAAAATGGCATATCCAAAAGTGAGCGCAAAACGCCGCAAGGAACTCCTGGCAATCCGCAAGCGATTGGTGAAGTGAGCGGTTGAACGCGCCATACCAAGGCAAGCGCCTAACAGGAGGACGCAATGTTGAAACTGATCGAAGGTCTGCCACAGAATGTTTTGGCGATTGAAGCCATCGGCAAGGTAACGCACGAGGATTATCGTGACATTCTCATTCCCAAGGCGGAGGCGATGATGGCCAAGGGACCGATCAGGATGCTCTATGTCATCAGCAAGGAATTTACGGGCTTTGAACTTGAGGCATTGTGGGACGACAGCAAGTTCGGTCTCATGCACTGGCACAATTTCAGCCACATTGCGGTGGTTGCCGATCAAGCATGGTTGCGCGTCGCGGTGACCTTGTTCACCCCATTCTTTCGCGGCGAGGTGCGCATTTTCCCGGTCTCCGAATTGGCCGCCGCGAAAGCCTGGATTGCGGATGCCAAACGAGCCGCTGCATAATGGCGGTCCATCGCGTCACGGCGAAGCAAATTCCTGAATGGAGGTTGAAATGCGATCACGCCGGAGGCCTCTGGACCGGGGCCAACAGCACCGCATGCTGCGCGAGACGACGCCACCCAATTTCCTGGACGCATCGCTCGAATGGCGGCGAATTTTTCTGAAATCTGAGGGACGTTTCTGCTCGTGGTCGTGGCGACCGGCGCCGACGTGGTGGCGGCGAAGAGCGGTGGCTTGGCCACGTTAAGCATGGCCGTCGTGGCGCCCGGCCTAATGGTTATGGTCATCATCTATTTCATGGGCACGGTTAGCGGCGCGCATCTCAATCCCGCCGTCACGCTCGCCTTTGCCCTGCGTCAAAATTTTCCCTGGCGTCGTGTACCTGGCTACATCGTCGGGCAGATTGCCGGTGGTGTCGCGGCGGCAATCTTCCTGCGCGCCATGTTCGGCACGGTCGGCGGCCTCGGCGCCACCGAACCAGGCGCGGGCGTGAGCGCCTTGCAAGCGCTGGCGATGGAAGCGCTGCTCACCGCCGGTTTGGTGAATACGGTCCTGGGCACCGCTTCTGGCGCCCGCAATATCGGCTCCAATGGCGCCATTGCGGTCGGCGGATATATCGCGCTGGCGGGCCTCTGGGCCGCGCCCATCAGCGGCGCTTCGATGAATCCGGTACGCTCGCTGGCGCCGGATTTGATTGCTGGCAACTTTGACGCGGCGTGGATTTATCTCGTTGGACCGTTCGCCGGCGCCATTATCGCAGTTGCGTTCGAATGGATTCTCAAAGGCCCGCCCACGCCGTCTGGAACAATGGCGGCACAGGGCACGCTCGAAAGCGAAAAGCCGGCGCGCCACCCAGGCTGAGCGATTGTCCCGAGGCGCGCTTGCAAGCTGAGAATGCCGTCAGTGAACGCGCTTCGCTATTAATGCCGATGTATGTCTAGCTATTTGCTCGTCTTCCTGCGACGCGACAACGCGCACAGCGCAGCGCGAATCCCGATTGCTGATCGCATTTTCTCCGGACCGGTTACGCGCCAAGTCTAGCCTGACGCCGATCCAGGACAGGCCTTCACAGATCGCGGCGCGGGCTTGCGCGTCGTTTTCGCCGATGCCACCGGTGAACACGAGCATATCCAGTCCATCGAGCGCGGCGATCATTGCGGCCACTTGCTTGCCCACGCAATAACAGAACATTTCAATGGCAAGCCGGGCGTCGGCATTCGACGAAGCGACCTCATGCAGACGGCGCATGTCGCTGGCGATGCCGGAAATTCCCAACAGGCCGGAACGGTGATCAACCAAATGTTCGAGCATAGCCGCATCGAATTTCTTCGCTCGCGCAAGGTAAACGAGAACGCCCGGATCGAGATCGCCGCTGCGCGTACCCATGATTACCCCACCGGTCGGGGTCAATCCCATGCTGGTGTCAATCGATTTGCCGGCCTTGACCGCGGTAATGCTCGCGCCATTGCCGAGATGCGCGATGATCAGGCGGTCGGGCAAATCGTCCCCGAGTTGACGGACAATCGATTCACACGAAAGACCATGAAATCCGTAACGCTGAATGCCATCGGCCTGCAATTCCTTGGCGATCGGGAGCACGCGGGCCACGTCCGGTAATCCGGCGTGAAACGTCGTATCAAAACATGCAGCTTGCGGGAGGCCGGGAAAATGCTCTTGCGCGAACCGAATGACGGATAACGCCGCCGGAATATGCAGCGGCGCGAAGTCAGTCGCCGCCTCAAGTTCTCGGAGCACAGTATCGTCTATCAAGCAATGTTGCCGAAGCTTGGGTCCGCCATGGACAATCCGATGTCCGATGGCGGCAGGCGCCGGCAATTTGGAATCGGCGAGCAATCGGCCAATGCGGGCGATTGCCTCGTGGTGATCCGGTCTAGCGACTGTCTCGGATATCGACTTATTTTCGCGCAAATCCTTGGCGTGGAATTTGCCAATCTTGTCGCCGAATTCAGCCTCGCCGATCAGAAGCGCATCGGACCGAGAAATCCCGACACTATACAGTCCGAATTTAAGTGAGGACGAGCCGCTGTTCAGCGCAAGCACATTCTGCGCCGGTCCACTGTCCGCTATACCGGCCCCGGAAGGTAGCAACGTACTCACAAGTTCCAGCGCCAGTCGCGGACCTCCGGCATGTCTTCGCCGTGCTCGCAAATAAAGAGTTTGTGGCGCTCCATGGCGTCCCAGTAGCGTGCCGTCGCCTTTTCTACCTGATCGCTGAACCTAGGAATTCGCTTGATGGCGTCCAGCGCGAGTTGGTAGCGATCGAGATTGTTGAGTACGACCATGTCAAAGGGAGTCGTGGTGGTGCCCTCCTCCTTGTAGCCGCGTACGTGGATATTGTCGTGATTGTGCCGGCGGTAAGTCAGCTTGTGAACCATCGCGGGGTATCCGTGGAAGGCAAACACCACCGGTTTGTCTATCGTGAACAATTCGTCGAAATCCTCATTTTCCATGCCGTGGGGGTGCTCGGATTGTGGCTGTAAAACCATCAGATCCACCACATTGACGACACGGATGCGGATGTCGGGAACATCGGCGCGCAAAAGCGTCACGGCGGCGAGCGTTTCAAGGGTTGGAACATCGCCGGCACAGGCCATGACCACGTCGGGATCGCCTGCGTCGTTGCTGGCCCAATGCCAGATACCGGCGCCGGCGGTGCAATGGCGCACCGCTGAATTTATGTCGAGCCACTGCCACTCTGGCTGTTTGCCGGCGACAATCAAGTTGATGTAATTGCGGCTGCGCAAACAGTGATCGGCGACCGACAGCAGGCAGTTTGCGTCGGGCGGCAGATAGATGCGCACCACATCCGATTTCTTGTTGGCGACATGATCGATGAAGCCGGGATCTTGATGGGAAAAGCCATTGTGGTCCTGTCGCCAGACATGCGACGTGAGAAGATAATTCAGCGACGCGATCGGCTTGCGCCACGGAATCTTCCGGGTGACTTTCAGCCATTTCGCATGCTGATTGAACATTGAATCGATGACATGGATGAAGGCCTCGTAGCATGAGAAAAACCCATGTCGGCCCGTCAATAAGTATCCCTCGAGCCAGCCTTCGCAAAGATGCTCGCTGAGCACCTCCATGACGCGGCCATCGACGCTGAGATTGATATCGACAGCTTCGACTTCGGCCATCCATTCCTTGCCGGAGACTTCGTAGACGGCATCCAGCCTGTTCGATGCGGTCTCGTCCGGGCCAAAAAGGCGGAAATTTTGCTTGGCGAGATTGAGCTTGATCACGTCGCGCAAGAATCTTCCGAGAATACGCGTCGCTTCGGCCGTAACGCTGCCAGGCCTATCCATCGCCACGGCATATTCGTGGAAGTGTGGCATCGATAGAGCCTGTAACAATTCTCCGCCATTGGCATGAGGATTGGAGCCCATACGCCGATGGCCGGTCGGCGCCAATGCGGCGAACTCGTCGCGGAATTTTCCGGTCTCATCGAATAATTCGTGCGCCCGATAGCTCTTCATCCATTCTTCGAGTTGCTTGAGGTGTTCGGGGTTTTTCATATCGGCAATCGGAACCTGATGGGCGCGCCATGTGCCCTCGACCGGCTTACCGTCGACAAATTTCGGACCCGTCCAACCCTTGGGGGTCCGGAAAACGATCATCGGCCAGCGCGGACGTTCAGGCTGGCCCGTCCCGGCGCTCGACCTGGCCGCACTATGAATCCCGTGAATCGTCGCCAAAATCGTATCGAGCGTCCCCGCGAGCAACTGGTGAACCACGGCCGGATCGTCACCCTCGACAAAATGCGGCTCGTAGCCATAGCCACGCAATAGTTCCGTCAATTCCTGACGGCCGATGCGCGCCAGCACCGTCGGATTGGCGATCTTGAAACCATTGAGATGAAGGATCGGGAGGACCGCGCCATCGCGCGCGGGGTTTAGGAATTTGTTGGAGTGCCAGCTGGTGGCCAGCGCGCCCGTTTCCGCTTCGCCGTCGCCGATGACGCAGGCAACGATCAAATCCGGATTGTCGAATGCGGCGCCATAGGCGTGCACCAAGGAATATCCAAGTTCGCCGCCTTCATGAATAGAGCCCGGCGTTTCCGGCGATACGTGGCTAGGAACGCCATAGGGCCATGAAAACTGGCGAAACAGCCGATGCAGGCCATTATGGTCGCGTTCGATCGCCGGATATCGCTCGGTATATGAACCTTCGAGATAGGTATTCGCCACGATGCCCGGGCCGCCATGACCCGGACCGATGACATACATCATGTTAAGATCGTTTTCTTTGATCAGCCGGTTGAGGTGGACGTAGAGAAAATTTAATCCCGGCGTCGTTCCCCAATGCCCCAGCAAACGTGGCTTAATATGTTCAAGTTTGAGCGGCGTCTCGAGAAGCGGGTTCTCTTTGAGATAAATCTGCCCGACTGAAAGATAATTGGCCGCGCGCCAATAGGCGTGCATTTTTCGAAGAAGATCGGGTGACAGCGGATCGGGCGCCCGGCTCTCGGCGAGATGCGGTTGCACATTCGCTTCGTCGGAGACAACCCTGAGCGTCATGGACAATTCCTCAATTCGGCCCGGATTCGGCCAGTCTCGGCGCGGCTGCCGCTTAAGCGGCGGCGGATAAGCCCAGCCCTCTGACCGCTTCGATCATCTTCGCCAGCACGGCCGCAGCGTCGCCATAGACCATGTAGCAATTGTCGGCGTAGAAAAGCGCGTTGACGATGTCGGCATAGCCTTTGCCGTCGCCGCGCTTGATGACATAAACCTTCTTGGCCTTGTCGGCGTTGAGGATCGGCATGCCGAAGATCGGCGACGATTTGTCGGTTCGCGCCGCCGGGTTCACCACGTCATTGGCGCCGATAACGAGAGCGACGTCGGCATCGGCGAAATCGTCGTTGATGTCATCGAGCTGAAAAATGAGGTCGTATGGCACACCGGCCTCGGCCAACAGCACGTCCATTTGCCCGGGCATGCGGCCTGCCACCGGATGAATTGCGAATTTGACATCGACATCGGCTGCCTGCAGCAGCTTTACGAATTCGAAGAGTTTTTGCTGGCCCTGCGCCATCGCTAGGCCGTAGCCTGGCACGATGATGACCTTGTGGGCGTAGCGCATGAAAATGCCGGCGTCGGCCGCCTCGACAGGTTTGAGGCTGCCCTTGATATCGCTATGCTTATGCTTTGAGGCACCGCCTCCGGCTCCGAAGTTCGTGAACAGAATATTGCTGACCGAACGATTCATGGCCTTCGCCATCAGCAGCGTCAAAAGCGTACCGGCGGCGCCGACGACCATGCCGGCAATCATCAAGGCCGGATTCTGTAGCACGAAGCCTTCGAGACCGACCGCGAGCCCCGTGAACGCGTTGTAGATCGAGATCACCACCGGCATGTCCGCGCCGCCGATCGGAAGCGTCATCAGGATGCCGAACAACAATGCGCAGCCGAAAAACAGGCCGATCAAATCGGGCATGGTGATCAACGGACTGGCGCCACTCTGCATCACGTACACGATGTAGCCGCCGACCGCGAGCGTCGCTAGCATGACAAGCCCGTTGAGAGCTTGCTGACCCATAACCCGCAACGGCTTTTTTATAACCCTGTCGAGTTTGGCCCAGGCGATCAGCGAACCGGACAACGACACGGAACCGATTAACGCGCCGATCAGTGTCACAACGAGCTGGGTCGCTCCATGAGCATTGCCGCCGAACAGCTCCACCGCGGCGATCGCGCCGGCGGCGCCGCCGCCCATGCCGTTATAGATAGCTACCATCTGCGGCATGGAGGTCATCGCGACCTTGCGGCCGCCCCACCAAGCGACACCGCCGCCAAGGACCAGTGCGACGAGCGCAAGGCTGACATTGACGATCAAATAGGGTTTGGCAGCGGCGCTAACGTTGAATACGTAGAGAAAGCTAGCTAGCACCGCAGCCAGCATGCCGATTCCTGCAACGAAGATGCCGGACGGCGCCGTCACCGGCGACGACATGCGTTTGAGCCCGTACATGAAGAGAAAGGCCGCCGCGAGATCGGTTACGCCAATAACCAGTTGCGGAATCATCGTAAGCATGTTCCTCAACCCTTCTTCGCGTGGCTGGCCTTGGCCTGGCTGTGTTTCGCGTGCTTGGTTTTGTGTCCGCTGGTCTGAAACATCGCGAGCATGCGATCGGTGACCGCATAGCCGCCGGCGGCGTTGCCGGCGCCGAGCAGCACCGCGAAAAACCCGATGGCTTGTTCTGGCACGGTGCTCGCGTTGAGCAATGCGAAAAGACCGCCGACCACGACGATGCCATGCACGAAATTCGATCCTGACATGAGGGGCGTGTGCAAAATTGCCGGCACACCGCCGATGATGACCCAGCCGGCGAAGCCGGCGAGCATGAAGATGTAGACGGCGACAAAACCGGTCATCGTTATCTGGAATTCCATCGCGATCTCCCGATCGGGTTTAGGCCACTTTCGTGGCTGGCCCGGTTGCTTTGTGTTTGGTCCGTTCGCCATGCTTGGCGTCGTGCTTGGTGTCATGTTTGGCGTCATGCTTGTTTTCATCTTTGAGCACATCGTCCTGCATCTTGCCGGCGTGAGTGAGAGCCGTCTTGGCAAGAATCTCGTCGTCCCAGTCCAGCGTGATGATATTGTCCTTCATCATCAGCGCGAGCAGGTTGTACTGGTTTTTCGCATATAGCTCGCTGGCGTCCTCGCCGAGCAGCGATGGGATATTCAGCGGCGCCACGATCGTGACCTGACCGATCGGCACTGTCTCACCGGGTTGCGTGTCGTCGCAGTTGCCGCCGCCCTCGGCGGATAGATCGACGATCACCGCGCCTGCCTTCATCCCCGCCACCTGCTTCTTGCTGATGAGCTTCGGCGACGGCCGGCCGGGGATGGCGGCCGTCGTTATGATCAGGTCGGCCTGCTGGATATGCTTGGTCAAGACGGCCGTTACTTTGGTTTTTTCTTCGGCGCTCAGTTCTCGCGCATAGCCGCCCTCGCCGGTTGCATCGACGCCGGTTTCGACGAATGTCGCGCCCAATGACAGCGCCTGTTCTTCGGTCTCCGGGCGCACATCGTACCCTTCAACGACGGCGCCAAGCCGATGAGCGGTGGCGATGGCTTCAAGGCCCGCGACACCGAGCCCCATGACCAGAACCTTGGACGGCCCAATCACGCCGGCTGCCGTGGTTATCTTCGGTAGGATGCGAGCAAGATGAGTAGCTCCGAGTTGCACCGCGTAATATCCCGCCAAGGCGGACTGACTCGACAATGCGTCCATCGCTTGCGCGCGCGTGATACGCGGCACACGCTCCATGGCAAAACAAGTGACTTTTTTCTCGAGCAGGCGTTTTACCAACGCCTGCTCTTTCTTCGCGAAAATGAAGGAGATAAGGATTGCGCCTTCCTTCATCGCGTCGATCACCTCCAGCGCTGGCGGTTGAACCGCGAGCACAACATCGGCATCGCTGACCAAAGCCTTGCGATCGTCCATGAAGACGACGTCCTTGAACGCGGCGTCGTATAGTTTGATGGCGTCTCCCGCACCCGACTGCATATGCAGCTTTGCGCCGAGTTTGATCAGCTTGGCCACCACGGACGGCACCAGCGCCACGCGCCGTTCGTGCGGCTGTGTTTCTTTCAGAACGGCGACGTTGACGTACATGAAGACTCCAGTCTCTTAAACTCGCAATCCCGCTCTTAAAACCGGTGCGAATGTCCGGCCAGCGGCAACGATTCTTATGGCTTCTTCTTTCAATGTCGGCGCGTGTGAACTCGTCGGTGCCGCGGCAATCTTCGCTACGCCTCGATGATGACCTTGAGCGCCTTCGTTTTGGCGGCGTTCCCGAAAGTCTCATAGGCATCGAGAATTTTATCGAGCTTGAAGTGATGCGTGATGAGGAGCTTGGGGTCGATCTTGTGAGATGCAACGGTCTTGAACAGCATCGGGATAGTGGCCGTATCGACCAGCCGCGTGGTGATGGAAATATTGCGGTCCCAGAGGCTCTCCAGATGGAGATCCACCTTTTTGCCATGCACGCCGATATTGGCGATGGTGCCGCCCGGCGTGACGAGTTTTTCGCAAAGCTCGAAGGTGGCTGGAATTCCCACCGCCTCGATTGCCGTATCTACACCGCGCTTGTCGGTCATTTTCATGACCGCTTCGACGGCTTTGCCGTCGGCGCTGTTGACGGTCTTCGTAGCGCCAAAGCGCTTGGCCATAGCAAGGCGATTGTCGTCAAGATCGATCGCGATGATTTCGGCCGGCGAATAGAATTGCGCGGTGAGCAGTGCCGCGAGCCCAACCGGGCCGACACCGACAATCGCCACGACGCTGCCCGGCGCGACTTTGCCGTTGAGCACGCCGCACTCGAAGCCGGTCGGCAAGATGTCGCTGAGCATTACCAGCGCCTCTTCGTCGGCGCCGTCGGGAATTGGATAAAGGCTTGTGTCGGCAAACGGCGTGCGGACGAATTCAGCCTGCGTGCCGTCGATTGTGTTGCCGAGAATCCAGCCGCCGTTCACGCAGTGCGAATACATCTGCTTGCGGCAATATTCGCATTTGCCACAGGAACTGACGCAGGAAATCAAAACATGGTCACCCGGTTTGAACGCGGTAACGGCCGGCCCAACCTTCTCAACGATGCCGACGCCCTCGTGCCCGAGAATGCGCCCGGGCTTACACGTCGCAAGATCGCCCTTGAGGATATGGAGATCGGTGCCGCAAATTGTCGTTTTGACGATCTTGACGATCGCATCCGTCGGCGCGGCGATGTCGGGCTTGGGATGATCTTCCAGAGCTTTCTTGCCTGGCCCGCGATAGACTAGAGCCTTCATCGTGTCCGCCGTTGGGGCTTTGCCTGTAGTTGCCGGTTTTGGAGCGGTCATAACGTTCATAGCGGGTCACCTTTCAGGTGAACTGGTTGGCCGGAAAATCGAAGAATAGGCATCGACGGCGAACATCGTCAGGATCGGAATCTACTCAAAGCCGCGCTCCAAAACGGAAAATTGACCGCGGGCCTTCGCTCGCGCGGCCCATCCATTCAATTCCGGAAAAGTGGCCGCCGTCCCGGCGTCGAACGTTGATCGCGCTGAATTGCCGCGCCTTCACGGTCCTGATCTGCTTGCTGGGCCATTTGCTCTGGCTTCGGTTGCTCTAACTCGACCGGCCGTTTTTTGTCGTCGGACATGGTATCTCCTGTTACGCAACACGCCGCATCGTCATTGGCCGCAAGTGGGGATGCAACGGCACTGGAAAACGGTGTGGAAGCTTTTTCGACGCGCCCTTGAGATTCCGAGCGGCAGACGAGCTATTGGGTCCCCAACAAGATGACGACAAGGATCGCGTACAGATAAATGCGAACAATTCGCCTTACCGGACACCAACGCGTCAACGCAGGACCTTGTTCCAATCGCGCGGTGGCACGTCAGGTCCGGAATCCACTTTTATCGTCGCAATCGAGCGATGCGATCGGCTTCGCGCTCTAGTAATTCAATCAGATGGTCGCCGCGGCACCGATCACACGTTCAATGGCCTGCTCAAGGTCTGAGTCGCGAAACGGCTTCTGAATTACCTCCGCGCCCGGCCGAAGCAACTTCACGTTCACTAAGTCGCCGGTGACGAAAAAGTGTGGAACAGCGCCATTGAGATGTATTTTATCGACCGCGGAAATGCCGCTCCCGTCGCCCAATCGGACGTCGACGATCATCAAATCCGGGCTGTACCGAATGGCGGCCGCCACCGCGTCGTCCTCGTTGGCCGCGATTGCGCAAACCTCGTGACCCATCCCTTCGAGCACTTCGCCGAGCAACATGCCAAGCAAACTGTCGTCTTCTACAACCAAGATCCGAAGCGTTTTCATCGATTTTTTCATCGGCTGCATGCAGGGACCTCCTGAGGCGAAGAGGCCGGTCCCCATACTTATGCGGGGACGACCGAGTTCCACCGGGCAAGACACGCGGGCCGAATCGGCGGCCCTATGAACAAAGCATCAATTTTCGAATCATAGACGACGAAAGACCGGCAAAAGCAGGCTCGGAATCTACTCAATTGCAATCGTCGCGGCAGAGGGCCGAGCGGAGCGCAATTACCAAATGTGTGTTGAATTGCTCAGTTCGGTCGAGACAGGCGTTGTACCATCCAGCCGGGCGGCACTTTCCTGAGAAAACGTAGCGTGCCAACAGACCGTCGTTATCGAGCCAAGGCTGCCAAACAGCATTCGAGCGCACGCTCACAATTAGCGCGCGGACCTCCTCGCGCCTGCGGAGATTTTCCGGTCGTCGGCATCGGCTCTTCGGCTGGCGGCCTCGATGCCTGTAAAAAGCTCATAGACGCGCTGCCGGCCAAAAGCGGCATGGCCTTTATCTTTGTCCAGCATCTCGACCCGACCCACGAAAGTATGATGGTGGATCTGCTGGCTGGCCACACCACGATGGCCGTGCGGCAAGCGACCGATGGAATGCCGATCGAACCCGACCACTTCTATGTGATCCCCCCAGGAACCTATCTCTCGGTCGGCAACGGCGCCTTGCATCTTTCGCAACCGAAAGCGCGTCACGGTGCACGGCTACCGTTCGACTTCCTTCTGCACTCGCTGGCGGCCGACTGCGGTGCACGCGCCATCTGCGTGATTCTCTCCGGAACCGGAGCCGACGGCACCCTAGGCTTGCGAGCCGTAAAGGAAAAATGCGGGCTCGTTATGGCACAGGATCCCGACGAGGCCGGCTTTGACGGCATGCCGCGAAGCGCGATCATGACCGGCGCCGTCGATCTCGTTCTGCCGGCCGCGACAATTTCTCAGGCCCTTGTCAAATATGCCCGGCGTTTGGCGCTAGCACGCGGGCCCAACAATTCTGGGCCGAGGGATAAAGCGCAAGATTGGTTGCCCGATATTATCGAGCTTCTTCGAACCAAGACGGCCCATGATTTCACGCTTTACAAAGAGGGCACGCTTCAGCGCCGGGTAATCCGGCGAATGGCGATCGCGGCAATTGAGACCGGCGATATGAATCGGTATCTCGAAATGTTGCGCGGCAATGACACTGAACTCAACCTTCTGGCGAAGGACTTGCTCATCAATGTCACCAGTTTCTTCCGCGATCCGAAGGTGTTCGATCTGCTGGCGAATTCGATAATTCCAGACCTGGTTCGCAATCATCCGGCCGATCGCCCGCTCCGGATTTGGGTCGCCGGTTGTAGCACCGGCGAGGAAACCTATTCGCTCGCTATGCTGTTCATTGAAGTAATGATGGAAGCAAAGCGCAACATTACATTGCAGGTCTTCGCGTCCGATATCGACTCCGACGCCATCGCCAAAGCCCGGGAAGGTCTTTACCCGGAAATGATTGAGGCGGACGTCACTCCGGCGCGGCTTGCCCGCTTCTTCACCAAGGAGGGGCACGGTTACAGGGTATCGCACGACTTGCGCGCCGCGGTGGTCTTCACGGTGCAGGACATCTTGTCCGACCCGCCCTTTTCGCGCGTCGATTTGATCTCCTGCCGAAATCTCCTGATATATCTTTTGCCGGAAGCACAAACAAAGATCGTTTCGCTCTTTCATTTTGCGTTGCGCGAGGGCGGCATCCTGCTTCTCGGCAATTCCGAGACGGTCGGCAACGATGACGGCCGCTTCGAGGTCGTTTCAAAGGCCGAGCGGCTCTATCGCCAAGTCGGCCATCGGCGGCCGGGTGAATTTGGCACTGTTAAAAGGACCGGTGCCGGCACACGGGCCGCTTCTCGCTCTGGACACGGCCAGCCGCCATCGCGGCAAACCGCGATCGCCGAGCTTTGTCGGCGGCTGGTGATGGAAACCTACGCGCCGGCGGCGGTACTGATCGACCGCAACCATGAATGCCTCTATTCCCTGGGGCCGATTGACCGCTATTTGAGCGTTGTGCCGGGACATCCCAATTACGATTTGCTCGCCATGGCGCGACCGGGTCTGCGAACCAAGCTGAGGGCGGCAATCCAGCAGGCCAGACAGGAAAACGCGCGTGTCGTTGTGGAGGGAGGGGCAACCGTTCATGACCGAGAGTCAGGTTCTTTTCGCGTCGCGGTCCAGCCGGCCCCCGACGATCTGCAATTGATCTGCTTTATCGACAATCCAAAGCCGCAGAAGGACCTCCCGAGTCACACGACGCCTTCAGGAGAAGTCGTCCATGTCGCCGCGCTCGAGCAGGAGCTTGACGCCACAAGAGCGGAATTGCAGGGCGCGGTTCGTAATCTCGAGATCTCAAACGAAGAGCAAAAGGCGATCAACGAAGAGGCCTTGTCCGTCAACGAAGAATTCCAATCCACCAACGAGGAACTGCTGGCCTCCAAAGAGGAACTGCAGTCGCTGAACGAAGAGCTGACCGCTCTCAATGGTCAACTGCAGGAAACGCTGGAGCGCCAGCGCACGACCTCCAATGATCTTCAGAACGTCCTCTATAGCACCGATGTGGCGACGTTGTTTCTCGACTCCGGCCTTAACATCCGATTTTTTACGCCAGCCACAAAATTACTTTTCAATATAATTTCCAGCGATATCGGGCGGCCGCTCGCTGACCTCAACTCACTGGCAGCGGACTCAGCCCTACTGGCGGACGCTACATTGGTGCTCCGAACGCTCGAGCCGGTTGAGCGAGAGATCGAATCTTTGGGTGGCGCCTGGTACATCCGTCGCATATCGCCTTACCGCACCCAGGAAAATGGTGTAGCGGGCGTTGTCATCACCTTTGCAAATATCACCGATCGCAGGCGCGCAACCGAGGCGTTGAACTTGGCTAAACGGAAAGCGGAACTGGCGACGATCGCAAAATCCCGATTTCTCGCTGCTGCGAGCCACGATCTGCGGCAGCCGCTACAAACTCTCAACCTGATCCGCGGCGTCTTGGTAAAGAAGATCGAAGAGAAAAAGAATGAAGAGGCCCTACGTTTAGTCGATCGGCTCGACCTTACTTCTGCGGCCATGTCAGGGATGCTGAACTCTCTCCTCGACATAAATCAGATTGAGGCGGGGACCGTCCAAGGCGAATTGGTCGACTTCCCGCTCGATGGTCTGCTTGATCGGCTGAAGGATGAGTTCAGTTATCTTGCGCAAGCAAAAGGACTTGTTTTGCGGAAGGTCTCATGCGGTCTTTCGATTCAAAGCGACCAGCGTTTACTCGAGCAAATGCTTCGTAATCTTCTTTCGAACGCGTTGAAGTACACCAAGCGCGGAAAGGTGCTGCTCGGCTGCCGCCGACGGGGTGAAATATTGAGCATTGAAGTGTGGGATACCGGCGTGGGCATTCCCGAAGCAGAACTTCAAACGATATTTGAGGAATATCATCAGTTAGGCAATGCCACGCACCAATCGAGCCTTGGCCTGGGCCTCGGCCTCGCGATTGTACAACGTTTGGAAAATTTGTTGGGCTACCGAGTCCGCGTCCGTTCACAACCGGGCAAAGGCTCCGTGTTCAGCATCGAGATAAAGCTTTCAACACGTGGAACGTTTACACGACTTGAGCCGCGGCAAGACATCAGTGGCAAGGTCGCCGAAAGCGTTCGCCGTACCGGTATGATTTTGGTGATCGAGGACGATCAGGACCTACGTGAAATGCTGGAGATTTTTCTCAAGGACGAAGGCCACCATACGGCGATGGCGCCTAACGGCGCTGCGGCCTTGGAATTAGTGATGCGAAGCGGCGTCCGGCCTGATCTCGTCCTTTCAGACTACAATCTGCCAAATGGCATGAACGGGCTTCAGGCCGCCGCGAAGCTGCGGGAAAGCCTGCATCGCCAGGTGCCGGTCATCATTCTCACCGGAGACATATCGACTAATACATTGCGTGAAATCGCGCTTCAGGACTGCGCTCAACTCAACAAACCGGTGAAACTAAAAGAACTGACGCTAGAAATTCAACAACGCCTTCTAGCAGCGCGACCGGTCGGGAATGCGCACTATCTGCCTTCTGCCGACATAGCCAGCAATCTTGGACCACCCGTAATCTTCATCGTAGACGACGACAGCCACGTCCGCGACGCTATTCGTGGTGCGATTGAGGGAGATAGCCGAATCGTCGAGGATTATGCGTCTTGCGAAGCATTTTACGAGGCCTATCGTCCAGGCCGCCCGGCATGTCTCTTAGTTGACGCCTATCTGCCCGGCATGTCCGGACTGCAATTGTTGCAAAAACTTCACGACGCGGGTCATCGTCTGCCGGCAATCATGATCACCGGCAACAGTGATGTGCCCATGGCGGTGCAGGCCATGAAAGCGGGCGCGTCAGACTTCATCGAGAAGCCGATCGGACACAGCGAACTGCTCGCCAGCGTCGAGCGTGCGCTCGAACAGTCGCGAGACGCGACCAAGCTTTACGCTTGGCAGAAGGACGCCGCGCGTCGCGTCGCTAACCTTACTGCCCGCCAGCACGAAATCATGGATTTGGTCCTCGCTGGCCACCCGAGCAAAAATATCGCCGCGGATCTCGGCATTAGCCAGCGCACGGTAGAGAATCATCGCGCCTCGATTATGGAAAAGACCGGCTCAAAGTCCCTTCCCGCTCTGGCCCGGCTTGCGCTCGCCGCCGCTCGGTCACCGGCTCAAGTGAGGGTATTGCCGTAATACGATAGTCATAGGTAGATTCCGAACCTATCGCCGTCGTCTCAAGGCTCCGTAAGTTGGGATTGCGCCAATCACATTGGGCTGACATCCCCCTGTCCCCTCGGTCTTTTGTTGAGCGTGACGCGTACCCGCGCCCGCCGCGGCGTTCGCGTTTTTTTTGCAAAGCACCCTTGGTCAGTTGTCCTTAAGTAGATTCCGATCCTACCGCTAAAGCGTTGCCGCTTCCTATATTCGTGGCGACGCGCGAGATAATTACGATTTCGTACATTCGTACAATCCTCTAATCCGCCAGAAACAAGAAGGAAGGAAGTAAGGCTATGTTAGACCTCAGTGTTTTTGGCTACTTCGCCCCGTTTGCCCTGTTCTTCGCGGCAATTGTGGTCCTTATCTTTCTCAAAGTAAGCGTGAAAATTCTTCGCGAATATGAACGCGCGGTGGTCTTTACTCTCGGCCGCTTTCAGAAAGTCAGAGGTCCGGGCCTTATCCTGTTGATTCCCTTTATCCAGGAGATGGTGCGCGTGGATTTGCGCATCCAGGTTATCGAAATACCAAGTCAGGACGTAATTTCCCGTGACAACGTCTCCATGAAGGTGGACGCGGTTCTCTACTTCAACGTCGTCAATCCGGAACGGGCCATCATTCAGGTTCAGCACTACCTTCCTGCCACCAACATGCTCGCGCAGACGACGCTACGCGCCGTGCTGGGACAGCATGAGCTCGACGAGATGCTATCCGAGCGCAAGAAACTTAGCGCGGATGTCCAGAGCATCCTGGATACCCAGACCGAAACCTGGGGCATCAAAGTGAGCAATGTCGAAATTCGAACCGTCGAACTCACCGACAACATGGTGCGCGCGATCGCCAAGCAAGCGGAAGCCGAGCGCGACCGGCGCGCCAAGGTCATTCATGCCGAAGCCGAATTCCAGGCGTCGCAGACCCTGGTCAACGCCGCCAAGATTCTCTCCAGCATCCCGGCGGCCATGCAATTACGCTACCTGCAAACACTGACGGAGATAGGCGCCGAACAGAATTCCACTGTCGTCTTTCCGATGCCAATCGACATCATCAAGCCCTTCCTTGATATTGTTGAAAGGCAGAACAAGCCGGCCGGCAAGAACGGCAGCGCACGGGCCCCGCATGTCAACGAGTCCACGTCGGCTATGTGATCCGGACCGATACTGGTTCCAGAAGCAGTACGCGGAATTGCGAGAGTTGCCGACTCTCCCCAGGTGCGAGATGCGCGGCATCAAGTGTCGCGGTGTTAGCGCGTGGGAAAGGGACTTGGGTATTGAATTTAAATAAGGAAATGGCGCGCCCGGAGAGATTCGAACTCCCGACCCCCAGATTCGTAGTCTGGTGCTCTATCCAGCTGAGCTACGGGCGCCGGTAC
>Ga0302140_10003203_pt1 | contig 21053 bp, 15 predicted proteins | sample I_Bog_E1_1_FD_202095 | JGI IMG/M metagenome (GOLD analysis project Ga0302140, IMG submission 202095) | Peat permafrost microbial communities from Stordalen Mire near Abisko, Sweden - I_Bog_E1_1 | ecosystem: Environmental > Terrestrial > Soil > Wetlands > Peat | place: Sweden: Abisko, Stordalen... | reverse complement strand
ATCCATGCGCCAAACGATGGGATCAAGCTAAGCGTCGCGGTTTAGATTTGTCCATTGACCGCCACCACACGCGTGCCCAAGTACCACGGCTAAGTCGCCTTCAGTCGGGGAGGAGCCTCAGGGCGGAAGGCGGCACCCGATGAGCGATGAAGTTTCAATCCACGCCCCCACGAGCGGGTGAGCCGTTTCTCGCTGGTACACTAGAGTATTGTGTGGGCGAAGTTCGCGTAACGCGTCCCCAATCTAATCCGTCATAGGTGTGTTCAGGAGGTCTGTGTCTCGATTCAAGTTCCGCTCGAGCGGGGTGTCGCTTTGCCTTCTACTCACCCCGGCCCTCATGTTTGCTCAGGAAGGAGCGCGGCTGGCAGTTACCGTTCTGGATCCGTCGGATGCGGCCGTTCCTGGGGCTAAAGTGACCGTTGTCGAGAAAGGCCGCGGCGCTGCGCATGCCGGTGAGACCGAGGTCACAGGTACGACGTATTTCAACGCTCTGAATCCGGGCTCCTATCGGGTAGAGGTTGAAAAGACAGGCTTTGAGAAATACACCGTCGAGGATCTCCAACTGCACGCTCGCGATTTTCAGTCGTTGCGCCTGCAAGTTCGCGTCGCTGCCGCTGAAAAGGCGGAGGTTACAGTCAAGGGTGAAGTCGAAGGCGTGCAAATCGACCCCTCCACGGGAACCACCGTAAGTGGCCGGTACGCTTCGGACATTCCTTCTAACTCCCGCAGCATCCAGGCGCTGGTCCTGATGGCCCCAGGCGTCACTTACGCCGGCGGGGAGAGGGGCGGCGGAGACGTCAACTCGAACGGCCTCCGTTCGAATACGAACTACTACACCGTGGATGGTGTCAGCGCGAACGCCGGCGCGGGTGCTGGCGGCGGCGGCGGTGGTCCATTTGGCGGTGGAGGCATGGCGTTAACATCAGCTCTCTCGACTACGGCTGCCGGCAACACTTACAACCTGATCACCCTGGACTCGCTGCAGGAGTTCCGCATTCAGACCTCCACGTTCGCGCCGGAGTTTGGCCGCTCTCCCGGAGCACAGGTAAGCATGACCAGCCGCGGCGGGAGCAATTTTTACCACGGCAGCGCGTTCGGATACTACAGAGACAATAAGTACAATGCGAGCGATTGGTTCTCGAACAGCGAGAACCTGCCGCAGGGAATATCGCACCTGGCCGATTATGGCGGCACCGTCGGCGGGCCGCTGCAGGAAAACAAGACCTACTTTTTTGCCTCTTTCGAGGGTCTTCGTCTGACCCAGCCACGCACCGCCATTGACAGCGTGCCGGACAACACAGTGCGCAATCTGGCCAAACCGGCCCTCTTGCCGTATTTGAGAGCCTTCCCCGTTCCGAACGGGATTGAGCTGGGCAATGGCGCGGCGCAGTTCCTAAGCGTTTACTCGTTGCCTTCGACTACCGATGCGTCCAGCCTTCGCCTCGACCGGACGATCAACAATCACGTCAGCGCGTTCCTGCGTTACAGCTACACGCCTTCCACAAATGATTCCCGTGGCGGACTGGGCAGCAGTTCGAACAGCTTGCAGGACTTCCATTCATCGTCTCAGACCCTCACGGCCGCCATGACATTTATCACTCGCGACGATTTCGTCAACGACATTCGAGTGAATGTGTCTCGAACCAGCTCGCGGATGAGTTCGTCCATGGACACGTTCGGAGGCGCCGTGGTTCTTCCCGACTCCCTCATCTTTCCGGCGGGCGTTGATTCGACCACGGGCTCTTATTCGTTCAACGTGATGGGCGTTGGCGGTTTCTCCAAGGGCCAGACCAGCAGCAATACGCAAAACCAGGGGAACTTCGTTTTCACTCAGTCGGTCTCCGACGGTGGCCACCAGTACCGGACAGGCATTGATGCCCGCATCCTGATGCCGACCTATCACTATGTGCCATTTAGCACGGATGTCAGTTTCGATGGAATGACCGGAACCAATGGCGGGTTGTTGAGTGGCACGGCCACGAACGCAGTGGTCCGCTCGAGCGTCACCGATCGTTATCCCTTCTATCAGAACTACGCGTTTTACATCCAGGACAACTGGAAGAAGACGAACCGGTTGACCCTGACCTATGGCTTCCGCTGGGACGTCAATCCGGCGCCGAGCGCGCGTAGCGGACCGAGCCTGCTGGCGCTTGACAGCTCCTACAATCTGACCTCGTCCAATAAGCTCTACGCGACCAGCTGGTTTAATATTGCGCCTCGCTTCGGAATGGCCTATCAGCTTCGCGGCAGCGGAGACCACGTGACAGTTGTGCGCAGCGGTGTAGGTGTCTTCTACGATACTGGCTACGGCTCCAGCGCCAGCGCGTTCGACAGCCCGCCCTATGTGAATAGCGTGATTAACACGTTGCCCGTGTTTCCTCTTACTTCGACTGTGCTGACGATTCCGACCATGCCCCCGACCACACCTTACGGGATGATCATGGGCGCAGATCCGAATCTCAAGTCGCCGCTCGTGTATCAGTGGAATTTGATCCTGGAGCGCTGGTTTGGCTCGGGACAGAGCTTGAGCGTGGGGTATGTCGGAACTGCGGGACGGCGGCTGCTGCGTCAGGAGAATGCCGGTTCGTTCTTCAGCACCGACTACAGCATGTTGCAGATCACGACGAATGGAGCGAGTTCCAACTACAACGGGTTGCAGGTGCAGTATCGCCGCACGTTGAGCAAGCGTTTGCAGGCGCAAGTCGCTTATACGTACAGCCACTCGCTGGACAGCGCCTCGAGCGACATGGGCGGGGGAGGATTTGCCTTGCTGCTGGGCAACGCCCACGGCAGTTCCGACTTCGACATCCGCCACAACGTGAACGCGACGGCCAGTTTCCAGCTTTGGAACCCCAAAGAGCCGCTGCTGAATGCGATATTGGGCCATTGGTTCCTGGATGGTGTGTTCACCTTCCGCACCGCCCTGCCCTTCGACGTGAGCGGCTATTTGACTCAGGACGCGAACCCCGACACGACCACCATCAGCGGATCGAGCGCGAACTTCTTCTTTGCCTCGGTCCGGCCAAACCTGACCGGCCTGCCGATATGGATCACCGATAAGAATGCGCCGGGTGGGAAGCGTTTGAATCCCGCGGCCTTCATCGGACCGCCAACCGGGGAACAGGGCAACCTGGGACGCAATGTGCTGCGCGGATTCGATGCCATGCAGGCAGATCTGGCGGTGCGCCGGCAGATTCCCGTTGGGGACAGATTCAACCTCCAACTCCGCCTGGATGCTTTCAACGCATTCAACCATCCCAACTTTGCAAACCCGTCCAGCCAGCAGGGCGCGGACTTCCAGAGTCCCTACTTCGGAATTGCCACGCAAATGCTCTACTCGAGCGTGGGCGGCGGAGTGAACCCGTCGCAAACGTCGGGCGGACCGAGGTCGGTTCAGTTCTCTTTGCGTTTGCAGTTCTGAGACCCCATACTTCCCGTAGTACAAGGGCTTCTTTCGATTCGAGAACAAGAATCGGATGGAAGCCCTTGTGCCATTCAGGCGATCCTGTTTCCGCGGGCTGCATCAGGCGGTCTACCTGGAAAATCGGGAGGACAACGTGCTGGATCCGGATGAATGCTGGAATTCGATTCTGCAACGCGACAAGACTCGCGACGGTCATTTCTACTTTGGGGTCCTGACCACCGGCGTCTTTTGCCGGCCATCGTGCCCCGCGCGCAAGCCCTTGCGCGACAACGTGCGCTTTTACGAGACAACGGAGCAGGCCGAAAAGGCCGGTCTCCGGGCTTGCCTGCGCTGCCGCCCGCTGGGTGCGGCGGCGGATGCGCGCGTTGCGGCTATGGGCCGCCTGTGCGAGTACATCGAGGAAAACGTCGAGCGGACTTTAACACTCGACGATCTCGGGGAGCACGCCCATCTCAGCCCGTCCTATCTGCAGCGCCTTTTTAAGTCGGTCGTCGGGGTTTCTCCCAAGCAGTACGCCGACGCCTGCCGGTTGCGGAAGCTGAAAAGTGAGCTTCGCACCTCCGCGGACGTGGTCCAGGCCGTCTATGGAGCCGGCTTCGGCTCGTCGAGCCGGGTCTACGAGCGCGCTGACACGCGGCTCGGGATGACGCCTGGAGAATATCGCAGAGGGGCGCCAGGGGTTGTCATCACTTACGCGCCAATCGAGTCCGCTTTGGGGCTGCTGCTGCTCGGCGCAACGGACCGGGGCATTTGCTTTCTCCAGTTCGGCGCATCGCTCGAGAGTCTGCAGGAGGAGTTGCGGCGTGAGTACCCGGCAGCACGCATCGAGCCCATGCACGGTCCCCGCGCGCCGGAGTTTGCCCGCTGGGTGAACGCACTCAATCGCTATCTGGAAGGCGTGGAGTCTCGACTGGATCTTCCCCTCGACGTTCGCTCGACCGTTTTCCAGATGAAGGTTTGGACTTACCTGCAGTCCATTCCCCTGGGCCAGGTTCAATCGTATGGCGAAGTTGCCGCGGGCATTGGCCAGCCACGGGCCGCCCGCGCCGTGGGGCGCGCCTGCGCTGCCAACCGCGTCGCTTTGATCATCCCTTGCCACCGCGTCATCCGCAGCGGCGGGGAACTCGGCGAGTACCGTTGGGGCCTCAAGCGCAAGCAAGCGCTGCTCGATGCTGAACGCGCCTGTCCCGCGGAGGCCGAAGAGCAACGGATCACAGATGATGTGAAAGCGCTCTAGAGCGCCGCCCCATTCAAAATCCGTCGCAACGCCACACTACCTGTCCGCCGACGATCGTAGCGACAGGGCCGCCCTGGAACGTGTGTTCGTGGAACGGCGAGTTCTTGCTCTTCGAAAAGCTCTTGTTGACGTCGTAAGTCCACGCGCGATTCGGGTCGAACAGCGTGACGTCGCCTACGAAACCTGCCTTCAACGCTCCGCGGGACTGCTCATCCTTCCAGCCAATCACGCGCGCCGGTTCCGAGGTAAACAAGGCGATCAGACGATTCAGGCTCAGCTTTCCCGAATGGACCAGCACTTCGAGTGCTGTGCCCACGGCCGTCTCCAACCCGATGATGCCGAATGGGCACTTCTCGAATTCCTGCATCTTGTCGTCGCCGGCGTGGGGCGCATGGTCGGTCGCTATGCAGTCGATGGCGCCGCTAATCAGACCGTTCACCACCGCGTCCACATCGTGAGTGCTGCGCAACGGCGGTTTCATCTTGTAGTCGGAGTCGTAGGGCGGCATCAAGCCGGTGTGCAGCGCGATGTGGTGCGGCGTCGCTTCCGCCGTTACCTGCAACCCTCGCTGCTTGGCGTAGGCCACCATGCTCACCGCATGCTTCGTTGAAATGTGAGCTACGTGGTAACGCGCGCCGGTCAGCTCCGCCAGCAGGATATCGCGCGCCACCATCACGTCCTCGGCCGCGCTGGGGATGCCCGAGACGCCGAGGCGCACGGAATCCAGGCACTCATGCATGTCGCCGTCGCCGCTCAGATTCAGGTCCTCGCAATGGTCGATGACCGGGATTTCCAGTTCGCTCGCGGTCTCCATGGCGCGGCGCATCACGCGCGAATTCATCACGGGGCGGCCGTCGTCGCTGATGGCGACAGCGCCCGCCGCAACCATCGAACTGATGGCCGCGAGTTCCTCGCCCTTGCTGCCTTTGGTGATTGCGCCAATCGGGAAAACGTTGACTACAGCGTGACGGCGGGCACGCTCGACAATGTAGCTGGTCACCGTCGCGGAGTCGTTTACCGGCATCGTGTTCGGCATGCAGCAGATGGTGGTGAAGCCGCCCGCCGCGGCCGCGCGCGACCCGCTCTCGATGGTCTCGGCATGTTCGAAGCCGGGCTCGCGCAGATGCACGTGGATGTCAATGAAACCGGGCGCGACGACGAGTCCGGAGGCGTCGAGCGCCTCCGCGGCAGGAGACGATAGGTTCTGCCCGACTGCCGCGATCCGCCCGTCTTCAATGAGGACGTCGGCGACGTTGTCGTAGCCTGTTGACGGGCAGATCACCCGCCCATTGCGAATGACGAGTTTCACTGGAGCAACACCCTTTCCAGAACGGCCATGCGCACCGCGATGCCGTTTTCCACCTGGTTCAAGATCATCGATCGCTGCGAGTCGGCGACCTCGGATGAGATCTCGCGTCCCCGGTTGATCGGGCCGGGGTGCAACACGATCACGTCCGGCTTGGCCAGATCAAGATGCTCGAGCCGCAGTCCGTAAAACTGAAAATACTCGCTGGCGTCCATCGTCGGCTCGTGGATCCGCTCCAGTTGCACGCGCAGCATCATGATGACGTCCGCGCCGAGGATGGCCTTGCGTATGTCGTGTTCCAGGCGCACGCCCGGAGCGATCAGGGCCAGTTCGCGCGGCACCAGCGAGGGCGGTCCGCAGAGCACGATGTCCACGCCGAATTTCGACAGCAAGAAGATGTTCGAGCGCGCCACGCGGCTGTGCGCGATGTCGCCGATGATGGCCACGCGAAGACCTTCCAGCGCGCCTTTATTGTCGAGGATCGTGCGCGCGTCCAGTAGCGCCTGCGTCGGATGCTCATGCGTGCCGTCGCCCGCGTTGACGATAGGAATCGACAGATGCCGCGCCAGAAAGTGCGGCGCGCCGGAAGCGCCGTGGCGCATGACGACAGCTTGCGGGCGCATGGCCACCAGGGTGTTGAGCGTGTCCACCAGCGACTCGCCCTTGGTCACGCTGGAGCCCGAGGCCGTAATCGAAAGCGTCTCCGCGCCCAGGCGCTTGGCCGCAATCTCAAAACTCGAACGCGTTCGTGTGGAGTTTTCGAAGAAGAGACTCACTATCATCTTGCCCGCGCAACTCGTCAGGCGGGGATAGCTGCCGCTCTCCTTCGGTTGGAAGTTTCGCGCCCGTTCAAGCAATTGTTCAATGTCCGGGCGGGGGAATGTTTCGATACCGAGCAGTCCGGTTGCCATGACGGCTTCAATCCACCTTTTCTACCAGCAGGACCTTCTCCACTCCATCGATCTCCTGGTACTTTACCTCAATAATCTCCCGGGAGGAGGTCGGCACCTTCCGCCCCACATATTGCGCCTCGATCGGCAGCTCGCGATGGCCGCGGTCGATCAGCACCAGCAATTGCACGCGCGACGGACGCCCCAACTCGAATAGCGCATCGAGCGCAGCGCGAATGGTGCGGCCCGTGTAGAGCACGTCATCCATCAGCAGCACATCTTTGCCCACTATGGAGAAGCCGATATCGGTACCGCTGACCACGGGGCGCGGCCCCACGGTCGACAGGTCGTCGCGGTACAGGTTGATATCCAGGATGCCAACGGGAATCTTCTGGCCCTCGAGAGCTTCGATGTTCCGGGCCAGGCGCTGCGCCATGGGCACTCCCCTGCGTTTGATTCCGATGAACGCCAGATTGTCGAGATCGGGGGACTTCTCAAGGACTTCGTGCGCCAGACGGACCATGGTGCGGTCGATCTCGGAGGCGCTCATGAGTTGTGTTTTTTCACGAATGGAAGGCATAGCAGGGCTCGACATCAATATATCAGGCAGCCCACCTAGTCGCGTTTCATCCGGGCGCGGATCGTCTTGCTGAGCGTCTCGATCCGCTCGAGGTTTCCGAGGCTCTGCACCGGGAGAACGTAATGCGCGTTTCTCCGCGCGCCGGTCCGGACGGCTTCCGCAAGCCGGGCCAGCTTCTCCAGGTCCTTCAAGTTCTGCTCGTGGTCGGCCTTGAGGATGTCCTCAAGCTGCCTGGCCGTTGGGTAGTGGGTCAGTTTCCGTGTCCGGCGCGATCCATGTCCCGCGAGACAGCGAGTGAGTGGCGCAATGTACGGGAAGCGCACTTTCTTTTACGGGACTATTGCGGCGGGCAACTGTCTTCCTGGCCGGATCGTCGGGCACGGTTCAATGATGACAAAGCTACTCGCAGGATTGAGCCATCGTCATGTTCCCGCCATCGGCGGTTGGGGGACCGTTTTCCAATAAGGGCCCTCTGGCTCTTGCCAAGCTTATTGTGGTTGCAGCATCGAAATAGGCAAGAGGATGAGCTCGTAAGAATTCGCAATCGCCAATTGACCGCCAAAGATCTTCTTAAAAGTGTGAGCAGAGCCCCAATTCGGGATGACGTACTGCCCAGTGGGCTTGTAGGAGGTGGCGTCAAAGCTTTGGATGTAAGTATCTGCGCCTGAATATGTCAACAAGAACATCCGGTTATTATCTAGGTCCATAAGTGCCAAGCCATGGTTCGGGTAATCTCCCAGCCGCGTGACAAATTGGAGGGTCGATGTGCTCGCGACGTAACCGCTGCCTGTGAGACACAGCGTGCCCTGGCAACTCAGGTCAAGATAGGTCTGACTGCCGAAGCCGCTGCCAGCAGAGTCGAATTGGAACCCCTCGGGAGTGATGAGCCACCTGCTTAGGACCGCGCCCACAACCTCTCCCTGTTCGCCGTAAAGTGTCGTCCCATCGGCGGAGATTTGCGCCTCGTCCACCATTGGGCCCGGTGCATTGGTACGCGCGAAATAGTTCGTGGTCGATTTGGGCCGTTGGACGCCATCATCGTAGATGGCCACCCCGAGCGTGTGCCCAACGAGCGACATGTAGCGGCCAACCACAACGGACGTTGGATTGGATGGCAGACTCAGAACCGCATTCGCGTCCGCGAGAGTCCCATCGTCTCCAGTAACGTGGAACGCTCGCTCTACAGTGAGGTCCGGTAATCTCAACCGTAACATCGTTCGCGAACCTGCGAGCATCGCATGCAGATGCTGACCATCGGACGAAACTGCCGCCAATTGCGGCTCGCTGCCTACCCAAACCGGACTTCCAAACGCTCCGGTTATCACGTCGAATGGCAGAATCGAGTTCCCAATCGGAGGTGCCACAGACGGTACGGACAGGTAAAGATAATCGCCCTGGGGGTTCACCGCGATCGAATTGCTAGGGATGGCGAAACGCCTAAGACCTGCGCTGGACGATGACGGCAATGGAACCGTCACCGGAGGTAACGCTCGGATGATCGACAAAGGGAAAATGAATATGCGCGGAACGGGCGCGAATCCACCTGAAATTGTGGCAAGCCCCGCGGGTCCCACGGAGATCAATCGTTGCGGGGTGCCGAAGAACTGATCGGCCCGAGGAACCTGAGAATCGTAAAAAAATAGATCGCCAGACGGCATATAGGTTTGGAGATCAAATGCCTCAAGCAGGAAGTTCGTGTAACCGGGCACGCTGCCAGCGTAGTATGCGAACCCGGTATCGGGACGATAGACGAAACCGGGCAAAGCCCCAGATACAGCCGAGAGCTGCGCCACCAGGTCATTTCCCGCTCCGCTCATGACGAGACCGTTTGACGAGATTAGGAGACCTCCCGCAGGCGCAACCGCGCCGGGCTCGGTGTCTGAGTTCACTGGGTATATTGAGCCCGGGCTCAATCCCAACGGCGTGACGACGTACGCCCGCGTGTCGCCCCATAGCGCTCCTGGGCCACCCGCTCTCAACCACGCTGCCGGAGTCCCAACGGCCGGACGCCTAACGTTGTCGTCGATGATTACAACTGGGGCCCACCACCCGTTCACCTCGCTAACTGCGATGGCTAGAGATCGCGGCTGCCCGGCTAAAACCTGCATGTCCGAAACTTGTAATGCGTTGGATAGGAGAGCTGGGTCCGAATAAATCTCTCCCAGGGTCACCGTGAAGTCCGGATTGCCGGACACGATGTCGATACGCTGGATCGAGTCGAATCGGACCGCCGGGTTATGCAAGGCAAGATACAGGTAGCGCCCATCGTCGGACAGGGCCAGTCTGGCCGGACCCGTCCCTGTCTGGATCCAGTTGAGAACGTTGCCGCTGGAAGGGTCGATGACCGCCACGGAGTTCGCATGAGCTGACCCATCATTCCCAATCGACGCATAGAGCCGGTGGGTTCCCGCGTCGTATGCAATATCCGTGGCTGGCACATCTACGTGGAACCAACTCGAAGGCGCTGTAGCCCCAAGGTCAACTGCGACCGTCACCCCCGACTGGCTCTCTGCGCTACCGACCTTCAGAATCACGTCCTGACGACCTGCGAGACTTGGAGGGATTTGCGCGCCCACGAGCAGAACGCCGCCGAGACGCTCCGGTGTATTCCGCACACCGAGTACCCGCGCGTTCTGCCCGCCAACCGTGACCGTCACTGGCAACATCGGCTGCGGAGGGCCGCGTCTGATCGAACCGTTCTCCCCACCAGCGGACATCAGTCCGACACCGGTCGCGTAGATGGTAATCAGGGAACCTTGCGAATCCGGAAAATCCACGCTGTTCATTGAGGAGTTCTGGTTAAGCGCGATCGCTTGCCCAGTGCCGGTGCCCGATGACGTGAAGATTCCCGGCGCGCTAGGAGCAACTGGCAGAGTTTGAGGACCTGACAGTGTGCCGTTGTACTCGACTTGTATGACCGTGTGACTCTTTCCCGAGAGCGTAGTTGGAGCCACTACGTTGACCTGCCCGGGAGATGCAGAGACCACCGGCACCGCAATGCCATCAAAGAGAACACGCACCCTGCCTGAGTCGGCCGGGACCTGCCGCGCGGGCGGAGATGACTGCGATCCGGTTTCCTGGGTGGGACCGAGATTTGTGCCAAGAACTGTTAGGAGTTCCCCAGGCGCAACAGGCCCAACTAATGAGCTTGCAGCGTTCACGACCCCATTCGATCGAATTACCGGTGTGGTCGAACAAGCAGAATGTGGAGTATGTGAATTTCGGGGCTCTGGTGCCGCAAGTTGGAAATCAGTAGCGTTGTTGTGATTCTCAACGTAACCGCCTTGTAGGCGAAAGGCGGCTTGCGGAGCAAAGGCCCATTGACCCGTTTGGCCGGGGAAAGGGGTCCCGTCCGCGATTGCTTCCTGTCCAGGTCCAAGTCCAAATCCAAATCCAAAAAGATCGGCAACGTCCAGAATGGAGGGCCAGGAAACCGTTAGAGGGGTCGCACTGCGGACGAGCGCAACAGTACCTCTAGAGTTCAGTCCGACGACATTGCCTTGCAGAAAAGAACCGGAAGCATCCGCCTGTAGGCTGTTCGATCCGTCGACTTCAACGAGGTAATATTGGCCGGGGGCCAGAATCCCATCAATCGGGATCGAACTCCAATTCGGCGCACTCGGAGAATAGGCGTCGAAGGTGTATTGTACCGACCAGTCGGCGATTGAGACCGAGTGGCCGCTTCTATTGAATATCTCGACATATGTAGTAAACGCTTGGCTGATGACAATATCTGGATTGATGTCCGCTTTAAGCTGGAATACTGTCAATAGCAACCAAAAAGGGATGGAGGCTCTGAGTCGCAAGGGCCATTACACAGCATCAATCCCGCCTGCGCAAGTGCCTGAGCCTCAAACCCATGTATGGGTTCGTCGCATGCCTCGTGCTGGTGAAGACTCGAAGCCAGACGCCTCTATGGACCGCTTTTGAGAAGCTCTGTCGAGGATTCGGGGACGCTCTGGCGCCAGAGGCAGTGTAGCCCCAAGCCCGGATTCTCGAACGTCAGGCGCTTCCCTCCCCTGAAACGCACTCGGATGTGGGGATGCGGCTTCCTCTTGAACGTGTAGTCGAATCGTCCATATGATGTGCGCGATGTTGCGCTGCTTCAAGACTGCAGGGCACTCAACAACTGCGCCAATGGTCGGTACACCGCCATCCCGGAAACTGACCAACTACCGGCCGTTGCCAGAAATGGTCTTTCGGATTGATCCTCGCCCAGGACCGGCGGTTGATGCTGCGCGCCCGCAAATGTTGACAGGCACAGGCAGATTATAAGGCGACTGAATGCTCGAAATGCGCTGCTATCATAGCCTTTTATGCAGGATGTGAATGTTGGCATCGTGGGCCTCGGCAACGTGGGGATTGGCGCGCTGACCATTCTGGCGGAAAACGCCGATCAGATCGCCGCCAAGCTCGGTTTCCGCCTGAATGTGGCCGCAGTTTGCAGCCGCACGGCGAAGAGCAAGAGCCTGCCCGCTGGGATCGGGAACGCGCTCGTCACCGAGGACTGGCGTGATGTCACGACCAATCCCGGCGTAGAGGTCGTCGCCGAGCTGATCGGCGGCACGGGCGTGGCGCGTGAGGTGGTGGACAGCGCGATCGCCAACGGCAAGAGCGTGGTAACGGCGAACAAGGAGCTGATCGCTCTCGACGGCGTCGACATCTGGCGCAGGGCCGCCGCGCAAGGAGTCGAGCTGGCCATGGAGGCCTCCGTTTGCGGGGGTATCCCGATTCACGCCGCTCTCCGCGAGGGCATCTGCGGCGACCGTATCGAGACCCTCTTCGGCATCCTGAACGGCACCTGCAACTACATCCTCACTGAGATCGAAAAGCACGGAACCGCCTTTGATGCGGTCCTCGCCGAAGCTCAGCGGCTGGGCTACGCCGAGGCCGATCCTTCGGCCGACGTCGACGGCTTCGACGCGCGTTCCAAGCTCTCGCTGCTCGCCTCCATCGCATTCGGCGTACGCGTCGATCCCTCAAGAATTGCGACCGAGGGCATCCGCCGCGTCAGCCCGATCGACTTCCGCTATGCGCACCAGTTGGGCTGCACGATCCGTCTGCTGTGCTCCGCCCGGCACGAGGGCGACGGGCTGTTCCTGTCCGTCCGTCCGGCGCTCCTGCCACTAACCACTGTTCTGGCGAGCGTGCAGGGCGCCTACAACGCCGTCTGGGCGAAGGGCGCGTTCGGAGCCGATACGTTTTATTACGGCCGCGGCGCGGGCTCGCTGCCGACGGGCGTCGCCGTGGTGAGCGACCTGATGCAGGTGGCGCGCGACCTGCGCTTCGGCAGCCTGCAGCGCGTCTCGCCTTTCGGTTTCTCTTGCGTTCCCGACGCCGAGCCGCGCAATATCGGCGAGCAGAGCCGCGAATGGTATCTGCGCTTCCGTGTCGCGGATAAGCCCGGCATTATCGCGGCGCTTAGCGCGATCCTGGCGGAGTATCACATCGGCATCGACGCGGTGCTGCAATTGCCTGAGGAAGACTGGCGTTCGCTGCCCTTCGTCATCACGCTTGAAAAGACTGTCGAGTCGAATCTGCGCGCCGCAATGGCGCGCATGGCCGAACTCGACTTCATGGCTGAACCTCCGTTCGCCATGCCTCTCGAAAGAGGTCTCTAATGGCTCGACTCGCGCGAGTTCTGCTGCTGTTCGCCGCGCTGCTTCCTGCGTTGCTCGCGCAGAAGGCCAACGAAGACTATTCCACCCCGGAGAAGCGCGCCGCCCAGGCAGTTTCACTCTCCGATCCCGACCGCCCCGAACGGCTGCGCGCGCAGGCCATCGCGGACTCACTCCACCTGCAGCCCGGCATGAGCGTCGCGGACATCGGCTCGGGTGCGGGCATCATGCTGCCGTTTCTCAGCAAAGCGGTCGGCGCAGCTGGCCGGGTTTACGCCGAAGAGATCTTCGACGACTATCTTGCGAACACCAGGGGCTACGCGAACAAACAGGGCCTCAAAAACGTCGAGTTCGTGCTCGGTACGGAGCACGACCCGAAGCTGCCGGACGCCTGCTGCGACGTGGCCGTGGCGGTTCATGTCTACCATCACTTCAATTACCCCGCCGACATGCTCGCCGGCCTGCGGCGCGCGCTGAAGCCCGGCGGCCGCTTCGTCGTGATCGACTACTACCGGCGTCCCGGCGCGATGGGCACCGGCAACATGGCGCTCGAACATATGCGGCTCGACTTCGACGATGTTGTGAAAGAGGTTGAAGCCAACGGGTTCAAGCTGGTCGAGAGCCATGAACACATTGCAGGCAAGCAGTACTCCGCTACCTTCGTGCGTTGAACCAGGTCTCGTGGCGTCCAGGAGGCATGTTCGTCTGGGCCTCCCCGCGCTTCCGCTCAGGCCTGAAAAGCGACAATCTGGCCACGAATGCGATTCTTCCTCCGCAACTCGGGCAAACTGAGAAGAAGCGCATGATTCCAGAGTTGCAGACTGTCCGCTTTGGTGAACTCGCCCTCGACAGCGGCGAGACGCTGCGCGACGTCGAAGTCGCGTACGAGTCTTACGGCCAGTTGAACGACCGCAAGTCGAACGCGATCCTGATCGTCCACGCCTTTACGGGAGACGCTCACGCAGCCGGCCCGGACAAGGACGGGGCGCCGGGATGGTGGTCGAGCATGATCGGCCCGGGCAAGGCCTTCGACACGGACAGGTACTTCGTCCTCTGCTCGAACGTCCTGGGCGGATGCCGGGGGACGACGGGGCCGTCTTCGATTGATCCGGCGACAGGGAAGCCCTACGGCATGAGCTTTCCGGTGATCACGATCGGAGACATGGTGCGATTGCAGCACATGCTCGTCCAGTCCCTCGGCATCTCGCGGCTGCTGGCAGTTGCAGGCGGCTCTATGGGGGGCATGCAAGCGCTGGAGTGGGCGGTATCATTCCCCGACGCGGTCTATGCTTCGATCCCTATCGCCACGACCGGACGGCACACTGCGCAACAGATCGCTTTCAACGAGGTAGGGCGCCAGGCGATCGTCGCCGACCCCGACTTCCAGGGCGGGTCCTACTACGAATCGAAGCCGCCGGCGCGCGGCCTGGCCGTGGCGCGGATGGTCGGCCACATCACGTATATGAGCGACGAGTCGATGCGTGAGAAGTTTGGGCGGAAACTGCGCGGACGGGAAGAGTTCAGTTACGGCTTTGGCGTCGACTTTGAAGTGGAGAGTTATCTGCGCTATCGAGGCTCGCAATTTGTAGGCAGATTTGACGCCAATTCATATCTTTATATTACGAAGGCAATGGATTATTTCGACCTGTCGTCCGGATACCCCTCGCTCGGAGCCTCTCTGGAACGCGCCCAATGCCGGTTTCTCGTCATCAGTTTCACTTCTGACTGGCTATATCCGAGTTACCAGTCGCTGGAGATTGTCAACGCACTCCGAAGCCGCAACCACGACGTGACTTACTGCGAGCTGACCTCCACCTACGGGCACGACGCGTTCCTGGTTGATGTCAAGGATCAGACCGGGATTGTCCGTGGCTTCCTGGCACGCTGCGAACGCGAGTTGGAGGCCGCACCTTGAAGGTCCACGATGTGTTGGGGCGCAGGGACTACGCCCTCATTTCCAGACTGATTCCAGCCGGCAGCCGTGTGCTTGACCTCGGCTGCGGTGACGGCGCACTCCTCGCGTTTCTCAAAGAAACTAAAGGGATTGAAGCCCGCGGGATCGAGCTGAATCCCGAAATGGTGCAGGCCGCGATCGCACGCGGCGTTTCCGTCTATCAAGGCGATCTCGAAAGCAGCTTGCGCGAATACCCCGACAAGGCCTTTGACTACGTTCTCCTGAGCCAGACCGTCCAGGAAGCACGCAGGCCGCTCATGGTCCTGACTGAAATGCTGCGGATCGGGAACCGCGCCATCGTCGCATTCCCGAATTTCGGCCACTGGCGCGTCCGATTCTCCCATTTGATGAGCGGCCGAGCGCCGAAAACGCACCTTTTCCCCCACGCCTGGCATGCTTCTCCGAACATTCATTTCCTGACGGTGCTCGACTTTGAGGAATTGACCCGGGAGCAGGGCTGGCTCGTAGAACGCCGGCTTTTCCTCAGCGGTAGCCGGAGAATCTCCCATTTTCCGAATCTTTGTGCGGAAATAGCGGTGTACTTACTCAAGAGCTAACGCTGATTCCATAAGATTCGACGAGGATTCCCCGATGAGATACAAGGTGGTATCGTGGAGATCATCCAGGTATCGACGAAGGGCGAAGGAGGTCACTTGCCCCCGAAACGCATCCTGATCGCGGACGATGAAGCGCCCATCCGGCAGCTTCTGGTCGACTATCTCGGGCAGTTGGGATATGAGACCGCAGAGGCATGTAACGGCCTGGACGCCTTGCAAAAGGTGAAGACCTTCGATCCGGGGTTGATTATTCTCGATCTGGTGATGCCGGAGCAGGAAGGCATTGAGACCATTCATGAGATCCGGGTGTCCAACAAGCACTTGAAGATCATTGCCGTTTCGGGGGCCTTTGCCGGACAGTTTCTTCGAACGGCCGAGTTGCTGGGGGCGAATGCGGTTTTGCCCAAGCCCCTCAATCTGGGGGAACTCGCGCGATTAGTCAAGGATCTGCTGGGCTGAACGGGCAGTTCGCCCTGGGAACGCCGATCTCCAGATCGGCTCCGTTTTAATCACCCTTTGACCGTCACCCACTGCCTGCCGGCCTGCGGGCGAGCAAAAGCGCAGGAAAACCTGTGCGTCAGTTTCGACGGAGCCGCGGGTGTCGATGTGCCAGCGCGCGAACGGTGCCCCGGTAGCACCCCGCGTAGCTGCACTGGATTACCGCTCATGCGAGCGTCCAGAGCCGATCTGGAGATCGGCGGTCCCGGGAGTCTCAGTCGCCAGAGATTTTTACCAAGCCGCTCTTTTCGGCCTGGTCTTCACCACCCAGCACCCTGGCTGCATCGGCCGCAGTGAACTCCTCCACCTTGGAGGAGATATTCATCGAGCAGAATTTCGGACCGCACATGGAGCAGAAGTGCGCATCCTTGAAGCCTTCCTGCGGCAGCGTCTCGTCGTGGTAGGCGCGCGCCGTCTCAGGATCCAGGGCCAGCTCAAACTGGCGATTCCAGTCGAACTTGTAGCGGGCGCGGGACAGTTCGTCGTCGCGGTCGCGCGCACCCGGGCGCTTACGGGCGACGTCGGCGGCGTGGGCGGCGATCCTGTAGGCGATGATGCCCGCCTTGACGTCTTCCTTGTTCGGCAGCCCCAGGTGCTCTTTGGGCGTCACGTAGCACAGCATCGATGCGCCATACCAGCCGATCATGGCCGCGCCGATGGCGCTGGTAATGTGGTCGAACCCGGGGGCGAAATCCGTGACCAGCGGGCCCAGGGTGTAGAACGGAGCTTCGTAGCATAGCTCCATCTCCTTCTCCACCTGGAGCTGGATCTGGTCCATCGGAATGTGGCCGGGGCCTTCGATCATCGTCTGCACGTCATACTCCCAGGCGATCTTGGTGAGCTCGCCCAGAGTCTTCAGCTCGGCAAACTGCGCCTCGTCGCTGGCGTCGGCCAGCGAGCCGGGACGCAGTCCGTCACCAAGCGAGAAGCTGACGTCGTGCTTCTGGAAAATCTTGCAGATGTCCGTGAAGTGTTCGTAAAGGAAGTTCTGGCGGTGGTTCTTCACCATCCACTCGGCCAGGATCGACCCGCCGCGGCTGACGATGCCGGTGACGCGCCGCGTCGTCAGCGGGATGTGCTGCACCAACACGCCGGCATGGATGGTCATGTAGTCCACGCCCTGCTCCGCCTGCTCCTCGATGACTTCGAGCATCACGCTCGGCGTCAGGTCCTCAATGCGGCGGACGCGCGCCAGCGCTTCATAGATCGGGACCGTGCCGACGGGCACGCTGGATGCGCCGATGATGGCCTTACGAATCTCCGGGATGTCGCCGCCGGTGGAGAGGTCCATCACGGTGTCGGCGCCGTACTTGATGGAGTAGTTCAGCTTTTCCAGTTCGCCTGCGATGTCCGAGGTGGTGGACGAGTTGCCGATGTTTGAGTTGATCTTACAGCGGGAGGCGACGCCGATGGCCATCGGTTCGAGGCTCGTATGATGGATGTTGGCGGGGATGATGAGCCGGCCGCGAGCGACTTCATCGCGCACTAGTTCGGGCGTAAGACATTCGCGCAGAGCGACATACTGCATCTCTTCGGTGATTACACCGCGCCGCGCATAGTGCATCTGCGTGCGGATTGTGTCGGCTTCTCGCTGCTTGGCCCAGTTAGCTCGATCCATGGTCCGATTATGACATGCAGCGTTAACCAATAAATATCAGTCAAGATTGTCGAATTGCTGAATTTCCCGACGGATCCCGGCGGACGGCGAGTGCGCGGCGGTCCGCAACATGACCGGCAGCGTCCTCTCCATGACCGGTGGACGGCTCAGCAAGCATCCCGGCTGACTCGCGGTGGCAGCGCCTGGGAGCGCCGATCTCCAGATCGGCTCCGATTGCCTGCGTGGGCGGCAACTCCAGTGAGCCCTCGCGCACCCGGGAGTCGAAAGGCAGTTGCCGGCGGTCGAAGTCCGAACTGGGCCGGAGCCGATCTGGAGATCGGCGATCCCAGGCGCCCTAGCTCCCGGCCGAATCGGTCGGCGGCTCCGGCCCGGCTGGCTTCTCCTGCTCGATCGGCAGATCGACACGTGCGGCGAGGTTGCCATGAAACGTCATCGAACCGACGTGATCCAGCTTGCTGGTGACATCCACCCAGATCTCTCCACCCATGCCGGTCCAACGCCGGCAGAAGCTGAAGTCCTCGCTCAGGTAGGTGGACGTCTCCGGGTCGATCAGGCAGTTGAACAGCGCGGAACGCCAGGGGTTGCCTTCGAATGGATCGTTAGCCTTGTGCTCGGAGCGGTATCGCAGCTCGGGATAACGCTCTATCATGCGTTCCAGTGCCGTCCGGCGAATCATCAGAAAGCCGGTCCCGGCGTAGCGCGCCTTGACAAAGCCCTGGCGCGAAATGAGTCCGTTCGAGAGTTCACCCTCGACAACGTAAGAGAGCGTGGCCGACTCAAGCGGCGTGCGGCCAGCCTGCACGGCGGCGGGAATCTGCGACCAGTCGATGGCCTTCACCGGATAGGCGGCGGCCGTGAAATCGGCGTCAAAGTCGAGCAGCCGGAAGACCTGCTCCGGCTCGAAGCCGATGTCGGAGTCGATGAACAGCAGGTGCGTCCCCTGCGTCTCGGAGAGGAAGTGCGTCACGATGGTCTGGCGCGCGCGGGTGATCAGCGAATCGCCGGCCTGCATCAGGTAGCCCAGGTCCACGCCGCGGCGAGCGCAGGCCTGTTGCAGTTGGAGCAGCGAAAAGGTGTAGATAGAGCTGACCTGTCCGCCGAAGCAGGGCGTCCCAATCATGATGAACGGAGGCGTTTGAGGCATGGGCCAAACCGCATTCTATCGTTCCCAGGCTTGTACAAGCGCACTGGAAAGCCTCGCGTAGGGTTGGGACGCGCACGACGAAACGAAAACGCCTTTTCGTTTCTGTCTCCAAGCGGCTGATTCTAAAAATGTTATTTCTAGAAAGCAAAAAAGCAGTTCTCATTTAACCGGCTTGGAAGCACAGGCTGCGGCGTGGGAAATCAGATAAGATTCTGGAGCCGTGAACCCGCGTTCGACTCCGCTTGAGCCCGTATCGGAATTACTCCGAACTCGCGTTCGCTCCGTCCCAACGCCCGCGCTCCCGCAGCCTGGCAACCTCCACGCGAGCCATCTCTTGCAGCTTCAAGACGTCCACCTTCACCGAGCGGTTGAGCGGCATTTCGCCCGGCTCCAGCACGATGTAGTGTAGCGGGCGCATGTAGCCTGCGAGCGAACGCGCGTGGCGGCGGAGTTCGGCCTCCGTGAGATCCGCGCCAGGGCGCTTCTCGACGAAGGCGACAATGGCCTCGCCCCACAGGGCGTGTTCGTGGCCGACCACGCCGACGCTGGCGACCTGGCCGATCAAATGACTGAAGTGAGTCTCGACATCGCCGGGGAAGACCTGGTACCCGGCCGTCTTGATCACAAACTTGGCTCGGCCGGAGAGGCGCAATCCGCGTTCGCTGACGCTGCCCATATCGCCGGTATAGAGCCAGCGGTCCGAGGAGAGCACAAGCGCGGTCGCCTCAGGGTTGTTGACGTAACCCAGAAACGTCTGCGGACCGCGGAAGCAGACTTCGCCCGTCTCGCCCGCGGGAAGTTCATCCCCGGCGCGTCCATCGGCCAGCATAGGGCCGCGGACGCTCATCGGATAGGCGGGCATGGCGAAGCCGAGCGTCCCGTCGAGATCGTCCACCTGACCGGTCATCGGCGTATAGGTGACGAAGCCGCTGGTCTCCGTCAGACCCAGCCCGGTGGCGATCAGCGGCGCCATCGTGCGCATCTTTTCGAGGAACGGACGCGGCACGGCCTGCCCTCCGTAGACCGCCGCTCGCAGGCTGGAGAAATCCGTGGCGTCGTAAGCGCTCTGCCGCCATTCCATCTGGAACATCGCGGGGATCTGTCCCAGAAGTGTGACCTGATACTTAGCGATTGAGGCCAGTGAAAGGGCGGCGTCGAAGATCTCCAGCATCACCGCCGTGCCGCCGCTGAACAGCGTCGTCATCAGGATCTCGGCCTGGCCTCCGACGTGCGAGGCGGGTAGGTTCAACAGCACGCGCTGGCCCGGGCCAAAATCGAAGGCCGAGCCCAGGCAGAGATTCTGGCAGACGATCCCGCGATGGGAGAGCAAAGCAGGCTTGGGCGAGCCGGTGGAGCCGGACGTGAAGATGACCTGCACGCCGTCCGTAGGCGCGATCTCGACCGGGGACAACCACGACGTGGGTGGCTCGAAGAGCTTCGCGATCGGGATCGCGCCTTCGATGCACTCCTCGGGCGGCGAGAACTGCAGCAGGTGTTCGACCGAGGGGCATTGCGCCTTCACTGCCTTCGCGAGTTCGTGGAAATCGGCCAGTGGAGTCTTGCCGAGATGCGCATATCCGTGCGCGCCGATGGCAGCCACCTCGCGCAGCACCTCTGCCGGGCCGAGACGCAGGTCGAGCGGAGCGTGAATGACGCCAGCCCGGAAGCAGGCGTATTCGAGGATCACGTGCTCGCTCAGGAAGGGCAGCGAGGCCGCCAGGAAGTCGCCCTTGCGGAAGCCGAGCCGCCGCAGGTTCTGCTCGACGGCCAGACTCGCGTCGCGCAACTGCCGCCATGTCAGGCTCGTGCCGCGCGTAGCGTTGATGATCGCCACGCCATCGGGACTCCGCTCCGCCCAGTAATCGAGGGCCTGATGGACCAGCGCACGTCCGGTCGATTCACGACTGAGTTGTTCGGCGGTTACGAGGAATAGCGGAGAAGACATCTCCCGCTATCGTAACCGCTGCGGGCAGAGTGGGGCGGCGCTCCAGAGCCCGCAGGACTCTCCAGAGCGGGGCCTGGAGGCCCCGCGCGGCTCTGGGGAGCCGCCCCACAAATCTGCTACCGGGACGCGGTCGCTGTGCGGGCGCTGAAACCCTTCGGGCGCCTGACTTCGACGCGAATCTCGCGCGTGTCTTTCGCGGTTAGTGTAAACGCGTGGCTGATCGCTGCGCCGGGCGGGAGGTCGGGCAGGAGGAAGCGCTGGCGCTCGACGGCGATGGTCCCC
>Ga0302140_10003202_pt1 | contig 21063 bp, 23 predicted proteins | sample I_Bog_E1_1_FD_202095 | JGI IMG/M metagenome (GOLD analysis project Ga0302140, IMG submission 202095) | Peat permafrost microbial communities from Stordalen Mire near Abisko, Sweden - I_Bog_E1_1 | ecosystem: Environmental > Terrestrial > Soil > Wetlands > Peat | place: Sweden: Abisko, Stordalen... | reverse complement strand
CAGCATCATGAGCATACTTCAGTCAAGCGAGGGCGCCGATGTGGTGATAGATGCTACAGGTGCGGAGCCGTGTATTGAATGTGGAGTACATGCGCTGAGGCGTGGAGGAACATTCGTCCAAACAGGCCTTAGTGCATCCAAGATCGTGTTTCCTGTCGGGCAGATCTGTTCCAAAGAAGGCACGTATAAAGGGAGCTTTCGGTACGGGCCAGGGGATTACAAGACGGCGATTGAGCTGCTGAAGTCGAGGAAGGTTAGCGTGAAGGAGCTCATCTCGCACGCCTTCGACTTCTCGCGTGCAGAGGTGGCTTTCGAAGCGGTGTCGAAGCGGCAGGGTATCAAAAGTATCATATATAGCCCAGGTGTACGTAACGCATTCTCTGCGTGGAGCGACGAGAAGTAGTGTAGCGTAGAATGCTGTTGACGAAGCGCTTGCATATAGCATCTCTCATGGTCCAATGTCCCACAGCCAGAACTGGCCCAAGTCTTCGATCCGAGCGTTGGCGTTCCCAAATCCACTCCCGTCCAGTCCATATCCGGCAAACTGACCTGCGTCTTGCATCTGATGCTGATCACCTTCTCGATATACAGGCGCCATGCTTCCGGTGTTAGCTTGAGGGTTCTCCCAAGTGTTACCGTGAAAAACTGTAAATGAAGTGAGCATATGTCCTCATTGAAAGTATGAGACCGACCAAGAACACTTTAAATTCGAATCATACTGCACTTGCAAGAGAAGATTCTTACCTCTGTGGAGGCTGTGTAAGCTCTGCCGAAACTGGACATCCTCGAGGTGCAAGTCATCGCTGTTTGTATTCCAGGTAGAATTAGAAAAAGTAGAAATAGGGTCCTCCATCGGATGAGACGTTAATGAGGAAGTAGCTAGGGCATAGGCGCCACTTCGAGCGGGCGCATCACTAACAGGTCCTGTGTTGTTTGGACGATCATAGCTTCCAGTGCCGGAAGCACTCTGCAGGATCTCCTCTTTTTCCCTCTCCAAGACGAGTTGAACCAAGTCCTCCAAGATCATGCTACACTGCATTGAAAGAGAAGCTTGAGCCGATAACGATTTCTGCAGCCTCAGCGTCCGGGCCATTCCTCTCTTGGCCTCTTGCGAGACATTTGAGAGGACATCAGAAAGAGCGCAGATGAACATAACGACAGAAGCGGTGAAGAGGTTGATGCCTAGGAAGGAGACGAGGTGAGTCTGCTGAGCCAATTGGATGAGCCGCTTCTTGTTCAGAATGTGCGAAATGCTGAGAGCAGAATCCAAACAACGCTTGAAAGCTGCATTGCCCGTGTTTCTTTCGCCCTCGTTATTTTGTTGTGTGTCTGCCGGTGCTTCGTTATCACCTGGCGAGTTTCTACTCATTCGGTCCGCGAGAAGAGGCCGGTTGACGATGATGACAAGGTTATCGTATGTTAATTTCAGTGCGAGAGCTTGCAGTTTGTGCGTCTTCTCTTCCGTCGAAGATTCTTCCCTGATATCGTCGATTCCATCATATATGAGGTGGTGCGGCAACTCGTGCTGCCACTTTTGCAAAGATTCGTCGACACCGCGGATCATGAGCAGCAGCTGCGAACGACGTTGGAGATCGTTTGAAGAACGAATGCGATACAGGTTCTCCAGCACCGGAGAGGCAATTTGATAGACCATGTTAAGCTGAGCTTGATATGTTGACAAACAAATGCTTGTCCGGCCGATGTTTGGATCAAAATTGATGTCTTCGGTGAAATCAGATGGCATGGACACATTGCAGTCTCGGTCATTGATCCCCAGAGGTCGTCCATAGATAATTGTAGCAAACCTGATTGTAATTTAGCAATGAACTTTCCAGACCGGAGCAGTTCGCACTGACCTGTCCCACGTGTATATCGTCCACCAAACACGCTTTCTCTCCTCCGCATCTTCGAACGTATGTGGTCCCTCGGGCTCTCGATGCAGACCTATTGCTTGTGCGGTCTTGGTAGCAGCCCCTAGGATGGAAAAGGAGGATCGTGGACGACCGTGATAGAGATAGAAAGATCCAAGGAGCTCGCACAATTGCACGAATTCAAGACTATCTTCGTCCATCAGATCCATGAATTTTTCTCTGACAAGGCGAAGGAAATCATCCCGCATCGTGTCAAGGTAATCTTGGGGCTGATCCTCATGTCTGTCCAATTTAGATGTATACCAAGATCCTAAGATGAGAAGCATGACAAGCAGGAGAAGGAACCCGTGGTCAGTGCTGCACGCCAGGCCCGTGTCCACGATCTTGTTATAGCGGGCTCTGAATTTGGGTTCATACACCACCAGTGAAAACCAATGCACGCGGAGGAAGTATGCATTTAAAAGGGAGTCACAGGTTTGCCTTGCAGGCAATTCCATTCCGAGCACGTTGGCGATAGGGACTAGAGGCTGAGAGTCAAGAACACGGTTCGCTGCTCCCGCATAGTCTCCTCCAGGGATAGCGAATGTAGCTCGACCTCCAAATGTAGCAGAGTTTCGATAACCAAAGATCTTGCTTTCTTTTTAGCAAAATAGTCAGGAGTCTTTATCTGTGATTTTAGGTACCGTTCTTGTGATGGCAAGGGCTGAGTTGCCTTCCACTAGGTCAGATACCGCAGCAGGAGTTCTGAAGTCCCCAGTCTTTGGAGAGGAAGCGTCATTGTTATGACTTTCTGGCCTCTGTGGCGTGGCCCAACTTGAATGCACAGATCCAGACCCTGGACTTGGCCTCGGACTGGGGCGCGTATCGATCCCAGGAGTACTGATTCTGCGGCTCCTTCTCGGATGTCTCGAGGCATCTTCAGAGAGTGGACGCGGCTCCAGCGAGCGTTTCCTTCTGTAAAGCAGACAATCAGCTAAGACCCATAAATTTTTGCGTCTTGTCACATACTTGGGAGGTGGCCGCCAATTGGCTGTGCAGTCTGCATTTGCACGGAGGCACATAGAGCAAGGCCGAATCTCGTCACACTGAACAGATAAGTCAGCGGATACTGCTGCTCAGCTTCCAGGCCGAGTGTAATCACGGATCCGGGGCGAGCCAAATAGCCCGTAGTCACGTACCCGTTGCTTCTGCCGGCGGCACCGATCGCAGGCCGTACCGACCCGCGTGGGTAAGCGTACAGTCTGATGCATAGTGTGAACACAGAATCACATTGTAGGGAGGGCTTCTTGGTGGTTGTAAGTTTAACCTGACCCCGCAAATGATCTTGTCCGCGGCCAGTCACGTGGTCACTTGCTCGCTCTTTCCTTCGCACTTATTGAAATCCCATCGCAGATGAAAATCCTAGCTGAGCGTGAAAGCGTATTTTGTTCAGCTCATACCTTTAGGAGTGACACGGTATATCTCACTGTTAGAGAGTACCGTATGCCATCGGAAGCACTGATCTCCCTTAGCCTGGGGTTTTCCCGCTGCCATTGAATTGCTTGGCCAGCCGCGGTCTGCCGGTTCCGATTGGGACCGCACACTACGGCAATATCCATGCAGGACATCTGCACCTATCGGGATACACAGATCAAGATGTTGCCCAATGTTGTACGTCCGCCTAACGATAATTAGAAGAAAGAAGCCCTCGAATAAGAACTGATCCAATAGAGGCTGCAGCGTAAGGATCCAAGAGCGAAAGGCAATTGACAAAATCCACCTTCCCAAGCTCGAACTGTGAGCCAACCTTGGTAGTACTCGAAGAGATTGGTTTCAAGTTTTCACTTGTAGAAGTGACTCGTAGTGTGCAAATCGAAGTTCTGAGGTCTTCCAAACTAGCGAGCGAGCTCCCATGGCCCAAGAGGCGTTCTTGGCCTTCCCAGCTCAGTGAATGCTCAAAAGATCAAGAGCCCCATCGTTAGACCCATGATCCTCTTTATCGATATGACGATACATGTCTGATCCGGTATTACAATAAAAATAATCATCAACTAGACAGTTTCCAATCAGATAAACGTGCAGGTTCCTACTTGTTGGTTCACCTTCAGGAACTTTCGAAGATCTTCGCAATATAAACGGATCCTCATAATCTAGACTTAGTAGAAAACAGACGAGATCTCCAACCTTGGTAGACGCAGGTACTAAGGCAAGCTGGGGAAAATCCTCGGCTTCAACAGAAGCTAGTCTTCGTTCATCAAGAAGAGATTGGCCGGAGGTAGCAGATCTCTCGATTTCCTCTAGCAAGTACCACGCAAGGTCGCCGAATATGCCTACGTAAGGATTGGATTCGTTGAAAGACGTCGAGAATGTAGTGAAAACTTTGCTATCTCCATTGACTTGCTCTTGCAACCAGGATTTAGCACAGTTGGCCTTTACCAAATCTTCTCTGCTTGAGGAAGCGAACTCCATACTTTTGCTATCCGGATTCAACATTTCAGCACGATATTGGACAAAAGAAGAGGTGTCAAGAGTATCGCTGAGGTCCGTGACAGTGGCGAATACTCGTGCTCTAGTCTGTAAAATACTATCACTGAAGTGATAATTCAATGGGTGTTTTTGCGTCCTCCTAGTGACTGTTGAAGTATCGATTTCAAATGTTGGGGCCATATGGCGTCGAAGTACACTTGAGCTACATGAGGTCCAGTCGGCTGCTCATGTTGCCAAGTCTGACCGGCGTTGCTCTAGCTCAGTGTCTTCAACATAAGCAAGAATATTGAAGTCGTTTGTCTCTTTGACGTAAAATTCCACAAACATTTCAAACACTTGAACCGCAGTCTTCTCGTAGTTAACTTGGAAAATTTGTCTATCGAGCAGGCCGAGGTGCGCGTAGATCATATCTCGCGGATCCGACAACCCAAAGCCCCGCCTAGAGACTAGGATATTCAAAAGCTGACGAAGAACTACCTTCTTTAAAACGGACGATTGCAGCTTGCCTAGGAAAGCTTTTTCCAATGAAGATTGTGTCACTTTGAACCTCGCCTCATTCATTTGTTCAAAAACATCGATCCTGTAGGGAAAGCTCATTCCATTTTGGAAAGATGGTGTATCTTGGAGAGATAGTGGGTCGTTTGAAGGGAAGTTTTCCAGGCCTTCGGAATACCTGACATGGAGCATGCTCTTCACAATATTTGTGAATCTGCAATAGTCCTCCCAGGGCAGTCGGACGCGGCCGTATTGTATCATTGGGTTTTTGGAGAGTACCAACTCTTGCAAGATCCACACACGGTAGAACCAGTCAGATTGGAGAATATTGTGCAATGCTTCGATTCCTTCTTCGTGTTCAAAATAGCGACGGCCGTCCGCAATGGGCAAAAAAAGTCACCAGAACTGTTTTGGCGGCAGGTTCCCTTTCTCCAAGAAAAATGAGTGTGTGAGTCGCAGTCCTGTACACCTTCCCCATCTGCTGAACCTGTTTTACCTTCTCGACATCGTCTTTCTGATTGATACAGACACCATCGGCCCAAACGTTCAAAGCCCTCTTCGTGTCTTTTAATTGCCGCAGAGCACATTCGAGGCTTCTCGTGATGCAGAGAGTTCGACCACCGACTGATATGGTGGTCGTATCATTTGCATCTCTCCAGACATAAGGAAGAGCGGTGTAATTGTCATAGATATCTAATCGAGCTTGCTCAAGAGTGGTATGGATGATTTCGCACTGGATGCCGGCAGCCTGGTCTGGTGACGGCTGGAGAACTATGAGACGAATGCCGCTATAATCAGGGAGGGGGAGATATTAATAAGACTCTGGTACGGCGACAGCCATTCGGATCAAGTCTGGTTGTTGATGGAGATGTTTGAGGTTGTTCATGATGAGTAGAGATGGTGAGGCTAAGAGATGAAGGAGGTACCTCGCCAAGAACCCCTGCTCACTCGAGCCAATTAACAATCATGTTGGCAGAAGGTGTCAGGCACAGGAAAAAAAATGTGACGACAGGAAAAGTAAAGGGAGAAGAGTACAATACTAAGGCAAGGAGCAATGGATAAACCTCTTTCCCCTGCAACTCAAACAGGTAAATCAGTTTCAATCACTTTTGAAGTTTCGAATGACACCGCAACAAGAAGTCCGCCAAACTTGGGCAGCTCTTTCACACTTTGTCGCTTTCCTCGAGCACAATTCTCTCAACCCATCATCCCCGCCATAACATGCTCCTCGGGACACGCATCCTGCAAAGCCTTCACAGCATCCCTGACCTCTTTCCCAAAATCAATCCGAGGGCCGCCAGTAATCATGGCTGCTTTGCCAGTGGTATCATTGACCATCATGTCAACCATGAAAGTACGACTACAAACGTCTGAGAAGACTTTGACGGCAGCCTTTTCTCCTTTCCCTGATGCATGTCAGTCTCAAACCCCAGAATATCAAGTTTTGACTGAGAGACATACCGACAGCACCTGTGAAGTTCCCAGGATTTTCAACGGGTCTTTTAGCTTTGATCGTGTCGTACTCGCTGAGCATGTACTTAGACCTGCTGACAAAATCCCAGAGGTAGAAGAGGGCTGGCTGGGAGTTTGGAGGAGCTTTCCATTGCGGGTGGGAAGTAATGGCACTGTTTGATGTCAATTAAGGCTCAAGGAGTATGGATCGAACATACTTGAGGAGTTCTTCGAGGCCAGCATCTACCGCAGCGCGTTGCTGTTCCGTAGGAGGTCGAGGGGCCATATTCAATCACGTGCTGTTAAGCTCGAAATGTGAGGTTCGTGAGCTGTGGATTCGTTGAGACGGGAAGTTTGCAAGGTTGAAACCTTCGGGGCTGTGATTGAGAGGCATTGTCCCATAAATACATCAAGCAAAGCGTGACGTCTGTTTACACCGCTAGTTGATAGACTGATCAACGTTCTCACCTGGATGCGACACGGTATCACGTTATGTATGTTGATCAGAGCAAACACCACAAACACTGTCAGGGGAAACGAAGCTTGCGATGCTTGCGAGCTTAAGCGAGAAACCGTCGGTGGTCCGAGCACATTTTGACCGCCTCGAGGTCCTAGTGAAACAAATCACAAGTCTCGTCAACATTTCTTCTCTGTTGATTTCCACAAATCGCCATTGGGAAGACAGAGGACAGCAATCATGTCTTCCAAACCCCAGAGCGTCAATGGCTCTGAGAGCGAGTTCGAGTTCATTGAGACCCCCAAAGCTCCCACCCCGACCTTCGAGAAATTCGAAGAGTGTGGAGTGCGAACCACTTCGGTATGTGAACAAGCTGCCACACTGCTCTACTCAGCACATTGTTCGTTCGCAGACCTCAATTGAATGTATGCTGACAATTGTGAACAGTATCCGGCAATTAAGAATGCCCCTCTCCCTGCAGATGGTCCCGGCAACGAAAGCTTCTCCAACATCCTCCTCTTCTCCCTCATTACCATTGTTCCCACATACTTCTCATGGAAGGTCGGTGGTGGATTGAAGACTAGCATCTTCTTCGGTCTGTTCACATTATTCCCGATCTTGATCAGCTTCTGGTACCTCGCGTCCTCTTTCAGTCCTCGCAAGAACGAAAAGGCCACGCTCCCGGGTCGCCCTGTCGAACACTACCTGACCTTCAAGAACGAAGCCGACAAGCTCAAGTACCGAGGCTCCAGCAAGATTCCCATGGAGACCTTCCACAATATGTACTTCGATGGCGAGGTTGACTTCAATGGCGATGCGCTGGAGGTAATGGAATACAGACATGACTGGGCATCCTTCAGATTCACCTTGAGTTTGTTCAAATTCGTCTTGTTCCAATTTGCTCCTGAAGTTATCATGCATACTCGATCTCAAGGTATTCATCCCTACCCATGTTTAGGGATATGATTTAACGATATTGGCAGATGAGGAGCAGGTCCGAGACCACTACGACCGCGGTGATGACTTCTACGGCTGGTTCCTTGGCCCACGCATGATCTACACTTCTGGCGTTATCTCTGATATCAATCAAGAAGAGACTCTCGAGCAACTACAAGATAACAAACTTGCCATTGTCTGCGAGAAGATTGATCTCAAGCCTGGCGAGAGGATGTTAGACATTGGATGCGGCTGGGGAACACTGGCTAAGTTCGCAAGTGTCAACTATGGTGCAAAAGCTACTGGTATCACTCTTGGTCGCAATCAGACCGCTTGGGGCAACAACGGACTTCGCAAGGCTGGCATCTCTGAGGAGCAAAGCAACATTCTCTGCATGGATTATCGTGATATCCCTGTCCCGGAAGGAAAATACAATAAGATCACCTGTCTCGAGATGGCTGAGCATGTTGGTGTTCGACATCTTACTGGCTTCTTGAGACAATGCAACGAGATGATGGACGATGATGGAGTTTTCTTCCTGCAGGTTGCTGGATTGAGAAAGACCTGGCAATACGAGGATCTCATCTGGGGTCTTTTCATGAACAAGTATATCTTCCCTGGTGCCGATGCCTCTACTCCTCTGAATGATTATGTTCGCTCCCTGGAGAGTGCTGGATTTGAGGTCAAGAATGTTGACACAATCGGAGTTCATTACTCGGCTACTCTCTGGAGATGGTACAGAAACTGGCTCGCCAACAAGGACAAGGTCTTGGCCAAGTATGGCAACAGATGGTACAGAGTAAGTTGGATCTCTGGAGAGCTTGCAGGGTACTACTAACAGAAACAGATCTGGGAGTTCTTCCTCGCCTACTCCACCATCATCTCTCGCCAAGGCTCCGCAACCTGCTACCAAATCACCCTTGTCAAGAACTTGAACTCCACTCACCGCATCGAGGGCATCGATACCCAATTCTCCCTGTCTGGGGCACTTCAAGCCAGCAAGACCGCCAACAAGGCATCGTTCCCCAAGAACAAGAACTAGAGACACCGCTGCCAGCGCACACTCATGCTCAGGCGGTGAGCCGGCCGATGAAATGATGACTCGGACGGATGTCCACCGAGGATTCCTGCTGGGTTTGATGGACGAAGCGGAAGAGCACAGCTTTGTAATTGTAGCTACGCTGGTCAATATATGAGCACAGCAAAGGAGAACTTTGTCATGTGACAGAGCTCAAAATTATACCTTAGATATGTAGATGATTCGCAGGTCAACTGCTAATTCAAAAACATGGAAATATTTCCCAGTGAGCAGTGAATCATATACCCAGATAGTTAAAATAAATCAAGTAATCAATAATTGTTGCTTCGGTCAGCTCATCGTGGGTGCCTGTAACCGGGATCCCGCTAGAGCCGCATCTCTGACATCCAGTGGCCAAGCTTCGTCATTTCACCCTAAGCCACGCGTAAATAATCAACGACCACAACCGCCCTCCAGCGCAGCATAGCATTTCCTGTCTAATACCATCTTTCTTTTGCACGTCTTTGTCCTTTTCACATCATGTTCTCCGGGTCGAACTCGTACCTGGGAGGCCAGAGCGGTCGCCCAGGCGGGCCTCAGCAATATGGATCGTTCCAGCCTCAACAACCACAGCAACAGCAACAGCAACCTCAATCGAACTTCATGAACCCGAATCCGACCGGATATGGCCAAGCCCCATTACAGCAGCAGTTCACCGGCTATCCTATGCAGGCGCAACAGACAGGCTTCCAGCAGCCTCAGCAGATGCAACAGCAGCAGACTGGCTTCCCGGGACAGCAGAACCCATCTCCATTTGGCAACCTGCAAGGTCCGCAGCAACAGAGCTTCCAGACTGGAGCTCCCCCGATGCCGCAAATACCTCAGCAGTACCAGCCTCAAGCTCAGCAACAGCCGCAGCCTCCTCCAGCAGCCCCGGTCCAGAAACCTCAACCCACGGGGTTTGCTGCGATGGCAGATAGCTTCAAGACCACACCTTCCGCAGCTCCTGCGAGAGGACGCAGAGCTTCCAAGTCGAAAGGCGCAAAGATCCCGAATATTAGGCTGTCGTTTATCACCGCGCAGGATCAAGCAAAGTTTGAGACTTTGTTCAAGTCTGCGGTTGGGGATGGGCAGACACTCTCGGGTGATAAATCCAGAGATCTGCTGATGAGGTCGAAATTGGATGGCAATTCATTGTCCCAGATATGGTAGGACATCACAGTATACGAGGATAACGGTGCTTGAGAAGCTAATGACAACCGCAGGACTCTCGCAGATACCACAAGATCAGGCCAACTGCATTTCCCCGAATTTGCCCTCGCGATGTACCTTTGCAACCTGAAGCTTGTTGGGAAGCAGTTGCCCTCTGTCCTACCCGATAACATAAAGAACGAAGTGTCAAGCATGGTGGATATAATTAATTTCAATGTGGTTGATGATGCTCCTGAGCCAGCGCCGAGAACGAGTGCTCCAGACTTTACTCGGCAGACATCCCCTCCCGCGATTCAGCAGCCACAACCAATGCCATCGAACTCGGCCCTTCTAACGGCACAGATGACTGGGTATCCTGGGCAGCAGAACAATTTCTCCGGTGGTTTCCAGCAGCAGCAGACTGGCTTTCAGCAGCCCATGCAGACTGGTTTCGGTCAGCAACAAGGTGGATTACAACCGAATCAAACAGGATTTCAGGGCATGTCCAATCCATCAGCTACCGGATACAATGGCCCTCGTCCGCCAATGCCACCAATGCCGACAGGATTTGGAAACCAAGGTCTTTCGCCTGCTCAGACTGGAATGGGAGTTATGATTGCTCCGTTAAACAGCCAGCCCACCGGACGGCCAGGTCAGTGGGGATTGGTCAATGCTCCTGCGAGCGGATTACCTAATATCGATCTCTTACAATCCCGAATGATGCCTCAGCAAGGCCGTGAACAAGGCAACTTCACCACAGCTGGTCTATCTGGTAATGCCGTTATCCCATGGGCAATCACCAAAGATGAGAAGACAAGATACGATTCTGTTTTCAAGGCTTGGGATGGATTTGGCAAAGGCTTCATTGGTGGTGATGTTGCAATTGAGGTCTTTGGACAAAGTGGTCTTGAGAAGCCCGATTTAGAGCGAGTTTGGACACTTGCAGACCAGGGGAATAAGGGTCGTCTCAATATGGATGAGTTCGCGGTTGCGATGCATTTGATCTACCGGAAGCTAAATGGATATCCACTTCCCGCTCAGCTGCCACCCGAGCTCGTCCCACCTTCCACCAGGAACTTCAACGACTCAATTGGCACGGTCAAGTCTCTGCTTCATCAAGAATCTGATTTCCGCAAGAATTCTGGAGCAGCTCTATTGCCTCAGCGAACAGGGGTCAGTTATCTGAAGAACCACTCTTTTAGAGGGGATTCTGGCTCAAGCGGATTCGGACGCAAGGATGCCACTGTCTTCAAAAATAATGATGACGATGTTGGATACAAATCTAGTGCCCGCAGAAGACTGGGTAACGGATCACCTCGTCCTTCTTCCCCGTCATCCACAACTTCCAACGATGAGATGTCCCTGGACCAGTTGAGAAAGAAGATTCGAGAAAAGCAGGTGCTCCTCGACGCAATTGATTTCAAGGATGAAAACGCGGCGGATGAGGACGATGCTCTAGACAGACGGGATCGTCGCGAGGCAGAAGATCTCTATCGTCGAATACGCCGCATCCAAGAGGATATTGATTCGCATCCTGACGCGGCTCTCCGAAATGTGGACTCTGGTGCAGAACGCCGTATTCTGAAGCGACAGCTCCAGAGTCTGACGGACAAATTTCCTGAGATCGCATCCGATGTTCGCAAGACCGAGCGTGCTATTGCCGATGCGAAGCTTGAGTTGTTCCGGCTCAAGGATGCCAAGGCTCACCCTGGCAGTGCGTCCTCAATTGTCGGTACTGGCCCAGGTGGCTCTGTTACCGAATCAGATCGTCTTAAGGCGCGGGCCAAGGCTATGATGCAGCAGCGTTCTGCTGCTCTCACTGGCAGAAAGGTCGAATCAAGCAATGAGGACTTTGATGCGCCTAAGAGACTGGAGGAAGAGAATATCAGGATCAGGAATGAGAAGGAGAACAATGAGCGCATGGTCAAGGATGTGGAAGACAGTGTCCGGGACTTCTCACGTGGTCTTGAGGATAACCTCAAGGATGGCGCGGAAGATTCGAGCAGTGAACACGAGAAGCGCAGATGGGAAGACGGTCTGGGGGTCGAGGATGAGGTCAAGGACTTTATCTTTGACTTACAGAGGTCAAGTCGATCTGCTAGAGTCAGGACTGAAGACCGAAGTCGTAGCACAAGAGACACTCCACGATCTGAGACCTCTTCGAGGTATGAGAGCCCAGCTGCACCTTCGCCCGTTGAGGCACCTGCTGCTAGGTCCGCTCCTGCACCAGCTTCCGGCGGCACTTACTCCCAGTACAAGACTCCTGAAGATCGAGCTGCATATATCAAGCAACAAGCTGAGCAACGTATGGCCGAACGTCTTGCTGCACTCGGCATCAAGGCACCAACGAAGACTGGGGAGACCACTCAGCAAAGATTGGAGCGTGAAAAGAACGAGAGAGCCGCCAAAGTCCGACAGGCTGAGGAGGAAGATGCGAAACGCGAAGCTGAGCGACAGGCCAGAATTAATGAAGAGCAAGGCATTCCTCCACCACCTCCAGCTTCGACTGGTGCAAAGAAGCCACCGCCACCACCATCACGGAAGGCTGCGAAGAGTGATGCCAGCGAGAGAAGAGCCGAGGAAGAGCAGCGTGTGCTGCAGGAGCAGAAGGCACAGATCATTGCCACATCAGAGCTTGAGTATGTGATGCGCCATCTTTGTCGTGACATATTGCTAACATTGACAGGAATGATGCGGCAAGACAAGAAGCTGAGCTTGCGAAGGAGAAGGATGCTGCTGCTGCTCGTTTGAAGGCACTCGAGGACCAAGTTAAGGCCGGAAAGGTCAAGAAAGAAGAAGAGAAACGAAGAAGAAAAGCTGCTCAAGAAGAGGCCAAGAAGCAAGAAGCAAGACTGGCTGCCCAGCGAGCTGAAATTGAAGCTGCTCAGGCCCGCGAGAGGGAACTGCAACGTCAATTGGATGCCATTGATGACGATGATTCTTCAGACGAGGAGGACCAGCAAGCTACACCTCAAGCCTCCACACCAACTGTTAGCAGTCAAGAGTTTGAGAGAAAGGATGTCTCGCCACCCCCGCCACCAGTCCCTACGATTGTACCACCAATCCCACAAGCAGCACAAAACACTGCTCTCCCGGTCACTAGCCCTCCATCTGACACTGAAACAAGGAATCCATTCAAGAAGCTTGTAGCAGGAGGAGATTCCGCCTCACCATCCGCCCCAGGCGTCGCAACCAACAACCCATTCTTCCGCCCGCAACAACAAGAAGCCGCCCGAGCCCCTGAACCCATTCAAACTCAGCCGACTGGCCGTACGTCCCGCGTCCGCCCAGAAGAAGACGACTGGTCCGTCGTTGGCTCCGACAAAGAAGACGACTCCTCGGACGAAGAAGGCCCAGGCGCTGGCAACGCCCGCCACCTCGCCTCCATCCTGTTCGGCACAATGGGTCCTCCTCGTCCTCTATCCGCAGCCGGCGGCTCAGGCTCAACGCCCACGAGTCCCGCACCAAAGCACGACTCCCCCGCTGCTCCACCGCCACCTCCGCCCATGCCAACTGGCGGTGCTCCCCCACCACCCCCAGTCCCAAGCTTCGGTGGCCCGCCTCCACCTCCCCCGATGCCTGGAATGGGCGCGCCGGGAGCACCGCCACCTCCACCGCCTATGCCGGCGGCTGGTGCTGCGGCAGGAGCCCCGAGACCAGCGGCCTTGTTGGGCGAGATTCAGATGGGCAAGGCGTTGAAGAAGACGCAGACGAAGGATAAGAGTGGTGCGGCTGTTGCAGGAAGGGTGTTGAATTAATTTCTCGTTGAGCTTTGTTAAATGGACAGGGAGTGTGATCGGAGGCGAATGGGATGCAGAGCTGGTGCTGGCGAGGAAAAAATACTGGGGGTGAGGGGAGTGTATATTACGTTCGTGAGCTGAGATGGAGGATGGAGATAGCGAGGGGATGATGAGTTAGCACATATTGAGATTGGAGATTGCAATTGATCACTTTTGTCACATATACCTGCTTTCAGGCTGGTTGCAACTCCTCAAGGTTTACTACGAGTGGTCATAAGTGTTTGTTTTGGTAAGTGTAAGATTTTTCTTTGCTTGAGAGATGTGATCGCTGAATGCGAGTTTAGCAGACTGTTCTCGACTGCGCGCTTGAGGCTACTGCTGGTATTGCCAGATCCTGCAAGAGAGTTGCTTGGTGACGTGCGAAATCGTGAGAAGTGGGGTACGGCTGTAAAAGGGGTTCGCTCGTTTACTCTAACAACGTCGACCAACCAAGAACGATAGGAAAAACTCCTCGAGCAGCGGAAATGCGGAGATCCTTATTACGTTCCTCTGGACATCTTCTCACATCCTTTCTCTGGACGGGCTTCCTCCCGCTTCATATGCAAGTCACATCGCAAATGATCGAAGGACAAACACACGTACGACCAGCACGCGGCAAGCAGGTGGGGCTCGCTAATCGCGTTGCAACGTCAAACGGCTTGTCCGACGGCAAATGTGTATGACAGGTGTCACGGAAACGGCTTGTCATAAGAAGGGTCGACTCCCTCTTGAAAGTATTGGAGATCTGAAATTCTTCTCCTCGGGCTACCGCATTGAATTTCTGGGGATGCCTGCAGACAATGTCGAATGCAGCTGACGTCGATCGAAAGGAGTCGCTCGGTAAGATGAGCTCAGATTGGGATGACTTATACGAAACAGGAAATTTTGCGAGAGGTTGTGCGATATGCATCTCCCACTTCTGATAGAAGCCTATCAGTGGGAGGAGTTACGATTATGCAGCTCGTAGAATCCTGTCCAGTGAGGGCTAGATCTCGGTCACGTGCATAATCCGTTTGTACGACAACACCCGCCGGCAAACGGACGTTGTGTCAACGTCATGCTGATTCCCCCATCTTCATCTTTTCTATCTCTTTCCGTTTCGAGTACTCGTCCTACATCCCCAAGTTTTTGCAACACAAGAGCGAATATCCTGGACTTCACGGTGGATATCCCGTGAAACTTCCTCGACGCTGTCAACCGATCTCGTCCAACATCACCAAGCCACGCCTTGCCCTTGCATCTCAGTGTCCCCAGCCTCGAGAAAAATTTACGTACAGAGTTGTGAGGAAGCAGAGAATTCGCTGCGTTATATGAGACCGGCATGCGGGGATGGTCATCGAGAGTTTCGAGATAGGTACGAGTATATATCCCCTCGCTTGCAAGTCGGTGACGTCCTACTCTCCATAACAACAACACCCATTTTCCCCCAGATGCCATATGAAGCTCAAGCCAAAAATCTTCCAAGCCTCCCCAAGCTGGTGATGACGAGAATTAATCATAATCTCTTAGATGGCGAATCCACAATCGTAATCTCGGCGAAGTACGACGAGGAGTCTGGGCCTGAACCGCTGAGTGCAACGACGGCCTCCTCGGCGACACATTCAGAGACAGGCCCGATGAGTGATCCCGAGAAGAGCGCCGAGTTCTCTGAAGATGGGACATCCGAGGGCTGGACTTGTGTTATTGGCGGTTGGTTTGCGCTGTTTGCTACGTTTGGGTGGTTGAATTCGTGAGTTTTTCTTCCAAATTTGTTGCTGCGTTGATGTGATGGTATCGTGGGAAAATCGTGGTGTCTTGATTTGCGACTTGTCTTACCGTCTGTAGCATGGGTCTTTTCCAGACGTATTATGAGGCAGAACTTCTGTCTAACTTTTCGGCTTCGGATATCTCGTGGATGTTCACCACGCAGCTGTTTCTCATGTAAGTTCCACGCGCCTTTGTGATTCATCCCACTGACGTATCTTTCTTTAAGGTGGTCAGGTGGTGTAGTATTTGGTCGAATCATTGATACGTATGGCACGAAATGGGTCGCGATTACTTGTACAATCGCCTGTACCTTTTTCGTGTGTATGTTGAGTCTTTCGACGACTTACTATCAGATCGTCCTTGCCCAAGGAGTGGGTTTCGGGGTTGCTGCCAGTGGATTGTTTTCTTGTGGAATTGTGTCGGTAGGACAGCATTTCCATAGGAGGAAGGCTCTGGCGTTGGGTATCGTGCTTGCTGGGAGCAGCACGGGTACGCATAAATATCCTTAATCTGCAATATCGAATTGTGCTGATGGTTTTCTAGGTGGTGTAATTCATCCCATCTACCTGCACTTCCTGATCCCGAAAATTGGTTTCGGGTGGGCAATTCGAGTAAACGCACTCATAATCTTCAGTTGTGGAGTTGTCTCCTGCTGCTTGATGAAAGCCCGGCTGCCGAGGAAGAAATGGGATAAAGCTGACAAATTCTTGGATTTATCGTTGTTCAAGCATAGGATATTCAGTCTCTATTGCTTGGGAACCTTCTTCGTTGTGTAAGTCAGCCCGCTCGTGCTACCCGCGTGTGAAGATATCTTCTAACCGAAGAGAATAGTTGGGGCCTCTTCTCAACTTGGAACTACCTTCCTACAATGAGTATCCGACACAACTTCACTAATGGCCTTGCAATATACACGATAGTCGTCCTGAAGTACATCCCTCCTCACTTCCCCTCCCCGTTTGCCGACGGACCAATCTGATCTTTGACCAGCGGCTCCTCAATACTCGGCCGTATCCTCCCGGCCTACCTCGCCGACCGTTTCGGACGCTTCAACAGCATCTCAGTAATTTCCATACTAAACGCCATCCTCCTTCTCGCCTACTGGCTGCCTCTCGAAATAAGCTCCAGCACGACACACCTCCAAGTCTTCGCTCTCAGCGCACTAGCTGGATTCGCTACCGGTGCATGCATTAGCGTTTTCATGCCCTGCGTCGCAGAACTCGGTCCTGTAGAGACTCTTGGTGCCAGATTTGGAATGTATCAGCTTGTCATTGGACTCGGGTGTGTAATGCCTCGGAACGATGTTTCTCGATATGAGGCTGACGATGAGCAGTGCCCTAACAAGCCTCCCGATCCAAGGATCGCTCATCCCGCAGGATCACGGCTCTTTCGCGCACCTGATCATTTTTTCGGGTATTTGTGTTCTTGGTGGCTCGATGATTATCTGTCTAGCTAGAATGCTGAGAGTAGGAACCAAGTGGAAGGGATGACACTCTCGTTCTCTCGCTTGCGGGTTATTTTTAATGGTCGTGAGGTACGATATTGGCGCTCTATTTGGGGGGATGAATTTTGATTGTCTGATAGATGAGGGGATGGTGTTATATTTTCGGAGATTGGAAAGATTGGATACATACATCATATTCTTTTTGATTGTATGTATTTGACTCAAGACATAGCGGGCTTAGAATTTAGAAATTGCTTTTTGGAGATAACTTACTGCATTTGCGGAGCTGAATCCTGATTGTACTGGCATACGTGAAAAATTCCTGGCGAGATCGTCGGCTTGGTCGTGTTTCCTGATGAAGAAAGACTATTTAAGGGATGGATTGATCAATTGTCACTGGTGCGCACTCGCTGCTCTTGAACTGCTACCCTGCTGCTATAAAAACGAAACTTACGCCTTTTGCATTAAATTCTGCATTCTGACTTCAAACTTGAAGATCAACTCGGAGCTTTAAGCTGTGATTGGGCAAGTGTGCGATTACAGGCCGTTCCCGATTCTGACCGCGTATACGAGCGAGATGACACGTTACAAGTGTGGTCAATGACATAGCTGTCGGGTGTGAGCAAATAGGATTGATGATAATATACGATATTATTAGCGTCAGCTTACCCTCTAATTGGCACCAAGGAGTAGCTATAAGTACATAACCTGCGTCTCCCCGTAGCTTTCTCCATACTCAGCAGCTTGAACCTCAAAGTCAGAACACGATGATACATCACGACTTATCGTTCCTCCTGGCGTTGCTGATTGGTCTGCTTATTATTTTGTGGCAGCTGGGAGTTTTGGAGCCGTTTTTGAAGATAATACCAGCGTAATGGCGGGACTTCCGCATGGAATCGATAATGAAGGCAAAAAACACGTCCTCGAGGAGCCCGAGGGGAGTTGAGATTGGTGGACTATGATTATGTTGAAGGAAGATCAAATCAGATGATATGAGGCAACGGCAAGCTTGGTCAAAGGAAGGGGACACTGGATCTAAACGCTGCTGGTGGGTAGCTCCGTACAGATGTTCAATGGACCTAGCCTGACAAGCAAATCTCTAGGACGTTTGATAATCTGTCTGCTTGCTTAGCTTACCGGCTCTGAGTTTTCAGGTTTTGTGAAAGATGCTGCGCTATAAGACGATAGCAAAAGCTTGTCCCTTCTTGAGCGATGTTTTAGCATTAAGACCTCACATGTAACGTTGAGAGGGCTAAACATTATATTGAAGCTAGACAAATCCAGGAAACAAACGAAACCCTCCCGTTCTAAATAGACCCGGGAGATCTGGGATTTTAAAAGACTGCCAGCCAGCCGGGCCCATGACAAAGATATCAAACGGCCCATTTCCTCCTTGTACCCCATTTCTTCCCTCATCTGGTTGCCCCGCAGGATTGAACGTTGAGCAAGCAATCTTGCCAGGACGTCCATATTTGTTTCCGCTCAGACCCCACTTACTTGGATCAATCTTTTCTCCCCTCCACTTTGCCTTTTGCAGCTCTGTCCACATCGAAATCTCACGTCCCATCTCGAGGTTGACGCCCATCAAGCGCGTCACGGCTTGTTCTAAGGCATATGCAATATCATGCCAAGCGCTACCATGCCCTGTGTAACCTCTTCCGTTATTGAAACGCGCAGGTAGCCAATAGTAGGTTCGAGCCATATAGATCAACAAGAAGGCGTGAATCATCTCATGCAGAAGAGTCGCAACATGCTTGATGATTCTGCCATATCCGTCATCGTACAACGTGTTGACGACTATCTTAGCTCTATCGGGATACTTGCTGTCCGTTCGTGCATAGCCGTAGACTTTTTTGGACGGCTTTCCCGATGCAGTGACCTTGACTCGACCTTTAAGCGTCCCTAGAAAGAACAAATTATCAAAGATCGGTTCGTATAGTTCGGCGAGTTTCTCAGTTGAAGTCCCAAGAGCAAGTGTCTTGGCCGTTTCGTAATCTTTGAGGGCTTTTTGTTGAAGAGTTGTGAGGTTAGTCCCTTGATTCTTGGAGTTTGCGACAATCAGATCTGCTAGTTTTTGAAGTTTGTGTCGCCCCGGAGAAATGGAAGGTGGTCCAAGAATGGGAGCATTCTCTACGGTTGCGCTGTTTTGTTCTACGGTAGCTTTAGCGGCTTGATCTGGCTCTCGTGGCAGAATTTTCTCTATTTTCTTCTGCAGTTCCTGCAAGTCAGCCAATTTCTTCTTCAGGCTCTCTTGATCAACAGGAGGCATGGTGTAAGTAGTGGCGATCTCCTTTGTTTCTATTTGGGCAGTCGAGATTGGCCTAGGATAGGCGTGAGCCAAGTTGTGTTGGTAAGATCTAGAAAGTTTATATGAACCTTCAACTCTCATAAATGTAAAGATGGCCGCAAGTGGGGATTTATAAAGACAAACTATCATGGGGTCAAATAGAAATTCGTGGAACTCAAATGCGCTTGTTATACGCCAGCCACGAAAAGTCATACAATAACTCAAATATCTGCACGTACAATAATGTTTCATAGCCCCCAGAAATTATTCACAACTCTACTCAAAGTGCCTAATGAGTCTTTCAGTTGCTACCATGCTTGGTATCTTATAAACAAACGATTCAGATCACGCAAAGGTTATATTCAGATTTAAGAGCAAAACAACAATGATTGATCGATTGCTATAAAGCTAGTAACACTCTGAACACGAAAATAGTGTCCAAATGTTACCTAAGCCTGTAAATGCGAAGATTTGGTTCTACGTTACCTTTCAATTCCCATGCGTGCTGGCCATACCACCACGTGTCGTTGGCCACCGCGTATCTTCGTCTGATACAAATGATGCTGGATGTTTGCTGGAGCTCTCTGATTTTTGTGCACGCTCATGCTCCATCTACTTGCGTCGATCCGCTCTCCCTCAGCTTCTTGTATCTCTTGCCATAGAGCGGACTCGCGTCCTAGGTCCAAAGACACACCCAGTAAGGGAGATACCGCAGTTTCCATTGCATAGGCAATGCCCTGCCAGAACTGACCATGCCCAGTATATCCATTCAGATCGAAACGACTCTTGTTTTCCCTGCGCAGCATATATACATCCAAGAAAGCGTGAATTATCCCGTGAAGCAGTGTTGCCATATGTTTAAGGACTCGCTCTTCGTTGCCGCGAGGAATAGTGTTAATTTTTATTTCGGCACCCCCCTTTACTCGTTTTTCGTAGCCCTCCGTTCCATCCGCACCGAGAGTACCAGTTGCTTCAATGTCCACTTTTCCCTCCAGGCTTCCCAGAAAGAAAAGGTTGTCAAAAACGGGCATGTAAATATTTATGATCCTGCTAGTGGAAGCCGACGAGGATACAACCCCTACATTTCTGAAGGCTCGTACGGCGTGTCGCTGTAATGAGGTGAGATTACTTCCGAGATTCCCAGCGTTGCGGACGATGAGTCTGGCGAGGTCTTTAAGGGTATGTTTTCCTGAAACCAGCTTTCTTTTCGGATCTAAAGCAGTTGCGGTATAGGGCTCTTGGGGTGCTTTCCCGCCCTTTCCGGATTTTGGTGGGTCCCAAATTGCAAGTTCTTTTAGTCGTTTGTCAAGTATTGCTCCTGTGTGTGTTTCAGCTTGAACCTTCGCCCCTTTCTGTCCTGATCCCCATTCTTTGATAAGGGCTTCGTATGAGAAGAGAGGTTTCCCCTTTTTTTATATTTCCACTTTCCAATCTTGGTTGCGAAATGAGAATCGGGTTTCGGGTTTGCCAGCTGTTTCGGGTTCCATTTGAGAATGCGGTCAAGTTCAGAGTCAGGTACACCCTAGTCTTCGTTCTCACCTCCCCACCCTTTCATCTTTTCTTCCGTGCTAGATGAAACTTTTTGAGAAGATTCAAGGGGCAAAGCGTTGGATTCAATGATTGTAATAATTCGATCCGCTAAAGGTGTAGTACTATCTTGCGGTGTTATTGTGACAGCGTGCTCCTGTCTCGTCGTGTTGTTAGTAGGTGAAGTCCGGAAAGCGTTGCTTTCAGAGAGGTTGTTGTTAATATAGCGGTAGCTGAGGCCCAAATGGGAATATATAGCCCTCATTTAATAAAACTTGGAATGGGTTGACTGAACCTCCCCCCTAATGTGACCATTCAATCACCTGGCATGGAATGACTTGTACACATATCACATTCAAATCTCTTGTCGTTAATGTCTTGCATTCACTCTCCCTCG
>Ga0302140_10003201_pt1 | contig 21063 bp, 11 predicted proteins | sample I_Bog_E1_1_FD_202095 | JGI IMG/M metagenome (GOLD analysis project Ga0302140, IMG submission 202095) | Peat permafrost microbial communities from Stordalen Mire near Abisko, Sweden - I_Bog_E1_1 | ecosystem: Environmental > Terrestrial > Soil > Wetlands > Peat | place: Sweden: Abisko, Stordalen... | reverse complement strand
TAGCGATGCCCAAGGAAAAGATTCATCCCAAATACGACGCTGTGCGAGTTCTGTGCGCCTGCGGAAACAACTTCGAGACTCGTTCGACCCATAAAGGCGACATTCACGTGGAAATCTGCTCAAATTGCCACCCGTTCTTCACCGGCAAACAGCGTCTGGTTGACACAGCCGGCCGCGTAGAGCGGTTCCGCCGCAAGTATGCCAAAGCCGATTCGCAAACAGCGGCGGCAGCAAAGTAACAGCAGCCGATTCAGCCGGATAGCACAAATGGCCTCCGCTGCGGCGGGGGCCTAGTTGTGTTGGAGAAGTGCCGCGTTGGAGCGCTCGGCGCTGCAATTCATAACAGCAGAACGTGAACAATTATGCGAAATACCAAGCGCGCAATCCAATCCTCGATCACGATTGACGGCATGCCGCTGATCTGGCGCCTGCACCGCGAGCAGAATTGGACCGATGACGATAAGGCAGTCGGCCTGGCAATCCATGTCCAGGTTGTAGGATTGGTTCGCCGCGAGCTTTATCTCGAATATCCTGCCATAAGAAAGCAGCAGAATGGCTATGTAACACCCGTATTGACGATCCGGCCGCCAATCGTAGCCGCGAAAGTCGCCGACCATATTCGAGAAGCAATTGCAGCAGGCTGGGACCCGGAATCGCGCGGAAAGCCCTTCGTCTATGAAGTAGCAGAACTTCCGAGTTGATCCAAGTTGGACCTGAAAGCGTAATTCCAATGGCTGGCAAAGGTTTCACCGTGAAAAAGGATTGGGACAACCCCATTGACCACCCCATGCCCGCCGAAGTCCGGGTACCAGCGGAGATGCGCGTCGGCCCTGTGCTCGTTTCCCCAGCCACCGTGCTCGCTCCCATGGCCGGGGTGACGGATACAGTTTTTCGCCGCTTCATTCGCCACGCCAGCTTGTTCAGTACGGACTCAACCCTCGTCGAAAGCACCGAAGCCAGCATCGAAACCGACGTGACCAACGCCCAATCCGGCTGCGGCCTGCTCATGACGGAGTTCACCTCCGCGGACGGCCTGGCCCGCATGCGCGAGTCAAAGCGCCGCCGTTACCTCACTTTCTACGACGACGAACATCCCATCGGCGCACAGCTCTTCGGCTCGAACGCGGAAACACTGGCAGAAGCCGCGAGCATTGTTGAGGACACCGGTTTCGACACAGTCGACCTCAACCTGGGCTGCCCTGCCAAGCGTGTCGTCGGCTGCAACGGCGGCTCCGGCCTGCTGCGCGATCTCCCCAAAATCGGGGAAATCTTTCGCACCGTGCGCAAGGCTGTCAATATTCCCTTCACCGTAAAATTCCGCATGGGCTGGAATGACAAACAGATCGTCTGTGTCGACTTAGCCCGCATGGCCGAAGCTGAAGGCCTCAACGCCGTAGCGCTTCACGCCCGTACACGCGAGCAGGGTTACAGCGGCCAGGCACAATGGCAGTGGATTGCCGCGATCAAGCAGGCGGTAAGCATCCCGGTAATTGGCAACGGTGACATTCGCACTCCGGAAGACGCAGCAGCCATGATCGCTGAAACCGGCTGCGACGCGGTAATGATTGGTCGTGCAGCCCCGGCAAATCCATGGATCTTCCGCCAGATCGCGCAATACACCGCAACCGGTGCTTATGACCTGCCCACAGTAGAAGACCGCTACCGCATGATTCGTGCATACTTCCAGATGCTCCTCGATGAGCACGAGGCCACAAAAGACCTGCCGCGTAGCGATCGCATGGGTGAGACGGCCGGCAAGATGAAGCAATTCGCCACCTGGTTTACACATGGCGTTCCCGGGGGCGCCAAACTGCGCGCGGCCATTTATCACGCGCGCACCGGAGCAGAGGTGCTTGGCCAGGTGGAGCAGTTCTTCGCCACACGGCGCGCCGACGAATTCACCGATGTCTCTTCCCATGAATCGCAAGACCAGGCCAACACTTTCCCTGAAGACGCGCTGGTTTGTGACTGATGCGGATTTTGATCTGGTAAACGCTTCCCGAATTCCATCTTCAATGGGCTCTATCCAGTAATTCCGCCCAAAATCCGGGTATATAGTGAACTCATTCCACCGAGAAGGGTTCGCATTGCTGGGGAAATCGCGGAAACTTCGGAAAATCCTGAGGACCTTGTTGTGCGGGCTCGCCGCGATGGGTCTCGCTGTGCCTGCTGCCGTTTGCCAGCAATACAGTTTCAGCGCCATCACGCCGGGCCTCGGTAACCTGAACGTCAATTGCATGACGCAAGACCGCGAGGGCTACCTGTGGATCGGCACTGAAAACGGTCTCTATCGCTACGATGGGCGCGAATTCAAGCAGTTTGGCGTAGCCGTTGGACTGCACAGCCATGGTGTCCAGAGCCTGTTTTCAGACCCGGACGGTACCCTGTTGGTGGGCACAACCTCCGGCATTTTCTTCAAGCGCCAGGACGGCCAATTCAGCCAGATTCACCCCCCTGCGCCCGTCACCGATTTCTCCCAACGAATCGGGACGGTCTTCACCGCCATTGCGCCGGGCCAGGTTGTCACTTCGGACCGCAGCGGCGCATTCCTACTGAGGCGCACCACCACCGACACATGGGCAGCTGAGCAAATGCGCCTCGACGGAACCCTGATTTGGAGTGTCCTGGCCGACTCGAACGGCGTGCTTTGGTATGGTTGCGACAACGACCTGTGCCGCATGCAGAATGGCAAAACCACCCACCTCGGCATCGCGCTGAGCCTGCCTCCGGGTCCATGGCTCCATCTCCAGCTTGCGCGGAATGACCATCTCTGGATTCGCAGTTCCACGCATCTCGGCGAACTCATCCCATTCGAAAACCGCTTCGAGCTGCGCGATCTTCCCGGTCACCTCAACAACCTGCCCTACGCAGAGCTGACCGAGGACGCGAAAGGCCGCATCGTCGCCTCCCAGGGACCTGCGCTAGGCCTGTGGGATAAGGGGCACTGGCAAATGGTGACGACCATGAACGGCCTGACCCGCTATGACATTTCAGAACTCTTCGTAGACCGAGAAGGCTCACTATGGATCGGCACTGTAGGTCATGGCCTGATGCGCTGGGTTGGCCAAGACCAGTGGGAAGCGAACACCTCGGCCAACGGGCTGAGCGATGAAATTGTGTGGGCAACGCAGCGCGACAAAAGCGGCCGCCTTTGGATCGGCACCGAGTCCGGCCTCGATTACCTTCCCCCTGGCCAGAACACTCCTAAAGCCTGGCATGCCCCAGGCATCGAGACATCCCGCGCTGCCTCACTCGCAGAAAGCGCGGACGGTGGCATCTGGATGGGATCGGCTGCCGGCAACCTGGTCCGTATCGACCCAAAAACTCTGGCTGGCATTCAATGGAAAATTCCGGAAGTCTTTCGCGTTCTCAGCGATGGCGGTCATCGTGTGTGGGTGGCGACAGACGGCGGGCTCTATAGCGCAGATACTCTTTCTGAAGACCACACTCCGCGTCTGGTAGATGACCCCGGAATCGCCCATCCGCATAAGCGCTTCACCGACCTTACCCTGGACTTCTCTCATCACCTGTGGGCCGCCAGCGATGATGGAGTCTATCGGCTCGATGACTCCGGCTGGCACCCCATCGATCCCGGACTCTCCGGCGTGACCCCTACTGAGATCGCCGCGGACAACATTGGAAATCTCTGGGCTTCAGGAGCTTTTCCCGGAGTTTTGCGGCTCCGTATCGTGAGCGACCGAGTCGTGGAGTCCGAGCATATTGCACACCCACACTTGCTCTCAGACCAGGTGGTGTCGCTCGCTGTCGACCATCGCGGCTGGCTGTGGGTTGGCCAGGACGCGGGCCTGTCGCTCTTCGATGGCCACACGTGGCGCAGCTTTACCCAGGACGATGGCCTCATCTGGAATGACACTGACAGCTATGCTCTTTCCGAAGATCGAGACGGCAGCATGTGGATTGGCACCTCGGGAGGATTGTCTCACTTCATCCAGCCGCAGTTTGCGTCCGCTTCTCCGCCCGGTGCTCCTGTATTTTCTCAAATCACATTTGGCTCGCAAATCGTCGCCAATGAAGCAGAAATTCCATGGACCGCGAGTCCGCTCTCGATCTCAATGGCAACCCTCAGCTTCCGGAATGCCAGCCACATGCGCATTCGTTACCGGCTGCTCGGAATGGAGTCCGACTGGGTGGAAACGTCGGAGCGTAACTTACGTTACACGCGCCTTGACCCTGGCGCCTATCGCTTTCAGGCTGAAACGGTGGACGAGACCACCGGAGCGATTTCGCCCGTTGCTGAAACATCGTTTGTGATCGCGCCGAGTTGGTGGCAAAGCGGTCCACTCCGCCTGGCATTGATTCTGGCAATCGCTCTGGGCGTTGTCCTGTCCTGGCGCTCGAGCGTCCACCTGCTTGTAAGGCAAAAGCAGCAGTTGGAAATTGCCGTCAAGCGCCGTACCGAAGACCTGGAGTTGGAGAAGGGTGAACTGCTCCGCGCGCGCGAGCAGATGCGCCACTTTGCCGAACACGACGACTTGACCGGCCTCTGGAACCATCGAATCATTGTCGAGCGTTTGCGCCAGGAAGTAGACCGTTCTTTGCGCGAGGGCACGCCCCTGAGCGTGATCATTGTCGACCTTGATCACTTTAAAAACGTGAACGATACATATGGCCACCCTGCCGGTGACCTGGTTCTGCGCGAGATCGGCGCAATCCTTCAGCGCGCTGTCCGCTCCTATGACTGGGTAGGGCGTTACGGTGGCGAAGAATTCCTTTTGATTCTGCCCGGCTCAAGTTTTACGGGCTCGCGTGTCCGCGCCGAGGAGCTCCGAATCGCTGTGCAGGTTGCCTACATCCACGACGGCAAGCAAGCCATCCCGGTAACGGCCAGTTTCGGCGTAGCCTCCGGTTTCCCAGCAAACTATGAATTAATGATCAAAGCCGCCGACACAGCCCTCTATCGCGCCAAGGACAACGGCCGCAACTGCGTAATCGCCACCGAAATTGGCCCAGCGGAGAAAGCCGATCCCATGCAAGAGTGAGGTCTACGTCGTAATCAACGGTAGCCGAATTGTAGCCCGCGCTCCATCCCCGTCTTCGCGATTAAGCAGGCTGATCTCGCCACCATGAGCGCGCGCGATCTGCTGCGCCAGTGCCAACCCAACGCCGCTTCCCGCGGGCTTGGTCGTATAGAACGGTACAAATAGATTCTCAGTATTCGCGATGCCCAGCCCGCGATCTTCGATCGAAACCAAAACCGCGGATTCGTCGCGGCGCCACGTCGCCCGCACCGGCTCAGCTCCGTTTGCAAGCGAAGCGTCCACGGCATTCGCCAACAGGTTGATGAACATCTGCTCTAACTGGTCGGGATCGGCATCGATCGTGACCGCCGGACCAGCCTCCAGGTGAACAGGCAGCCGCTGCTCCAGCAGCACAACCCGCTCCAATAGCGGCCCCAGGGAAACATGCCTGAACTGCGGCGGCGGCAATTGCGCAAGCAGTCGATAAGACTGTACGAACCGGTGCAGCGAGTCAGCGCGGCTCTCCACGACACCAAGGCCTCTGCGAAAATCGCGCAGGGTCGCGTCATCGCCCTGCATGTTATCCACGCGTGCCAGCAGGCTGCCGGCGATGGACTTGATAGGGGCCAGGGAATTCGAAAGCTCATGCCCAAGCACGCGGATCAAGCGCTTCCAAGCAATCTGTTCCTCTTCCTGAAGTGGCAAGCTCACGTCGGCCAGCAGCAGCAGAGTGTGCGGCGCGCCATCCTGGCGGAAAACGGCCTTCCGCAACAGCCAGCGCGTTGATCTCGATCCGAACGAGTGAATGCTCTGATCAGGAGCAGCCAGCAAATCTTCTAGTCCCAGTTCATGCGCGGTGTGCCCAAAGCTGCGCGCGTGGGTTGTGCCCAGCAGTTTGACGCCGGCGTTGTTGACCAACTGCAGAAGGTCTTCGCGATCAAAAGCAAAGAGCGGTGCATGCATCACTTCAAGAATGCGTGCCAACAAGGCCGTAGCTTCCAACGAACGCACGCGCTGCTTTTGCAGCAGATCGGCGAGTGCGTTAACCTCCGCAGCCAGTTCTCCAAATGCATCGCGGTTGCTCGCTCCCCGGGCACGGAACGAGTAGTCACCCTCACGCAGCGACGAAACAACATTCGAGAGCGTCTGCAGTGGGCGGATCAGCCCATCAACCAAGGCCGCCGCCACGATGAGCAGGTAAATCAAAAGACACCCAGCCATTAGAAGAGCGGGCGCCATTGTGATTTGTTTCTGGTATAGATAAATTGCCAGGAAGATGAGACCAGGTAGCGTGAGCAATAAGCAGTAAAGCCACGCTCGACGAACGGCCGAGCGGCGAACGCGGCGGCGGGAGGAAGCTCTTTCAGATGCCATATTTTTCGATACGGCGATAGAGCGCGGCACGACTTAGTCCGAGCGACTCGGCGGCCTGAGATATATTGCCGTCACAGCGGCGAAGCACCTTGCGGATGAGCAGCGCTTCCACGTCATCGATGCTCATGTTCTCAAACGACTGGGGCGCGGATTTTTGAGCCGCAATAGCAAGGTTTGCCGGCTCTATCTCCTCGCTGCGGCAAAGTAGGACCGCGCGTTCGACCGTATGCTCCAATTCGCGTACATTTCCCGGCCACGGATATTGCATCATGTGCTGCATTGCAGCGGAAGAAAACCCGCTCACTTGCTTGCGATACCGAGTTCGGCTGCGATTCAGAAAGTGTGCGGCCAGCAGCGGGATATCCTCACGCCGATCGCGCAACGCCGGCAAATGAATTTCGACCGTGTTAATGCGGAAGAGCAGATCCTCGCGGAAGTTGCCCGCCTTGGCCTCGTCATGCAGCAATGCATTGGTTGCCGAGAGAATCCGCACATCCACCCGCCTGGTTTGCGATGAACCAACCCGCTCCAACTCGCCGGTTTCAAGCACGCGCAGAAGCTTTGCCTGCTGACGCATCGGCACATTGGCAATTTCATCCAGAAAAAGCGTTCCTCCATTGGCCAGCTCAAAGCGGCCAATGCGATCCGTCCGCGCATCAGTGAACGCGCCCTTCACATGTCCGAATATTTCGCTCTCGAACGTTCCCTCGGGCAATCCACCGGCATTCACCGCTACCAGCGCCATGCGTGCTCTTGGTGAAGCAGCGTGAAGCAGCTTTGCAACAATCTCTTTGCCGGTTCCATGCTCGCCGGTGATGAGTACGTTGGCGTCGGAAGGCCCCACCTGCGATATCAACTCGAGAACCGGCTGCATGGAAGGTGCACCGGCCACAAACTCCGGCATGCCTTCTGCCCGAAGTAAACGATTCTCCAGCTCGAGTTGCCGAGCCCGGCGCAGTGCGGCGTGCAACTCAGCATGAACGCGTACCAGCGAAGTCAGCCGCTCGTTCTCCCATGGCTTCTGAACAAAATCCCGAGCCCCACGCTTGATGGATTCGACGGCCAGGTCGATGTTGCCCCAGGCCGTCATCACGATCACCGGAAGCCGCGAATCGAATTCCTGGATGCGCGCCAGCAGGTCCAGACCCTCCTGCCCGGAGGTCGTATCCCGCGTATAGTTGAGATCGATCAGCAACACATCGTAGTCGGTTTGCCCCATCGCCTCCAGCGCTAACTGCGGCGACCGCACGCAGTCCACCGTAATCCCCTGCGGAGAGAGCAAAAGTTCGACGGCCTCAAGAATGTGCGGCTGATCGTCGGCAACCAGAACGCGAATCTTTTCCTGCTTACTTGGAATGGGTCGCCTCCACCAGGCCTTGCTTTGCTGCGCTCATCGAGATACCGAAGTCCCGTCAGTAATTCTACGTCTATTGCTTCACGACACCCAATCTCGCGTCGTCGATGGCCACCCCGGTCCGCTCCAGCGTCTCCCCGATGGCGCGGTCAATATCCACCTTCTTCTTCTCGTAGTTCGTCTGAGCCGTATCCAGCGCGGCCTCAAGCAGCGCCAGCGCGCTTTCCGAGTTCAGCACATCGAGGCCTGATTTCGCGCCCAGCACCTGTTCCTGTTTAGTGATGTCGAAGGTCTTCTGGGCAAGATCACGCGCTTTCAGAGCTGCGTCGACCTGGGCCTGAGCCTGCTCAAGAGCAAACTTCGAGTTGCGAACGTCGAAGAGGATGTTTTTCTGCTGCTGCACTGACGCGATCTGGCTCTGGCGGTACGTTAACACGGCGCGGAATTGATCGGCCTTGAACTGGCGGTTGCGCAGATTGATGGAAAGCGTCATTCCGACCTGGTATTCCGGAGCCGAGTAGTTGAAAGTGTTCGCGAACATGCCGGGAAATCCCGTGGGCAGAGTGGTAGAACAATCCTGTTGGCCGAGATCGCAAGTGGGGTTCTTCGGGCCGGCAACACCTTGTCCGGCAATAAGGCCGTACAAATTGAGGGTTGGCAAAAGCTCGCTGTTGATATCCTTCAATCCCTGCTTCTGCACCTCGGCCTCCATCTGGTAAATGGCAACCTCGGGCCGCTTCTTCTCCGCCTCCGCGATGAGATCTTCCATGGCTTTGTCGGCATTCGGGTCCGGGTCCGCCTTTAGATCGAGGGGAATGACCGGCATCTCGTCGATCGCGGCATCGTCGACCTTGGTAAGAATGTTCTTCATAAGCAGCTCGTTCAACCGCAGGCTTGCGCGCGCCACCGTAAGGTTGCCTTCAGCAGCGGCCACGGCAGATTGATCTGTCATGACCTGCATGGCGGGAATCGCCTGGAGCTCGAGCTGCTTCTGATCGTCGGACAGATTCTTGTTAGCAAAGCCGAGAGAGCGCTCACTGATCTGCTCGGCCTCGTAGGCATTCACCAGGTCCCAGTAGATATTCTCCACCTGTGTCACAGTAGCGATGACCTGCTGTTTGAATACGAGGTCGGTGATCTGTGCGTTGCGCTTGGCGATGCGGATGAAGCGCTCATTGGTGGCGAGTCCGAAGCCTGAAAGAATGGGCTGGCTGATTTCCAACTGAAAATTGGAAAAAAGTTCGGGATTGATGCTGAAGTCCGGAGAATTGACCGCCAGCCGTTCCCCTTGATAAGTGGCCGAGACATTCGTGCCGATGGGGAACGATTGGGAAAAGTTCGACAGCACCTCGATCGTGTTGGCTTTGAGGAGCGGCGTCCCGACCTGGAACTGGTTGACCTCCGGCGTGGTGGTGTGGTCCACGAACCCCCGGAAGTTGAGGTAGGGATCGAAAGACGAAACGCTGGTGCCGGCGCCGAGGGTTGAAGTGACGATGCCGCCATTGCCCGCGGCGGCTGATCCACCCGAACTGCCTCCTCCACCCGCGCCGGAGGAAGAGCTGAAACCGCCCTGTGTGGACTGAGTAACCACGGCATTGACGCCGTTGGCCTGGGCACCCGATTTGGTACGCAGGATATCGGTCTGGGCGATAGGAAAGTTATAGCGGAAGTAAGCCAGATCGAGGTTGTTCTCGATGGCTACCGCGATCGCGTCATGCATGGATAGATAGATCTTTCCGTCGCGGATAAGGCTCTGCAGGCGCGGTGTGTTGCTGAGGTCCAGCTCAGGCGCGGTACTGGGTCGATAAGGCGCGAGCGGGTTATGCGAATGGGGAATATCCACGTGAAACGGCCGCGGCGGCATCGAGGTCTGTTGCTGTGCCTGCTGCATCTGTTGCGCCAGGGTCGGTGGCGCCGTCGCGGTACCGCTGGTTGTCGGCGTCGGAGCCTCTGGAGTCGCCTGCGCGGCTGCCGGAGCTACTTGCTCTTGCGCAGAGGCCGGCCCGTGAGTGGCTTGCTGCACCGCCGGTTCCGCGGCCAGGGCCAGATTCACCTGTAAGAGAAGCATTGCAGCTGCGGCCTTCATGCCGCGAGCCAAATTGGACTTGACCTGATTCACTGTGCACCAACCTCCGTAACCCTTGGCTCAACCGCTTCATCGCGCGTCACCCATCCATCGCGCAGTTCCAAAATCCGCTTGCCGTACTTTGCGTTCTCTTCCGAATGTGTCACCTGCACAATCGTTGTTCCAGCACGGTTGAGCTGGCAGAAGAGCTCCATGATTTCCCGGGCCTGCGTGGAGTGCAGGTTACCCGTCGGCTCATCCGCAAGAAGCAGCGAAGGCGCGTGGACAACGGCCCGCGCAATGCCAACAAGCTGCTGTTGCCCGCCCGAAAGCTGGTTAGGATACAGGTCCTTCTTTGCCACAATCTGGAAGCGGTCAAGAATGTCGGCCACCATCCCCTGTCTTTCTTTAGCAGGAAGGTTCTTGTAACTCAGCGGTAAGTCAATATTCTCGGCAACGGTTAGATCGTCGAGCAGATGATAGCTTTGGAAAACCATGCCGATACGCTGCCGCGCAAGGTCCGCGCGCTGCTTGCGATTGAGCTTGTGAGCAGGCGTCTCGTCAAACCAATACTCGCCCAGCCAGCCATCATCAAGCAGAGCCAGCACATTAAGCAGCGACGACTTCCCTGCCCCGGACGGTCCCATCACAGTCACGAACTCGCCTTCGTTAATCGTGAGCCTTACCTGGCGCAGCACCCAGGTTTCGGTGTGGCCAGTCTTATAACTGCGTTCTACGTTTTTCAGTTCAATCATTGAGTTACTCCGATCTCAAATACAATTTCTTCCGTGTCTATTCGGATCTTAATGCCTTCATGGGCTGCACCATCGCGGCGCGGCGGGCCGGCAGTGCCGCGGAAAGTGCGACCATAACGGCGGTGAGAAACAATGCGCCCCCAAGCGTAACTGGGTCGAATGTAGTTACGCCATAAAGCTGGCTGCGGAACAGTTGTGCCAGGCCAACAACAGACGGCAGCGCAACCACTACAGCAATCCCGGCAATCAGCGCCATTTCGCGCACTACAAGAACAATTACGCCAACGCGCTGCGAACCAAGAGCGAGCCGCACGCCAATCTCCCGCGTACGCTGCTCAGTGGAGTAAGCCAGCACACCGTAAAGGCCTACAGCCGCCAGCAGCATGGCCAGCACTGAAAAGCCAATCGCGAGATAAGCCAGCGCGCGTTCATCCGACGCGCTCCGGCTCACCTGCTCGTCCATGGTGCGCAACCCATCGACGACCAGCGTTGGATCGAGTTGATGAATCGTTTGGCGAATGGCGGATTCGACTGCCTCCGGCGACTGCGCTGTCCGCAAATAAACAGTAACGCCCGTGGGATGGTTCTGCTGCAGGTAAGGCATGTAGACTGCCCCGCCGAGTGCCGTGCGCAAATCGGTATGCTTGGTGTCGCCGACAACTCCAACAATCGTAATGTCGTATTTGACATCGTCGCCGCCGCCTTCGGAAATTGCGCGGCCCAGCGCATTCTGCGGCGAGCCGAAGAACCGCTTGGCGAACGCGAGGTTGACGACAGCAACGCCTGGCTGGCCCTTCACATCCGCAGCCGTGAACTCCCTGCCCACCAAAATTGGTTGGTGCAGTGTCGCGAAATACCCAGGTGTAATTCGAGGCTGCTCGAAATTCAAATTCTCCTCTTCAGTCGCTTTATGTCCCTGAACGGAAAAATTCGATGTATTGGAGTTGCCAGAAAGCTCAGAGTCCGTAGTCGCGGCAACAGACGATACGCCTGGAATACCGCGCAGAGCGTCGAGCGAGTTGTTCACAATTTGCGGCGTACGATCTTCGCCATATCCTGAACTGGTTGGATCGAGCGAAAATACCGCCAGATTTGCGGTTTCAAAACCGACCCGTTCGTGACGAAGATTATCGAGCGTACGCACGAACAACCCGGCCCCTCCGAGCAGCATCACGCTGAGAGCGATCTGCACACCGACGGCGAGTTTGCGGAATAGCTGCGAACTCTTCGATGCTGTTCCGGAATTTTGGCGCAGGGAATTGGCCAGATCGGGGCGCAGGAAGTGAAAGACCGGGGCAGTGGCGAAGAGCAAACTGGCCACGAGCGAAACAGCAAGGGTGAAGAGAAGGATGCGCCCATCGATCGTGGCGGAGTAGGGTTCGCCACCGGGATCGGAGCTGGTCATGATACGAACAAGCGTGGTGGCAACTACCGGCGCAAGTGCCAGTCCAGCGGCCGCCCCGGCAATGCCCAACAAGCCGCCTTCCACCAGCAACTGCAAAGCGATGCGGCTACGCTTTGCGCCAAGGGCATAGCGCATGGACATTTCTCGAGCCCGTCCAGCGGCGCGCAACAGCAGCAGCGTCGCAACGTTGATTGCGCACAGTGCCACCAACAAGCCGGCCATGCTCATCAGAATCACGAGCGGCTTTTCCAAATCGATTCGGCCTGGAGAGAATCCCTTCGAATCGTCGAGGACCCTGAGGTGCGATTCATCGATGTATCTCCTCCTGAAGCGCTCCGATTTCGACTTGTAAAGTGCAAACTCATTCGTTCGCAGCGAATGCCAGAGCGGACCGAGGCTAGCCGCTGCTTGTGTAGCCGACACGCCCGGCTTCAGCCGCGCCACGATCGTGAGAAAAACCGATTGATGATTGTTCAAGTCGTCCCGCGGAGCCATCCATGGCATGGCAATCTCGACCATGCTGATGGGGATGAATACGCCGGGCTTGTATCCGCCAATTGCTGAGTCGAAGTTCTCCGGAGCAACACCAAGAATCGTGAATGCATGTCCGTTGATGAGCACGGACTGCCCGACCGCATCGTTTGCAGCGCCGAAGCGCGACTTCCAGTAGTTGTAACTGAGCACCACCACGGGATTCGCATTCTTGGCCGTGTCGTCTTGCGGAGTGAGCAAGCGTCCCAGTGCGGGCTTCAGCCCGAGCACCTGAAAATAATTCCCGGTCACGACCTCAGCGTCTTTGCTCTCCGCCTGGTTATGCCATGAAACACCAACGCTGGTCCTATCTGCCGCGAACATCCCGTCAAATACCTGGTTATGGTCGCGCAGGTCTTTGTACATCGGATAAGAAAAATAATTCAGATGGCCTTCGCTATCGCCGCCAAAACTGCTCATCGATCCGGAGAATGCCCCGTTCCACTCGAAGCGCACCAACTCCTTGGGTCGCTCCACCGGCAGCATGCGCAGCAGAACCTGGTCGAACAAAGTGAAGACTGCCGCGTTCGCGCCAATCCCGAGCGCCAGCGTAACAATCACAGTGAGCGTGAAAGCAGGCGACTTTCGCAGTTGGCGTAGTGCATATCGAATATCTTGAAGCAGAGTGTTCATTACGTTTTCACCTCGAGGAAGCTTTTCGGTGCGTTTTATTCGGTTCTCAATGCCTGCATAGGTTCAATGGAAGCGGCTCGCCGGGCTGGAAACCATGCCGCGCCAGCCACGGCGATAGACAGTATGCACAACGCAGCCGAAAGTGACAGCGCATCCAGCGGACGCACGCCGAAAAGCACCGCCGCTTCCAGACGCGCTGCACCTAGCGACATCACAAGTCCCAGAACCAGGCCGACCGCAGCCATGCGCGCTGTATCGTTCAAGACCATGCTGACTGTCGCAGGCCGCGTCGCTCCCAGAGCCATGCGAATGCCAATCTCGCGACGCCGCTGCGTGACGCGGAATGCCAGAAATCCGTAGAGGCCAACCACGGTGAGAGCCAATCCGATCAGGCCCAGCGCACTCACCAGTTCCGCCATCATCTGGTAATTACCCGCCGAATAGCGGATCAGTTCGGGCAGTGAAGTCACAAACATTGGATCCAAAAGAGGGTTCGCGTGGATGAGCACCTGGCGCGCCTCCTGAGCCATCGACATTGCATTCTGGCTGGTCCCAATCACAAAAGTGAGTTCGCCCATGTCCGATAGATGTGTCTGGTATTGCTGAAATGGAATGTAGAGAAAAGGCTCGGGCATCTCTCCAATCTTGTTAATCGGTGCGTCCTCCGTAACGCCCACCACGCGCGCGTCCACATGGCCGTCGGCTAGCCGCACTACCTGGCCGATAGGGTCTTGGCCGGCCCAATATTTTTGCGCCATGGTACGGTTCACTAGCACGATTACCGGCGCATCACCATTGTCGGCTTGCGTGAAATCGCGACCGCGCACGATACGCGTACCCGTCACATTCAGGAATCCCGGACTCACCGCATTGAATTTGATTTCGATCGGCTCGCGCAACTCGGGATGACTGGGCAGCAGTGCCTTGACCGCGATACCTCCCTCGGAAGGCATCAGCGGAGAGCGGATACCATAGGCGACATCCCGGACGCCGGGCAGTGCGCGCAAATTAGACTGAACGCCGTCGCGCATCGGGGCGTCGGGGTCTTGTGTAAACGCGACAAGCACCTGGTTGCGCGTGAGGCCGATAGGCTGCGTGCGTGTGTTGAGAAAACTGCGTACCAACGCGCCGGTGGAAACAAGCAATGCAAAAGAGATCCCGATCTGCAACCAGACCGCAGCGCGGCGCGCAATCGGAGTTCTGCCCGCCGTGCGATTTCCCGAGCTTGCCTGCAATACGGGCAACAATGCAGGCCGAGCAACCTGGCTGAACGGCACCAGCGCCAGCAGCAACATGGCGAGAAGAGCCAGCGACGAAGCAACGAAGTACACACGAATATCGAGGTGGAAATGAGTGCCCGCGCCATACGAAACCAGCATTGCTGGCTCCAGAGTTAGCAGGCGCGGAAGCACCGCGACAAGAGCCGCTGACAATCCAATCCCCCCCACCAGTCCCGCAGAGCCAAGCAACAGATTTTCGATCAGCAATTGTCGCGCAACCGCCCATCTCCGCGCTCCCAATGACATGCGGAGGGCAACTTCGGGAGAGCGCGCAAGGGCTCGTGCCAGCAGCAAATGAGCCACATTTACGATAGCCAGCAGCACCACGCCGCCGACAATGGCAAACAGCACAATTCCAGTTGTTCCAGCCTGGCTCATCCGATAGCGAAAGTCACTGACTACGCGCGCTCCGCGGCCATGATTTTCCGCGGGATAGCTGATTTCCAGAGCCTTGGCCACAGACGAAACCTGTTCGTTGGCTTGCGCAGCAGAGACACCCGGAGCGAGACGGCCGAGCAGATTGAACCAGCGGAAACCGCGCGAGGTTAATTCAGATGGATCGACGATGGCGGCCCAAGACTCAGCAGGCATCCAGAGATCGCGATCACTGTCGGGATCGATATCTCGAAAGCTCTGCGGCAGCACACCCCAGATGTCTACCTGATTCATGCCGTCCTTGCCATGCCGCAGCGCGATCTGGCGACCGACAATATTTGGGTCGCCGGCAAATTCGTGCTGCCAGCAGCGATAACCAAGCAGCACGCCGGGCCTTGCGCGTAGCATTCCCGCGTCGTTTGCTGTGAAGATGCGGCCCAGCATCGGTTGCACACCCAGCACGCTGAAGAAATTAGTCGAGACAACGTTGGTGAGCAGCAGCGTAGAGGTGCCATCCGGTTTAGGCATCAGGCTGCCACGCCTTCCCAGTGCAATCAACCCCGCTGAAGTGCCATGGAAGGCGTTAGCCCGTTGTGCGAACGCCAGGTAGTCGGAGTAGTTGAATGCTCCTTCCTGATTCTGCGCAGTGGTCGAGAAGATGCGCACCAGATCGCCCGGATGCGGAACCTGCATCGGATGGAGCCAAAGCCCATCCATAAGGCAGAAGATCGCCGAGCTCGCGCCGAGTCCAAGAGCCAGAGTGAACACCGCCGTCAGAGAAAAGCCCGGCGCGCGTCGCAACATGCGAATTGCGTATCGAATGTCTTGAAGCAGTGCATTCATCTGGATCCCCCTCCGTTCGTTTCACCCACCGCTCTCATCTCCTCCGCAGACCGGCTAATTCATCCGCAAGGTCTCAATCGGGTCCAGTCGCGATGCCCTGTAGGCAGGCAGAAGACTGGCCAGCGACGCAACCATGAGCATCACCAGAGAAACAATGAAAAAAATGAATGGATCGAGTGCGTTCACTTGAAACAGCATGGGGAGAAGAAAGCGCGTCAGCAGCGCCGATGAACAAAGGCCGATTAACAGCCCCGTGCCGGATAGGATCAAACCTCTCCCTAAGATCAACCCCAACACGTTCGACCTCTGCGCTCCCAATGCGATCCGCAAACCAAGCTCGCGCCTTCGCAGCACTACCATATAGTTCAACAACGAGTACAGTCCGACGGCAGCAAGTAGAAGCGCGATGGCGGCAAACGAGCCGATCAGAAGCGTCTGGAATCGCTGTTCCGCGGAGGTGCGTGCCATGTCGTCCGCATAGGGCCGCAAACGGTAAACAGGCAGGCTGCGATCGATTTCGGCAACGGCACTGCGCACTGCGCTATCGTAGCTTGCCGGGTCGCCGCTCACCCGCATGGCCACTGCCGGTGCGGCAATCGGCGCCTGCTCAATCGGGATGTAATATTCAGGCTTGGCCGGTTCCATCAGGTTGGCGCGCTTCACGTCGCCGACAACGCCGACGATTTCGCGCATCGGCGGGTTGGGCCCGATGCCAAGCCCGGACCGCAGGTGCTGGCCAATCGGATCAGTCTTCCCGAAATACTTGCTGGCGAAGGCTTCGTTGACAATCACCACCGGCTGTCCCTTCTCACTCTGCTCGTCCGCACGAAAGAAGCGCCCATGCAGCAATGGGATATGCAGAGTCTCAAAGAACCGAGGTGCGATGACACTGACCCGCTCACTCGGTTCGTCACCTTCGGCTACCGGCTGCCCCTGAATCGAAAATGAGATCTGGATGTTGCTTCCAGCGAGCGGTAATGGAAAAGCAGCTGAAACTGATTCGACACCCGGCAAGCCTTGCAACCGTGTCATGATGCGGTTGAAAAGCGCAACGCGTTGCGCGTCGTCGTAGTGCTTGTCTGGCGCCGATACACGAAATGTCAGCATGTGCTGCGGCGCAAAGCCTGGATCCACGCGCATCACTCGATCGAAGCTGCGAATTAGCAAACCCGCTCCGGTAAGCAGTATCAGGCTCAATGCTGTCTCTGCGATAACCAGTGCGCCATGCATCAAATGTTGCCTGCGGCCCCCAGTCGTGCCGCGGCGGCTCTCGCTCAGAGCAAGCGTAGGATCGAGACGCGAGACGCGCCACGCAGGTAGAACGCCAAAGAGAAGACCCGTTGTGAACGCAGCGCAAAGTGCAAAGCCAAGCACCCCGCCATTGATGGCAATCGATTGGGCGCGGACCAGGTTCGCCGGCAGGAACTGCGGAGCTGCCTTCAGCGCCAGTGCCGCAAGGCCCACTCCCAACAGCGCTCCACCGAGCGAAAGCAATAGCGCTTCCACCAGTAATTGCCGCAACAGATTTCCGCGGCTCGCTCCCAGCGCTGCGCGAACAGAGAGTTCACCAGCGCGATTTCTGGTGCGGGTGAGAAACAGACCCGCTGCATTCGCGCAGGCAATCAGAAGCAGGAAACCCACCGCGGCAAGCAGAATGCGCAGCGGCTGACGGACATCGCCCACCAGTGCTTCCAATTCAGGCACCACTGAAACGTTGGTCATGTTCTTGTCGTCGTCGGGATAGCGTAGCGCTAGCCCCTGTTGCACAGTGTTCAACTCTGCGCGCGCCTGCTCCAGGGTCACGCCATCGCTCAGCCGGGCCACTACATCCAATTGGTTATAGCCGCGCTGCGTTGCGGAGGCGCCGGAACCTTCGGCATCGCGCGCCGAAGTCACCCATAGTTGGGCGTCGGGGGCCGAGAGCGGAAACAGGAACCCTCGCGGCATTACGCCGATAATTGAATACGCCTCGTCATCCAGCCGCAGAGTCTTGCCCACCACATCAGGGGCGTCACCAAACTGCTGGTGCCACAGTTCGCTGCCGATCACCACGGAGCGGTTTCCCGGCTGTTCCTCTTCGCGCCGAAACCCCCGACCTAACATCGGCTGGACGCCAAGAGTCGAGAAAAACTCGGAGCCGACCATGATGCCGGTTATGCGGCGAGCCTGACTGCCGGCGAGTCCATCCAAAGTGAATCCGTTTGATTTGTAACTGGCCATCGATTGGAAAGCCTTTGCCTGTGTGCGCCAGTCGAAGAAATTCGGATAAGACGTGTCGTTGGCACGCGTCGCTCCACCCGCCAGATTCTCAAGTGAATCGAGTTCCACCAACCTGTCCGCGCGCGGAAAAGGAAGCGGGCGCAGCAATACCGCGTCAACAATGCTGTACACAACAGTGGTTGCGCCAATGCCAAGAGCGAGCGTAGCGATTGAAGTCAACGCAAAGCCTGGCGCGCGGCGCAACATGCGCAGAGCGTAGCGTAAATCATTGAACACCGTGTTCATTGCGTTCCTCCCAGTAGCGCCATCGTTCATTAGTCGGTGCGCAAAGCCTGCATCGGCTCAATAGAAGCTGCGCGCCGCGCGGGAATGAAGCCTGCCGCCGCAGCGCATAGAACTAGCAACAAGGGCGCACCGGCAAGCGCCCAGGGGTCGTAACTGCCCACTCCGTAAAGCAGGCTCTTCATCAAATGGCCCGCATAGAGCGACGCCGGAATACCCAGGCACAATCCGATAAGAACCTGCCACAGCACTCCGCGCATGACCAGCGCAACCACGCCAGGCCGCGTCGCGCCGAGCGCCATACGAATCCCAATTTCACCCGTGCGTCGCGCAACAAAGTAGGACATCACGCCGTAAAGCCCCACCGACGCCAGAATCAGCGAAAGTATTCCAAACAGCGTGGACAATTGTGCAACCAGCCTCTCCTGGTCAAAATTTCCCGCCACCTGCGCGCCGAAAGAGCGAAGGTCAACGACAGTAAGATTCGGATCGACCTCTGACAGATTCTTGCGAATCAGTTCGTCTGCATTCTGCTGCGGACCATTGAAATTGAGGATCATTGAGTTCATGAACATTGATTGCGTCTCAGTCGTGTTCATCTCCGACTGCTTGTATACGAATCGCTGCGCGATCGGTCGCAGATAAACCGGACGAATCGGGTCCCGCGGGTTATTCATCTTGAAATCGCGGAACACTCCCACAATCTCCCAGGCACCGGAGTTGTTTGGGTCGTCGATGCCGAAATGCTGCCCAATGGGATCTTGGTTCGGAAAAAATCGCTTCACGAATGCCTGATTCACAACTGCCACCTGCGGTGAAGAGGCCGTATCCTGATCGCCAAAGTCGCGCCCATGCACGATCGGCACGCCGATGGAGGATAGAAAATGCGTACTGACGCGGTCCCATGTTGACCCGCATTTCGAACCCGGCCCGGGCGCTGGATGACCTTGCTGGATCACACATTCGCCCCAGTTGTCGCCTTCCAGCGGGCTATACATCGCCAGCCCCACGTTGGTAACTCCTGGCAATGATGAAAACCGATTCTCAATTTCCCGATTGAGCGCGGGTAGCCGGTCGACGTCGTATCCCGCACCCGCCGGATCGAAATGCAGCACATAGCGGTTTTCTGTTGCGATGCCAAAATCCTGATGCTCCAGATTTGTGAGCGACTTCGTCATCAGGATTGCGCCGGCCAGCAATACCAGCGACAATGCCGCCTGAAAAACAACCAGAGCCTTTTGCGGAAACGACGAGCGGTCGCGCGTTGTTCGGGTCGATCCTCTCAGTACCTCGGCCGGTTGCGCATGGGATGACAGCCACGCAGGCCCCGCGCCGAAGAGCACACCTGTCAGCAGCGACACAAGAAATGCAAAGCCAAGCACAGTCCAGGAAGGGCTTGCACTGACGGGCATATTCTTCGAATCGGGAAACGCAAGCGCAAGAATAGTGTGCGATCCAGCATAGGCAACTGCCAGCCCGGCCAGCCCGCCGATGCAGCTCAACAGCACGCTCTCAGTAAGGATCTGGCGAATTACGCGACGTCGTCCCGCGCCCAGCGCCATCCGCACCGCGACCTCAGCACGCCGCGTTGTCGCACGAGCCAGCAGTAGGTTTGCGATATTGGCACACGCGATCAGTAGCACGACCGAGGACAGGATCATCAGCATCTTCAGCCCGGTGCCGGTCTCCTGCTGCATGCTCTGAATACCGCCGCCGCCCGGAACAACGGTCACATGCTGCTTGGGAATAATGGTTGCTCCGCCATGGTCGGTGTATGCCGTACGTCCGGAAAGCCACTGACGCAGCGCCACCGAGAGCTTTGTCTGAAGCGAGCCAATATTTGTGCCTCGTTTCACGCGGCCCAGCGGATAAAGCCAATGCGAGTCGGCGTGATGCAGAATGGCGCTGTCTTCTCCGCGAATATACGGCTCTAGTTGAAGTGGAAACCAGAAGTCAGGTGGATTATCGCTCACGCGATCGCCGAAAAATCCGGGTGGAGCAACGCCAACTACCGTGAAGGGCTTCGTCTGCACATAAATCGTCGAGCCCACGATCGAAGGATCGCCAGCGTATTCGCCTTGCCAAGCCTGGTAGCTGAGCACCGTAGCCGGCGCCGATGAAGGCGTATCGTCGTTGTCGCTCAGCAATCGTCCCGCATACGGTCCCAGGCCGAGCGTGATGAAATAGTTGCCTGTGACAAATTCACCACGCAGCGATTTTGGCAATGCATCGCCGCGGCGCACGCTCCACCGCGACTGCCCTGCCTGCACAGCGGCAAGCTGCTCGAACTCGGGCGCTGCACTCTTCAGGTGCTGAAAAAGATCGTAAGAGAAAATATCGAAGTCGCCATTGTCGCCGACAAATCCGCCATTCACGCAACAATCGTCTGTATCCCCGATGCGATAAAGCTGCGCCGGATCGGCTACAGGCAGCGAAACCATCAGAATACCTTGCACCAGCGTAAAGATCGCCGTGTTGGCGCCGATGCCAAGAGCCAGCGTGATCACCGCGGTGAGCGTAAATCCGGGCGCCTTGAGTAACTGGCGCAACGTGTAGCGAATATCCTGAAGCAATTGGCTCATCGTGTCTTTCCTGAATCGGCTTATTAAAGTGATGTCGCCTATTCGGCGCGGAGGGCCTGCATGGGTTCAATGGATGCGGCACGCGTTGCCGGAATCAACGCCGCAACAAGCCCCGCAATCACCAGCAACAAAGCCAGCATCAGGAAGCCTCCAGCCTCCTTCTCCACTTCGAAGTAGATGACCATGCCGATTACCTTGCGCGCTGAAAAGGTAAGCACCAGGCCTGCGACTGTGCCGGCCGCCAGCATCACAGCAACACGGCCAAGAACCATGCCGAGGATGTTATTGCGTGTTGCTCCCAGCGCCATGCGTACGCCGATGTCGCGCGTCGATTGCTCCACTTCATGGCTGACGAGCCCGTAAAGGCCAACCATGGCCAGCGCCA
>Ga0302140_10003200_pt1 | contig 21063 bp, 17 predicted proteins | sample I_Bog_E1_1_FD_202095 | JGI IMG/M metagenome (GOLD analysis project Ga0302140, IMG submission 202095) | Peat permafrost microbial communities from Stordalen Mire near Abisko, Sweden - I_Bog_E1_1 | ecosystem: Environmental > Terrestrial > Soil > Wetlands > Peat | place: Sweden: Abisko, Stordalen... | reverse complement strand
TATTCGGAGTGACCGCTGCGAGCGCTGCGGCACGATACTGACTGAGGACCCAATCTCGAAGTGGGAAATCGTTGCAAATACAATCTGCGGCAGCGTCTTGCTGGCAGTGCTGGTGCTTGCCGGATTTATCGCATATCGATGGATTGACCGCGGAGCCGTGTTTGAAAATCCGATCTGGCATGAGCCACTCGAAGACTGGAGTCATTGAGTGAACATTGCGAGTCGCTGCCGTTTCTGAGCGCACCATAGTCACTCGGCTACTGACCGTTCGTCGCGATAAGCGCGAACGGGAATACGCGCCACTCAAAAGGTATCCGTTGTGGCGACATTCACCGGCGGGCAAGCCTTGAGATTTCGGTCGCAATGCCGACTTTCGAGGAGTAATGCGCCCCAGCGTTAGGGTTGGGTCACACTTCATCCTCGAATCCTGAAATACTAGCCACAGAGTGCAATCGGATCGGAGGCCGGGCTTGCCATTCCGCATCCAAAACGGACTACACTTAGCGAAAGCCCGGAGCGAATCAAGTGGCTAAGGTTGGTAGGAACGATCCTTGCCCGTGCGGGAGCGGCAAGAAATACAAAAAGTGTCATGGAAACCCGCTTCTACCTGTAGCTTCAGGTGGGTCCACGACTGGACAACCGTCGCCAAAGGCACCCTTCAGCTTCCGGGAACTGAGGCCTGATGAGATCACGCCAGAACTGAAGAGCCTGCAGGCCGAAGCGATTAATTCGAGGGCGAATCCCGCCTTTACTCACCAATTTGGTCAGGTTCGTCCACCGATTTCTGCCGATTACTTCGGGTACAAGTTTGTCGTTGCGGGAAATAAGGTGTTGTATCAGCCAAAGGAGAAGGCGCAGTTCTTTACTGATATTCTGCTCACCTTTGTCACGAACACTTTTGGGAAAGAATGGTTTGATGCTGAGGTTGCAAAACCTCGTGGCACTCGGCATCCGGCCTTTGAAGCAAGATACAGGGCGATGTCCTACATGAATGCGCAACCTCACGACGCTCAAGGAGTATATAAAGCGACAATGACAGGTCCGATGATGGCTTACATCACCTTCGCTTACGACCTGTTTACGGTACAGGATAACGGACGCCTTGACGCACGACTGATTGAGCGATTGAAGAATTGCGATCAATTCCAAGGCGCAAGGCATGAGCTTTTCGCAGAGGCTACCTGCCTCCGGGCAGGCTTTTCTATCGAACATGAAGACGAGACGGATGGCTTAAATCGCCACGCGGAGTTCACTGCCACTCACAAAGCCTCCGGCCAAAGAGTTTCGGTTGAAGCGAAAAGCAAGCACCGTCCTGGCGTGCTCGGCTTTCCGGGAGCACGGCAAGCAGAAGGAGAACACAATCTAAATGTAGGGCACCTCCTCAACGATGCGATCAGAAAGAACACAGCGTATCCGCTGGCCGTCTTCTTCGACCTTAATCTTCCGTGGATGACCGCGAGCAGGCTTCTGGACATGCATATCCCACCTCACCCGTTAATCCACGGCACTTTGAATCGGATGCGGAGGCGGCATTTGGGAAAGGACCCCATCAATCTTCTCGTCGTTACAAATCATCCCGAGCACTACTCGGCAGGGGAGGAAGCTGCCCCCTCTCCTCAACTTCTCAGCATACTGACGGATCTTCCGGTCAAACCTGTGGCATGGCCCGCAGCCCTTATGGCTATTCATCAGGCCGCTAACGTCTACGGCAGGATCCCGCAGTTCTTCGATGGAGAGCCGTCGGTCGGGGTGAACCTCGAAGCCAATGGGTAACGGGGAACGCCGAAGGCAACTTCTTTATCCAAGCGTGATGTGGATCTCCCCCGCCAAGGCCGGGTCACGCAAAGAGGACAGGCGAGACCCTGGATCGCCTCATGCGCGCGCGGCGGAGGCACAGACCGGCACGTTCCGGCATGCGGCGAAGCGGGTGCTTGATCACCGCATAATGTGCGGAGATTATGCGGAGGCCCAATATGCGGTCGCGGGCGTGTTGTAGGGTTGTCATGCGTTGCACTAGGCTGCAGAAGGCAGCCCCAAACCAGCCGCGAGGCAGCCGAAACGAGGGATGCAATGACACGGCTTAGCTCCTCCACGAAGCTCGACGAGGACACGCCGCTCTGGCGGTATATGTCCCTGGATAAGCTTGTTGACCTCCTTGCGACGCAGGAGTTGCATTTCACGCCGCTCGCCTCCTTTGCGAAGAGCGATCCGTTCGAGGGATACCTTCCGGCAGTTGCTCTTGAGGCCGATGCGTCGATTTTTCGGTCGCACGTAAAGGACGCTGAATTGGCCTGGCAGCTGGTCGAAGAGCATCGAAAGGATGTCGGGCATGAATTGACTAGTGAGGAGAGAGCGCGTGTCGAGGGGCAGATCGCCGATCTCAAGGCGGCGCCGCGCCGCTATCACGCCGCCATCGCCAAATCGATCGCCGTCAATTGCTGGCACATCAATAAGCACGAATCCGAGGCGATGTGGCGTCTCTATGGCGACCGCGGTAAGGGTATTGCCGTCGAGACGACCCTCGGCGCGCTGAAGGAGTCAATCGGCGCCAGGGATGCGGCATATCGGGTCCACATTTACCCAGTGAAGTATTTGGACTTCTTCGACAAGACGCTCAAACCGGCGGACTGCGTTGTGGAGGGGCATCGCGCCCCTTTGCTGAAGAGACTTTCGTACGAGTATGAGCGTGAGGTACGCGCCTTTATTGTGCATGTTCCGGAAACCGCGAGGGCTGGGTTGGATCTGGAATCGTGGAAGCCTGTTCCGGTCAGGATTCCGGTGGAACTAAATCCGTTGGTAAAGGCCATCCATGTTTCGCCGTATCCTGGAGAACCTTTTGCGAGCAGCGTGACGAAGATCTGCGAGAGATTTGGGCTCTCCGAGGACATTGTCAGACGATCCAGACTCCTGTCCAGGCATGAAGAGCTTTTGGACACGCTGTTGTTTTGAATGGTAGCGGTTTCCTTTGAGCGTTTGCATTACCGACCCCTCTGGTCATCGACCAGATGTTTTGGGCTTGTCTCGATTCTAGCGCTATTCGACGCACAAAGGGCAGCAAAAGGCCGCGCCGAGGGAGGGTTTAAGCGGTGTTTTCCACCATGGGCGGGCAGGTGGCTTCAAAGGTAACCGAGGACATTTTCGGCCCGAATGCGGCTTGCCAGGGTTAAGAAAAAGCATCATAGTTTTTCTTAATCGGGAGACGGGTTGGCCCATGCAAACCATGCGAGATCAGATAATTGGGAGGATTGAGCGTCTCGGCAAAGGGAAGGCTTTTTCCGCTAAGGACTTCCTCGACATCGCCAGCCGGACGACCATTGACGTAACCCTGGCCAGTCTGACTCGCTGTGGAAAGCTCCGCCGTATACAACGCGGGCTCTATGATATGCTCTGGGACAATTCGGCGCTCGGAGGGAAGTTGAGCCCGAACATTGATGAGGCTGCTCAGGCCATAGCCAGACGGCAGAGATGGAAGATTGTGCCGGAAGGGGCGTGGGCAGCAAACCTGCTAGGTCTTTCCAGCCAAGTACCGTCGAAGATCATCTATCTGACTGACGGCCCGAACCACGAGGTGCCAATCGGACGCCGCGTTATCCATTTCAAACATGCGCGTCCAAAATCGATAGCCGGATCTGAAGGCAAGTTCGCGCTCGTGGTTCAGGCACTCCGATACCTTGGCAAAGGCGGAGTGGGGCTGCGCGAGATCAAAACGTTGCGGGCAGGGCTGTCTCTAGCGGAGAAGGGCAGGCTCGTGAAAGACACGCGGTTTGGCGTGGAATGGATTTATGAAGTGGCAAAAAAGATTGCGGAGAAGGCGGCGTGAAAAGGTTCAGCCACCTGATTGTGACCAACCGAACGTCCCGCTCTCTGTGTTTTGACTGCATGTGTGTGTCTGTAACGAAAGAGGCGCCGGGGTCATCGTTGGCAAGGTGGCGGAAACCCGCCATTCTGTCGAACTTGCAGACGCGCGAAAAAGCGGTACGATGGGTTTCCAAGCGCTTCGCACCAGCAAAAAGCAGCTCATCCCGATTGACCTGCTGAGGAGAGAAAATGACGCTACTCTCGATGTATAAGCGAGATGACAGTCGGACCGTATACCGGATTCTGGCTGAGGAGGCGGTGAAACACATTGATCAACCGAAAGCTGGCGCTGAAAGCAAGATTCTTTTTACGAGCCTGACTCGGTTGCTTGAACGTTACCGATACGATGCGTTCACATATGATGTTGCGCCAGGTATTCTCGAAGTTTTCAAGACGCGGAATGACGCGCAGCGAACGGAGTATGGAGATGCAGGCCGGAAGGTATCCCTTGATGTGATTCCTGCCCTGGAGACGGCACATGCGCGAATTTACCAGGCGCTTTCCAAGGAAGATCTGCTCCAGACCTTGAAAACGGTGCTAGCACAACTCGCGGCGTCCGCGCCGCCGGACGATGCAAGGGCTACAGAAGAGCTCGTGAAGGCCCGTTCGTTTTTTGTAGCTTTGTGTGAGGCTCTGAAAGAGCGCCACACATGAACTCCAAGGAGTTTCTGCTTCAAGAGTGCGAAAATGTTCGCGCGACTTTGCGGGACGTGCTGCGGCACGACTACTCGGCCGGCAGCAGCGCGGAGTTCTACAACGAGTTTTGTGAACGGCTGGCGTTTCTAGAGTATCTGCTTAAGCCCACTGATTCCGACGACGTTTCCGCTCTGGCGACCTTTGCCGGCGAGCTTTCGCTTCTCTCAACGATCGTTCACCATATGGAGCGGTCGCATGCCGGCGAATTTCCTTGGCCATTTACAGAGTATTTGCAGAGCTTGGCTACACCGCTGTGCAAGGAAAATCTGGCCCAGAACGAAGGCGAGCCGATTATTCGCGTTTACGCTGAGGGTGGGCTGGACTCCTACCAGATCAACCTCGAGAACGATCTGTCGCAACTGAATATCGGGCGGCGAATTTTCACAATCGTTTTTCCTCGCACCCTTCGGCATCATGTGCTTCTTCACGCCATATTTGGGCACGAAATCGGCCACGCGGCGTGGACAATTCCAAAACACAAAGCTGACTTGATGGATAAGGTTCTTAAGCCCCTGAGGGCCGCGGGACCCCTCAATAGCACATCACAAGCAACGGCGTGGCTAGGAAATGATCCTGGCGCGCCGGGTCCGATTGTAGATCTGCGGAATCAAGACCCTGACAGCACCCAGATTGACGGAAACAAATTGAACTCTTGGTTTCAGGAGTTCATGTGCGATCTTTTTGGTCTCGTGACTTTTGGTGGAAGCTTTCTGGCTGCCCACCAAACTCTGCTGCTGGCGCTCGACCCAACAGGCCATCGTTGGGGGCCGTACCATCCGCCATACATATGTAGGAAGGCCGTGTTGTGGCGTGCGTGTAAGCATCTGAAGTGGGACGAACTTCCGGCAAGTCTCCATGAGCCCGGTTTGCGCGCTGATGTTGTGGCATTCATGAATAGCTATTCAGGGACAACCGCGCCAGGCAGGTGGGAAGATGTCTTCACTCAGGACCAAGTCGCGGCTGCCGTGGAGGCGCTAAGAACATTTCTGAGCGCAGCCGGCACTTCATGTTTTAATATGCCCGATGAGTCAACGCTCTCATCATTAGTGGGTATGTTGACGAACCATATTCCGCCGTGTGGGTCCGATCTCAGCGGAGCAGCGAGTCCCGTTAATCGCGGCGTTGATTTCCGCCATATCTTGTTCGCCGGGTGGCTTGTCGCAGAAAAGCTCACCACGCCGTCCGGTTCAGTTAAGCAAGGCTTAACCTTCGATCAACTGAACAGACTTTGCGAGCTGGGTTTGCGACAACAACGTGCGATTGATTTGTACAATTCAACAAAGAAAGGGCAGACGTCGTGAGCGCGCTCGTCAAAAAGACGATTCTGGAGAGTATTGCCAAAGGGCATTTGGTCGTTTCGCCGATAATTTCCGCGAAGCAGATTGGCGCGTCGTCGATAGACCTGAGACTGGGAAACGTATTCCTGATGGTACGCGCACGCGGGCTGTCTGATGTTGACCCTGGACGGTTTGCGCATTCCGATGAAACCGCGGGTGATCATGCTTTTCATCAAGCCCGGAGGCAGAAGCATGAAAGATTTGAAGCACCATTCGGCCAGAAGTTCCTTCTCCATCCGGGGATGCTGGCACTTGTACCTACGCTTGAATGGATAAAACTGCCGGCCGATCTACAAGGGATTGTCACGGCTCGGTCGTCCTGGGCTCGGGAGGGGTTGAGCATTGCGACAGCAAGTCTAATTCATCCCGGTTACAAGGGCATTGTTACTCTCGAACTTGCAAATCTCGGACAGATTCCTCTTGTACTCTATCCAGGGTTGCGGATCGCTCAAATTGCTTTTTACACATTGAGCGAGCCTGCTAGAGAGGAAGATATGGGTAGCCGTTTTGACATGGCATTCGAGCCCGTGGAGGGTAACGTTGCCCATGGTGATGAAGTGTTCTTGCCATAGAAGGGATTGTAAAGATCCCGCGCGGAAGTTCTTGCGGCTTGTCGAGCGGAGAGCGATCTGACTACGAGCCCCATAATTGCCGCAGGACCCGACGCAAAAGGGGAATGCCGCAGAATTCGCATTGAGAATCTCTGGGCCGCGTCTGACGCAGGGCAGGAACTGGGCTGTGCCACGGGCTCACCCTCCAATAATTGAAGCGAGTGTCCTTAGCGTCACTGAGCCGGAGCGCAAACTCGATGGCGAGATATGCTCCCGCCAGGACAGAAACGAACGAGAAGGGTGCAAGGACCTGCTGACCTCCGACGCTTTTGAGTTTTCCAATCCCACAGAGTTCCTTGTAGACCGTGTCGAACGCGCGGCCAATCAAATCGGCGGTTCGAAGATCGGGGTATCTAGCGCAAATCTTGGCGGCAATCGCTGAATCGATGAATCCCTTTCGCACTTCCTGCACGGTCAATCCCAAGGCTTCGGCCACATTCTCTTCATGCTTGCGCTCTCGCTCGCTTTCTGGGTAAACGCAGCTTAGACATGCCAACTCCGTGGGCTGACGATTGAAGTGGAGGACAACTTCGCTGACGCCGGTCGTAGACGCATCGAACACGGCGCCTGGCAGTTCTGATTGAAGAGATCGCCGCGCGCGACGGCTATCAACGCTAACAACCAAGCGCTGAACAAGGAAGTCGGTGCCACGCGATTTGCGGGCCTCGTTCAGGGTCGCGTCCACTGGAACAAGGGTCAATTGCGGAAAGGAAGGTTTTGCCACTTCGCAAAGTCGGGACGCCTTCGGGTGGCCAAGATCATCGGAATTGAACAAAAGGCATCGATTTAGTCCGCCAGGGGTTACTTTTTTCGGATCGGCAATATAGAGCGTGCCTGTTACGTCGAAACAGCAGAGTGTGTAAATAAATCCGTGTCCGACCGCGCCGGCTCCGGCCAGGTAGGTTTCGCCGATGTCGAGCGGGAGGGCTAATCGTTCGAGATGGGGTCCAAACAATTCACCCCATGGAAGTACAACCGGTGCTGAATTCTGGATTGGAAAACTGGGTCCGAGCGCAACCCGAACAGCGGCTGCGGCAATGTAGCAAGCAGCGACTACGAGGAGGGGAGGCGGAGTTAAGGGATCACTCGGCAACAAAGGGCCGCTTCCGTCGATGACGAATGCAGACCCGCGCTGTCCTGCATAGACCCTATTGGGCGCTGATGTGGCGGGCGCGTGCGGGCCGAGAATAATTTCAACCGCAAAAACACTTTGATCGGAAATTCCGGCATAGTCGATCGTGCGATTAAGCAACCGAATCACATGAGTGCCGATCTTGTGGGATGCCTCGTCTGCCGGATCAAAGGTGACAGCGACCCGAAACTTCAAACGCTGCGCCGCATCGTCCTCTGCGATGCCGAGCAGAGCTGCGAGCGCCTTGGCGTTTTCCTGATCTGATGTCAGAGTCATGGCGTAATCCCCAGGTGAAGCGGTATCTGTTCCGAACTCACTTCATTCCAAACATTAGCGACATCAAGCTGATATACGGCCGCCTGTTGCAAAAAGTTCTTCGGAGTCGTTGACCGGGCAAAGAATGGAAGCACTATCGAGAGGGCGCCGACATGCCGCACGATTGCCCATCGGTCATCGGCGGTCGAATGAAATGCTTCGTGAGGGTGGGTGTGTACCTGGGACACAACGTAAAGCCCTTCTGTGCGGAGGCGATCCATGAGCGCCGCCATGCCTTGCCGCGGAATCTCAAAGTAATCAATCGCACTGTTTTGCATTGGCCGGTACACATCAAAAATGCGTTGGACGCCGGGTTCGCGACGACCGAGCCAAAGCAGGACACATTCACGTTGGCCGACTTTCCGAAACAGGTTGATCGTCTCGCGGATTTGGCCAGACGATATCTGAACTGGAGTGTTGTTCATTTGTGCAGGCCTCTCCATACGTGCCAAAGTTGCGTCAGGATTCCTCCCAATGTGAATTTATCGCTTCCCTTGACGGTCTCCCAGGAATCCGCGATGTGGCTTGAATGAGTGTGGTACTCACGAACTCCTTTCATGCAAATGAACGGCTTCCTGGTGATCGGATGTGGCGAGTTGTTGAATACGCCTGAGGGGTCGCGATCGATGCTGGAGAGCGGGCTCCCCTCCCAATCAAGAAATACGACTGAAGGGGGTCGTTCATTCCAGTCATCACATAAGAGGCGCAGACGCAGGCGGGCGCCGTCACGTGCAGAAAACCCGACGTCGAGAACGGGGTACTGCGCGGAGAACAGAGTCCAGCCGCGCGTCTCCAAAAGCTCGGGGCGAAACTTTGCGACTTCCTCCTCGAAAAGGGCGCGCGAGGCTGCCTCATGCATAGCCGCCCGCTCCGTGATCTGGTCCCCAATCGATTTCCACTCGGCCGCTGAGGGCGTTATCGCGGTACGATTTAGCGATATCAATCTTGCGACCGCCGACCACCGCAATCCATCCCGCGGTATCCGCAATGTGGAGTTTTTCGTTGGCCTTCTTCAGCACGACTTCAACATGCTGATGTTCGGGAACTCGATCAAATCCAGCCTCCGGGTAGACGCCGGAGGTGGTGATAACTCGAACCTCCGCAGACTTCTCATGCTGATGTTCAAAGAGAATTTCGACCCGACCGCTTAGACCGTTGTCGCGGAACGACTTGACGATATCGATCTTTCGACCGTCTACCACCGCAATCCATCCCACGGTATCGATGATGTGGAGCTTCTCGGCGGCCTTCTTGAGAACAGTCTCAACGTGTTCATGATCGTTGACTCGTTCAAAGCCAACTTCTGGGTAGATGCCGGAGGTGGTGATGACCCGAACCTCCACAAACTTCTCGTGGTGCTCTTCCATGGCTGCTCCTTTCCTACTGCGGGTGTGCGTTTTGTACTTCTCAGTGCGTATAATGACACGCAATGCGTCTCATGTCAAGTGGCTGCTTGATATAATGCGCAGACTGTGTATAATTGTTTGAGATCAAGTTGTTGGTAGGGTTCGAGATGGCATCGACACTTGGGGAAGAACTCGCACGGCTGAGGCAGGTGAAAGGCCGCACCCTCAGTTTGCGTGAAGTGGAACGTCAGACCGGGATATCGAACGAATACCTGTCCCAACTTGAGCGGGGGGTAGCCACGAAGCCCGCGCCAGACGTGCTCCAAAAGCTCGCGAAGTTCTATGGCGCGCCTTATGAGGCTCTGCTCATCGCAGCCGGGTATCTAAAAGAGAAGTCCGCCGACAGGGATCGCCGTGTGTTTCCTCGCGACGTTGAAGCTATCGCAAAAACCGCCCAGTTTTCAGGCGAGGAATGGGAAGAGGTGCGGAATTTTATGACATTTCTTGCCACGAAGCGAAAGCCAGGGACGAAATGAACCGCCGCCGAAGCTCCTCTGTTCCTGATGAGCTGGATTTTCGGGGCTCGGTTTGCTACTAAAGGCGCAGTGGAAGAAGCATGCGGGCCGGAGTAATTTCACATCAGCGTTGTAACCCTTTCCTCGCCAAGATCACCTGACAGCAAAGACGGAGGAGGGCGCCAGGAAGGGATTTGTCGGCATCTACGGCAAAACATCGACGCCGATAATCCGCCATGCGATACAGAGACCTTCGATGGCTTGAGAACCCTGTTGCCGATCTCGGCCGTGATGTCAGTGATGGATTGGCCAGTTCCCTTGGCAAGGACGAGACCCTTCTTGTACAGGTCGATGATGTCGATGTAGCTATTCGATCCGTCTAATGCCCATTTGGCGCTGGCGCTTTTCTCTTGAGATTTGCTCTCTTCCGCTGCAGAAGTGGGAGCGGTGGATCGGGCAGAGTTGCTTCCGGCGGAGTCTCATGGTGTCCTCTTGGTTGGCTTTGGTGCAATTGTGGGATGGGATGGGCAGGAAACGGGATCGTCTGCTTCAGCAAGCGGAGACCTCTGAGAAGCCCTTTTTCTCAGGGGTCAGATACCGAGTCCGGCAGCGGCGTTGCGGGTGAAGATCTCGCCGATGCGGATGTAGCGGGCGAGCATCTCGGCCGATTTATGGCCGGTCTGGCGCATGATGTCGCGCTCGCTGACGCCGTTCATCGCCGCCTGGGTGACGCATCCGGCGCGCAGCGAGTGGCCGCCCAGTGGCTCCGGCTTCAGGCCGGCGCGGCGGGCGGCCACTTTGAGAATCCAGCCGACGCAGTCCTTGTGGAGCCCGCGGCGGGAGAGCTTGCCATGGCGGGTGACTCCGCGGAAGACAGGACCGGCCGTGATGCCCGAATCGGCGAGCCAGTGGCGCAGGACGCGGACCGGGCAGGTTTCCACCTCCTTCCCAAAGGGAATGCCGACCTTGCGGCCGGCTGCCTCCTGATCGGTCTTCGAGCGGCGCAGGTCGATGATGAGGCCGTCCTCGGTGAAGGAGAGGTGGGTGAAGTCGATCGAGGCGAGCTCGGAGCGGCGGAAGGCGCCTGCGAAGCCAACCAGAACCAAGGCCCGGTCGCGGAGGCCTTGAAGCGTCCTGGGGGCATCCGGTAACGATCCGGCGAATGTCGTTGGTTAAAAGCGGAGCTTTGCCTTCCTGGGCGGTGCCGATCGAGCGGCGGATGCCCTTGAGGGTCTCGCTCACGACAAAGTGATGGCTTGAGGCAGGCGAGGCTTCAAATCCTGCCGCCTGGTGAGCCTTGGTGATCGAGGTCAGCCGGCGAGTGATGGTGGCCGAGCGAAGGGAGCTCGCGCGGTCGGCGATGTAGAGAGCAACGGTTGTCGGGGACGCCGGCAGGTGGGGCAAGTCGTGCTCCACGCAGAAGCGGGTGAAGTCCTCGAAGTCGGTCCGGCAGGCTCGCAGGGTGGCGGGGGATTTGGCCGCGTGAATGTAGGCTCGCGCGTTTTCGATCAGATCTTCGAGGTAGGGGGAGCGTGCGGCTAAGGAAAGCGTTGGGGGGTGCATAGGATGAACTCCGTTTGAATGCGGGGAGTGAGTTGGGAAGAGGAAAGCGCGGGTCGTCCGGCCTACTGAGAGCAATAAGCGTCCGAGACCCGGATCGAGACGCGGCAGTGGTAGTCGAGAGGTCTAATCAGAATTTGGGGAGACAGTTGGACGGGAATCGATCCAATGAAGATGCTGGACGACTCTTCCCTTAGCGGAATCGATTTTTCACAGGGGACTTTCGAGCAATGGCAGAACGGAGGTGGCAGTCTGCCTGACCACTGTCCGTCAATGCCACCGCCAAGGGTTCGTCACCCGTTTCGCACATTTCGGCGGCTTGACCTCAGAAAAACTTCGAATCGACCGTCCCAGTCGGCTGATGGTAAGTCAACTTACCTTTGGAATTTCCGTAAATTGCACTCTGTACTGGGCTGTCTCATGACGCTTCTCCGAATCGTCATTCGAGCGCGTAGGTTGTCTGTGCAACACTCGGAAACTGCCTCAAGACGCGCAAGTATTGCAAGACAGCAGGAAATGAAGGCTGATCGGTGGGTTGAAACTTGATATTCCGATCCCGGCTCCCGTGCCCGCATAATTCAATGGATTGCTCTGAAATCGAAGGAGTAAAATTCAGAAAAACCTAATTGAGGGTGAACTGATGGGAACTGGAAAAGAATATTACGTTGAGCCTGTCGAGGAAGGATATTCCGTCAAGTCTCTAGGAGCAAAGCGTGCAAGCGCGATTTTGCCGACACAAAAGAAGGCCATCGAGAAGGCGCTGGAGCTAAATCCGGACTTGAAGCCGCACGTGGCGCGGGTGCGACACACGAAAGCTGGGCATCCAGACCAATTTGAAAAGAAGTAGGCTGGGATCAACGTCTTTCGTTCGGTCGTTCACGGATTCGGGTTTGCGCTGATCCACTCTTGCTCCAACCAATGCACGTCATATCCGACAGTGTGGTGGCAAATGAGCAGCTGGTGGCAATGGAACTGGTAGCCGCTTCCGTCCTGGGAATAACCTCAGAGGAATTCACCTCCAGGACAATCAAAGGCAGGACCGGTCAGCATCCCCCTGCACCCGCCAAAGTATGGCCGAACTATCCCCGTCTCCTTGACGGTGCGCTCCCCAACTTCCAAGGAACCGGACCCGACCGGCTTGTTGATAAGGGCCCGCTGCTAAGACATGGCGGCGGTCGTTTCATCTGGTACGGACTTCCGTAAGAACGGAGATTTATGGCATTTAAGATTCCCGAGAAGCGCACCGTAAGCCCGGATGATCCAGAATCATTGTTTAGGGACTTGCGTAAAAAAAGCGTGCCCGGCCTCCTGTCCCACCAGGCTGACCTTCTTCGCAGCTATCTCGCCGTCCACACCAAGCACTCAGACATCGCTCTTCAGCTGCCCACTGGCAGCGGGAAGACTCTCGTTGGACTGCTCATTGCCGAGTGGCGAAGGCGCAAGTATGGCGAGCGCGTAGTCTATCTCTGTCCCACACGTCAGCTCGTGAATCAAGTCGCACAGCAGGCGACCGGAAAGTACGGCATCGACGTACATGCCTTCACCGGTTCGAGAGCGAATTATGATGCACAAGCTTCGTCGGAATGGATGAACGCCGAAGCGGTTGCTATCACGACTTACAGCAGCCTCTTCAATACGAATCCCTTTTTCGATGAACCGAATCTCATCATCCTCGATGATGCCCACTCGGCGGAGAATTACGTTTCCTCGTTCTGGTCGCTACTCATTGAACGATCGCAGCACGCGGCTGCGTTTGCGGCCTTGGCTGGAGTGATAACCCCGCTACTGCCCGCATCTGACCGCTCTCGTATGGCGACAAGCTCCGACACAGCGGACCAGCAATGGGTTGAAAAGCTTCCAACGCCTGTTTTCCAGAGCATCGTGCCTGAGATCGTGGCTCTTCTGGATGAGCATACCCAGGGCAATAAGCTTCGCTATCCGTGGAGTCAATTGCGCGACTCTCTGCACGCATGCCATCTCTACATCTCCCAGCGCACCATCCTCTTTCGTCCACTCATCCCGCCTTCGAGCACGTTTGCTCCCTTCGCGTCCGCTACGCAGCGTCTCTACATGTCTGCGACCCTTGGGGCCGGAGGCGATCTTGAGCGCGTCACCGGCAGGCAGCCAATCCACAAGATTCCTGTACCCGCAGGCTGGGACAAACAAGGAATTGGAAGGCGCTTTTTCCTGTTTCCGAAGCGCTCGCTCGATGATCCCGAGACCGAACAGTTTGTCATCGAATCCGTCAAGCTTGGCGGGCGAGCACTCTACCTTGTTCCCGATGACCGTTCGGCGGATAAGGTCCGGGCGACAATCAGCTCCGCCTTGGGATATTCCGTTTTCGATGCATCCCAGATCGAAGAATCAAAAACACCATTCGTTCAGAGCAATGGAGCCGTCGCTGTCGTCGCCAACCGTTACGACGGGATCGATCTCATCAATGATGAATGCAGACTCCTTCTTGCCGACGGGCTTCCGGGCGGCGCGAACTTGCAGGAGCGCTTTTTTGTGCTCCGGGTTACCGCACAGCTTCTCCTAGATGATCGCATTCTGACGAGGCTCGTCCAAGGCTTTGGCCGATGCACCAGGTCGCCTAACGACTACGCGGCAGTGATCATCTTGGGTGAGAACCTGAACAACTATTTATTCAAGAAGGAGCGGCGAGAATTCTTCCATCCGGAGATCCAGGCCGAGCTGGAATTCGGGTTGGAGCAGTCCAAGGCCGCTACCGCAGCAGGCATGCTCGACAATCTGAGGCATTTTTTTGCGCAAGATGCCGAGTGGGACGAAGCCGAGAAGGCCATCATTGCACTTCGCGGCGGCTTGACCCAGCGCACCCTTGCGGCAGCGCCAGACCTTGCAGCCGCAGTCGCGGGAGAACTCGATTATCAGTACGCGCTCTGGAATGCCGACTACATCGCGGCGCTTGAACAATGCCGCGCGGTGATCGGAAAACTGACGCATACGGATTTGCGTGGATACCGAGCGCTCTGGCTTTATTTGGCCGGGTCGGCTGCATGGCTTGCACATCAGGCCGGTCAGCTGCCTGACGATAGCACTGCCAAAGATTACTTCCGACAGGCCCAGGCCGCTGCACCGGTGCTGCGCTGGCTGGTGGCCTTGCGTACAAATGCGGCAGCGGCATCTTCTTCCGACGCCAGTGAAGACCCTCGCCTCACCGCAATGATCGAGCGGCTGGAGGCGATACTGGAAAGAATGGGCACGATTCATGATCGCAAGTTCGACGCTGAAGAGGCAGCGATTCTCAATGCCATTCTGCAGGACGACAATGGAACATTGTTTGAAGACGGGCACAAGCGACTAGGCACACTCCTTGGCTTTTCTGCAGGCAATTCGTCGGACGACGCCGCTCCTGACCCCTGGTGGATTGCCGATGACTCGTTTTGTATCGTCAGTGAGGATCATGCTGGGGCAAAGGCTGACACAGTGCTCTCTGCAACGAAAGCGCGACAAGCCGCTTCCCATCCAGACTGGATCAAGGCGAATCTTCCGGAGCTTGCCAATGCACAGATCGTGCCGGTCATCATCACGCCTTGCAGTAAGGCGTATAAAGGTGCCATTCCTTCATTGAGACGAGTCCGTTACTGGGCACGTGAGGACTTTCGCATCTGGGCGAAAACGGCACTTCAAGTGCTCCGTGAAATTCGGCGCGACTTTCCGGGGCCTGGACACTTAGCATGGCGTGCAACTGCGGCGACAAGGTTCAAACAGGCCAAGATCGCGCCTATTGAGATCGAGCGCATGCTGTCGAAGTCTGCTGCCGACGCGATGACGGTAGTCGCAGGCGGGGAGGAGGGGTAGTGGCCGAACTCTTCCTGTCTCTGGATGCATTCATCCGATCAGTCGGCATCAGTAAGATGCCCCACAACTTGTTCCTCGGAGCAGGCGCTTCTATCACTTCTGGCATGCCGTCTGCCCAAATGTGCATCTGGGAGTGGAAGCGCGATATTTTCCTGACAAACAACATCGGGCTGGAGACTCAGTTTTCGGAGCTATCTCTGGCGAGTGTTCGCGAGCGCATTCAGCGCTGGCTAGATCGGCAGGGACTCTATCCGGCGCAGGGTGCGCCAGATGAATACGGGGTCTATATAGAGGCTTGCTACCCGATCCCTGAGAGCCGCCGTGCGTATTTTCAGCAGAAGGTTCGGTTGGCCAAGCCGCATACCGGTTACCAGCTCCTCAGTGTGCTTGCGGAGCATGGACTTGTACGATCTGTCTGGACGACGAATTTCGATCAGCTCGCAAGCAGGGCGCTAGCCAATAGCAACGTCGCGCCTATTGAGATCGGAATCGACTCGGCGCACCGTATCATCCGACCCTCGAAAGCGGGCGAGCTGACGATTGTCTCTCTTCATGGGGACTATCGGTACGACCGTCTCAAAAACACGTCGGAAGAGATAAGGGATCAGGAGTCGCGCCTTGAAGCAGGCCTCGTTGAAGATCTTAGAGACGCCCCGACTATCGTTTGCGGTTATAGCGGCAGGGACGAATCCATCATGGACGCCCTTTCCGAAAGCCTTGAGCAAAGCGGTTCAGGCAGCATTTACTGGTGCGTCCAGGATTCGACATCCGTGGCCAAGCAGGTGACCGACCTGATTGAGCGTGCCAGAGCGCAGGGACGCACGGCGTACCTCGTGGTGGCACAAGGATTCGACGATCTGATGATTCGGTTGGCTCTGCATTGCCTCGGAGGATCAGCACAGGCCACGGCGACAGCGCTCATCGCTAAAAACAGCGGAGGCTCAGATGCACCCCGTGCCCCGTTTCGCATTGACCTGAAAGAGCCCGGCACGATTATCAAGAGCAACGCGTTCGAGATCGACTGCCCCTCGGAAGTTCTTGAATGCGAGCTAAAGCAATGGCCAAAGGAGCACGCCTGGCGCTGGGTGCGCGAGCAAACGGCAAACAGGAACGTGGTGGCGGTGCCCTTCAAAGGTAAAATTTTTGCGCTTGGAACGATGGACGATCTCCGAGCATGCTTCGACGACAACGTCAAAGACGGGCCTCGGCGCACGCCGCTACCCGAAGGGAGCCTTCGGATCGAAGACGGAGCCATCGCCTCCTTGATGCTGGAAGCGCTCACACGCAGTATGGTCGAAGCTACCGGGGCACAAAGCGACCGCGCTGTGCTGTGGTTTCGCAATTCTGGCCGACAGGAACGTCTCGACGGCACCGTGTACTCTGCCTATCCCTCAGTTCACCTCTCGCTGCGGCCAATCGAAAACAAGCTCTTTATCCTTTTCAAGCCATCAGTCCGCGTAGAGGACGCTTCAGGGCAGTCTGCGCCTCGATTGGCTGCGAATGCAATCAAGATGCGCGTGCTTGGATGGCAACACAACAAAGAGTTTAACGATGCCGTAAACCTCTGGCGTACCCAACTGCTAGGAGGAGACAAGCCGCAGAGAACTTATGAGTATCCTGCAAATGCTGGAGCCTTCCGCTTCGTCATTCGGCGCGCACCGTCCTTTGCTGAGGTAGCGACTTTGCAAGGCGTGAAGACGGCGGCCTTGGAAGCCAGATTTCGCCCGTTGATCAAACAAAAAGGCCTCCAGATCCCTGAGCCTGAGCTTGTCTTTTCGAACCGCGCGGGCAGGGGCATAGCTAAAGATGCCCATCCCGTTCGCGGCATTCTAAGGAATCGTCCATTCGACTTCCCGCTCACGAACCAAGAGTTTGGCTCGGAGATTAGGCTAGGCGTCGTGTGTCCAAAAGGAGAAACCCAGCTCGCCCATGCCTTTTTGTCTAATCTCGGCCGACATATTGAGCCTACCTCACAGGAGGCGGATTACTTACCCGCCTATCCAGGGTTCCGGAGTGCGTTTGGCGTTGATCTCGCGGTAGCGGACCCAGGGAGTCGCGGATGGTTCGTGTGCCCCGAACCTGAAGGAGCTGATGATCGCTCCAAAACGATAGACGTCGGACGCAATATCAATCGAGCAATCGAGACCCTTCAGGCCTCGTACTCTCCCAACGTCGTGTTTATCTTCTTTCCCGAGCGGTGGAGTTCTTACCGGGGCTTTGCTAGTGAATCCGAACGCTTCGACGTTCACGACTTTGTCAAAGCCAGTAGCGTGCACAAGGGAATCGGCACTCAGTTCCTCGAACAGAGTACCCTGTCCGATCAGCTCCAATGTCGTGTCTGGTGGTGGCTGTCCCTGGCTTTCTATGTGAAGGCGCTGCGAACGCCATGGGTGCTGGACGATTTGGATAAAGATAGTGCGTATGTCGGCATTGGCATGAGCTACGATCCTGCTCAGGCGCAGGGCAAGAGAGTGGTCATGGGATGCAGCCACATCTACAGCTCGCGGGGTGAAGGCTTACAATACCGGCTAAGTCAGGTAGAAAACCCCGTGTTTTACGGAAAAAATCCTTTCCTATCGCGCGATGACGCCAGGCGCGTCGGCGAGCAGATTAGGGAGCTGTTCTTCGAGTCTCGTTCATCGATCCCGAAGCGTGTTGTCATCCACAAACGAACGCGGTTCACGAAAGATGAGCAAATCGGCCTCAAGGAAGGCTTGAGCGGCGTTGCAGAAATTGAAATGCTCGAAATTGTTATAGATGACTCGTTGCGCTACGTGGCGTCTTCCGTGGACAGCCGAGGAATGCTGCATGAAGACAATTATCCGGTCTCTCGCGGAACGGTCGTGCGCGTCGATGATTTCAGTGCGCTTGTTTGGGTCCACGGTGTAACGAACGCGGTTGGTAACCGAAGATACTACCAAGGAAAACGCCGAATTCCCGCTCCATTGACGGTCCGAAGGCATTGCGGTCAGTCTGACATCAAGGATCTTGCTACAGAGATCATTGGTCTCTCCAAGATGAACTGGAACACCTTCGACCTCTACACCAAGCTGCCGGCCACGGTGCAGTCGTCCAACGAGATTGCGCGGATCGGATCTCTGCTGGGGGCGTTCCAGCCCAAGTCTTACGATTTCCGACTCTTCATCTGAATTGCCTCTCGGAGCGACATTGAGCCAAATCGGAATCGTCTCGCCAATATTTGGCTGGTTCCGCAATCTCCCCGGACATTTTGCCATGTCATGCGAGGTCGGTTTGACCAGCTAGGCGTTGATTCGCCTTTGAAGTGTCCACCACAACTAGATGTGTGTCCAGAAAGCCGAGGAGGCTGCCTGTGCGATTACAATGGAGGCACTTTGCTAACCGAACGTCACAAGGAAATTACCGACAAGATCTGGGAGATTGCCAACCGGCTGCGCGGGCCATACCGTCCGCCGCAATATCGGCTGGTAATGCTTCCGATGGTTGTGCTGCGCCGCCTCGATTCCGTGCTTGAGCCGACCAAGGACGCGGTACTCAAGGAGCATAAACGGCTCAAAGCTGCGCACACGCCGGAGAAAGCTCTGCCGCGGCTTCTCACGAAGATTGTCAACTTCGACCGCAAGCAGCCCCTCTACAACATCAGTCCCTTCACGTTCCAGAAATTGCTGGGCGATAGTGAGAACATCGCCCCCAATCTCGTTGCTTACATCAACGGTTTCTCCGAAACGGCTCGACGGATTTTCGAGAAGTTCAAGTTCGGCGACCAGATCGAGAAACTTGATTCGAGCAACCGCTTGTATGTCATCGTTCAGGCGATGGCCAGCATCGACCTGCATCCGAGTCGGATCAGCAACATTGAAATGGGCTATATCTTCGAACACCTGGTCATGAAGTTCAACGAGCAGGCGAACGAAGAGGCCGGCGATCACTTCACGCCGCGCGAGGTGATCCGGCTCATGACTCACCTCGTCTATACGGGTGAGGAAGACGTCTACAAGCCAGGCGTGTACCGGGAGATTTACGACCCTGCCTGCGGCACGGGTGGAATGTTGTCGGTTTCCGAAGAAACGATTCGCGCCGGTAACAGGAAGGCCAATCTGGGCCTCTATGGGCAGGAGTACAACGACGAAAGCTGGGCGATCTGCTGCTCAGACATGCTCATTAAAGATGAGGAAACCGACCAGATCGTTCTCGGCGACACACTCGGCGATGGTAAAACTCGCGATGGATTCCCCGGCAAGCAATTCCACTACATGCTCGCCAATCCGCCGTTTGGCGTGGAATGGAAGGATCAACAGAAGGTAGTCGAAAAAGAAGCGGAAGAGCTCGGCTTCTCCGGCCGTTTCGGTGCGGGGCTGCCGGCGATCAACGATGGATCGCTGCTTTTCCTACAGCACATGATCTCGAAGATGAAAGACCCGCCGGAGAGGAAGGGCGAGGGATCGAAGATCGCCATCATCTTTAATGGCTCGCCCCTGTTCAGCGGAGATGCGGGCTCCGGTCCGTCCAACATCCGGCGGTGGATCATCGAGAATGACTGGCTGGACGCGATTGTTGCGATGCCGGACCAGCTTTTCTACAACACTGGCATCTTCACCTACGTTTGGCTTGTCACTAACCGCAAGCCGAAGGAGAGGCGCGGCAAGGTTCAGCTGATCGACGGTACTCGCTTCTACCAGAAGATGAAGAAGAGCCTCAACAACAAGCGCAATGAGCTTAGCGAACCTCAAATTACGCGGCTAACCGAGATCTACGGGAACTTTAAGAACGGCGAACGTGAAACGGTGCGGATCGACGGGAAACCCGAGAAGCGTGTCGTCAGCCGCATTTTCGAGAACCGCGAGTTCGGCTTCCTTAAAGTGACGGTCGAACGGCCTCTGCGCCTTAATTTCGAGGCGACCAAAGAGCGCATCGGTCGGCTCGACGATCAATCCGTTTTTGCAGGGCTTGCGATATCCAAGAAGCGCAAGGACGCCAAGGCGATGAAAGCTGAAGAGGAGGAAGGCCGCGCCCAGCAGGATGCGATTCGAGCGGTTCTCAATACACTCTCGAAGAACGGCCGGTACTTGGATCGCGAACGGTTCGCGACGGATCTGAATCTTGCCGCCAAGCGCGCAGACGTAAAGTTGCCCACACCGATCAAAAAGGCCATTTTCGCCGCTCTGGGTGAGCGCGATCCCAAGGCGGAAATCTGCCGCAACGCAGATGGCGACCCGGAGCCTGATAGCGAGCTGCGCGACACTGAGAATATTCCGCTCCCACGCGGCACCGCGCTGCCTCTGCCGATGGGGTTCGGTCCGGATCAGCCCAATGATGAGCTGGTAGAAGTGATGCGTCCAGCAATCGATGCCTACATCGCAGCAGAAGTGCTGCCCCACGTGACCGACGCCTGGGTCGATTACACCAAGACGAAGGTGGGCTACGAGATCCCGATCACCCGGCATTTCTACGTTTACAAGCCCCCGCGCCCGCTGGCGGACATCGAGACGGACATTACGACGTTGGAAGGCGAGATCGCTGGACTGCTTAAGGGGCTGGTGTGAGCTATTTTCAACACAGCGGCGAATTACCTGCCTGGATCGGTAACCCACCCGTTGGCTGGGGGACCGATTGGTTGAAATGGCATGTGCGGCTCTTGACCGAGCGGCCCACCGACGAAGAAGCTGAGGAGCTGCCCTACATCGCCAACGAAGATATTTCCTCATGGACGGGAAAGCTTCTGAACCCTGACCCTCAGCCCGCCGATGCCGACAGCCGCAAATTTCGACCAGACGACATCCTCTTTAACAAACTCCGCCCCTACTTGGCGAAGGTCTATCACGCATCATTCGCCGGTGTTAGCTCGGGCGAGTTGCTTTGCCTTCGCGCAGAAGATCGCGTCTTACCGCGCTA